>Ga0070727_10001270_pt1 | contig 27177 bp, 22 predicted proteins | sample tdAd472_FD_66722 | JGI IMG/M metagenome (GOLD analysis project Ga0070727, IMG submission 66722) | Marine sediment microbial communities from the Atlantic coast under amendment with organic carbon and nitrate - tdAd47.2 | ecosystem: Environmental > Aquatic > Marine > Coastal > Sediment | place...
CATCGGCCTTCTAAGCCGAGGGTTACAGGTTCGAGTCCTGTCGGGCGCGCCACGTTTCCAGTTAAACACAGGCTGTAAACATGAGATTGGGGTGGGTGCGGGTTCGGGAAGTTGAAGATCCTTGAATCGGTGCAGATAGGGCTAATTTAGCTACTATAGTTAACACAGTTAATATAACAGTAGTGCCTGGGTTAGGATAAAATTCTCAGCGTTAGGCCTTTTTTATGGGCGAGGCGAGCAATTTGTGCATATCAGCCCAATTTCCTCCAGATGTTAACCTGTTTCTGATGTAGATCAACATCGTTCCGCCAGCGGACCGTAAACTCTGATCCTGTAGTAACACTCCTCGTGCTACAAATCACTCTACGGACATTCTGAGTGATCAATGCCCAGGTCAAAGTTGCAGGCTTTGGGGGTGAGATGAAGGATGCTGTGCTCAGGCTCTTCTTCGACTCATCTCGCGACCTGGGCATTATTTTATCTGCTTGAAAAACCCCTCGCGAATATTTAGTTGGAAAACCAGCGCAGTTACTGCATAGTGGATTTTCTTGGCAGCCTGTCCAGAAATTCGGTTGGGCAGGCAACAATATTGTCCTGTCCTTTCTGCAATTCGAAACGAAACGGGGTCAGCTGATAATCACCGCTGAGTCTGGCTTTGGCCTCTTTTCGCCGGGCCTTGCTGCCATCGGCTTTACGTATGTCAAAAGTAAAGAACTCGTACTGGTCTGGAAATAAAGATCGCAGCTCGTTCATCGAGCCGATAGAGAGTTCTTTTCCATAGGTCAGCTCACAAACGACCACCGGCCGGTCTTTTTGCAGTGTACTCTGCAAACCACGCAAGGCTGCTTTTTCGAACCCTTCTACATCAATTTTTATCAGGTCGATATTTTCAATGTTGTGTTGCTGGAAATACTGGTCGCCTTTAACCAAGGCGAGTTCTCCGATGTTGCGATTGCCTTTTGCCGTTGTGCTGGCATCAAAAGATCCGATACCCTGGTTACGCCCGGTTGGTGCATAAAAAGGTAGCGAATGGTCTGCGTCGCTAAGCCCGACAGTGTGAACTGAAAGGTTTTTTATTTTATTCAGCTGAACATGGTGTTCCAGTTTTTCCCGAACCTGTTCGAAGGGCTCAAAAGCGTGCACGTGATCCGCTACTCGTGACATAAAAAGTGAGTGCTGACCGATATTGGCGCCAATGTCACAAAAAATACTCGGTGGGCGATGGATCGCCTGCAGGCAATCCTGCAGGAAAAACAGCAGTGGTTTCTCAAACGCTCCATAGTAGTAGACGCTAAAGTCTATGGTATTTTGCAGATTACCCTCATACCTCAGACCAAAAAAATCAGTAACGAAAGGATGGTCTGGTGCATCGCCATGCTGACAGATTTTTTTATAAATCGGTCGCCCGTACCTCGGACTGAACCAGGGCTGGGACCAGAGAAATTTATAAATGCTGTAACTCAGGCTCATAGAGGGGTTGCTCGTCGATGCTGTATATGGGGATTATAGCGACTTGCTGCTCCCTTGCTACAACAGTGTCGATGAACAGGTGCTGCCATTGCCATCCCGGCCGGCGTAGTTTATGTTGCCACAGACTTATGGCTGACGGGTTGTTCCTGACCGGGAATAAGCGTAGTCATTGAAACATGAATGACAATAAGGGGTGGAATGTTGTTAGCAATTATTGGTGGTTCAGGATTATCCAGACTGGATATTCTGGAAGGGGCTGAAGTATCGAGTTATTCGACTCCTTACGATCAGGTGCCGGTGAAGATATTGCAGGGGAAACTGGCGGATATACCAGTGGCTTTTCTGCCTCGCCATGGCAGTGAGCACAAGATTCCTCCACATCGCATAAACTACCGCGCAAATCTCTGGGCGCTTAAGGAGCATGGCGTAGCAGACATCATTGCTGTGAATGCAGTCGGTGGTATCAATCCGCAGATGTCACCGGGGCGATTGGCTATACCTGATCAGCTGATCGACTATACCTGTGAGCGTGCCCATACTTTTTATGAGCAGGATCTTGATGAAGTCGTGCACATAGATTTCACCCACCCATACAGCAAGCGCCTGCGTCACCTGCTGGTATTAGCGGTAGAGCAGGAACAGCTGGAAGAAGACGAGTCTGAAGACAATATGCCAATGACTCGAGGTGTCTACGGCTGCGTCCAGGGTCCCAGGCTCGAAACCGCGGCAGAGATTTCACGAATGCGCAAGGATGGCTGCGATATGGTGGGTATGACCGGTATGCCGGAAGCGGCGCTGGCCCGTGAACTTGGACTGCATTACGCCTGCCTTGCTCTGTCGGTAAACAGGGCAGCTGGCCTTGACGATACTTCGATCACGATGGAGGCGATAAACAAAACCCTGGCAACCGGCATGATAGAGGTCAAAAAGGTGTTACGGGTATTTATGGAGCTATTCCGGGATCGAACTGCTATTTAAGCGTAATCAACAGGCTATGGTTAAATGTCTGCATCCAACCGTGCGGCTGGCCCAACTGGTTCCAGTGATACAGGAAGCGGAAGATCGTAAGGCAGTACGCTGATTACGAGACCCATTGCCGGATGGTCAAGGTAGTGGAATTCGGTACTGCGCATGTCACGACTTTGCTGCATTTGCACGATTCTATTTATCCCAAAACCGGCGCTCGAACTCTCGATAATTCCCTCATTCGAATTACCGCTTGAAGTGCCCGGTTGTTCAGGTAGCTCCCATGCAGGATCGCTGGTGTTGGAGTTGGAAAAATCCGTCAGCCACAGGTTGGTGTCGATAACTACCCGGTCTTCAGCGGCATTAAAGCGAATGGTAATCGTGCCTTCCAGTTCATGGTGAGCTCCGAACTGGCGACCTCCGCGAATAATCAGCGGACTCGCATCGTCCGGCTGGACTACCGGTTGCCGCCAGACGCCGTGAAACAGCACTCTGTTTGTCGGCGAGCGATCCAGTCTCGAATTGGTGGTCTGAAAGTCGCTGAGGGAGGGTGGGAGCAGCAGGAAAGAATCCCGTTCCAGGTCCGGCAGGCGAAGATCGGCCAGCAATTTGGCGGGGAATGGTCCGACCGGGGTGGCTGGAGTCAATTCCTCCAGTGGCTGGTCCTCTAATTGCTGTGGATCAGCGATTTCCAGTTGCTGGTCTGGCAGGGCACCCAAGACGCGCTGATCAAAGTCTTCCAGGTGCAGGAAATCTGCCACCTGCGTGAATTCCCTGGCACCATCCGGATACCCAAGTTCCAGTCGTTCCGGGGACCAGAGTTCTGCATTCCGGTATTCCGGGTATTCGTTGGAAAAAATGCTGATCTCAACGTGGAACCAGCGAAAACCATCGTAAGAAGCAGCTGTTGAATCGACTGAAGTAATTATCAGCAGTAGGGCAGCGCTAAACAGGCCGGGTGATAGTCGGTTGGTCATCAGTTCGTTTCGGCTGCTAGGCAGCCTGCTTGTCAGTGAGTCGGAATCGCGCCAGTAATTCGGTGACAAACTGCAGCTTTTTGTCAGCGTTATTCTCAGCGCCGTGAGTAAAAAGCAGCTGGTTTGCCGATCCCAGTTTATAGGCTTGCGGATTGTCTTGCACCATTTCCACGATTGAAAGTGGATCAACCTGTGTTTGCGCGGTGAATTCAATCCGACCGCTGCTGATGTTGGCGTCGATCTTGCTGATGCCCAGTTGCAGTGCGCGCAACTTAAGCCGGGTCGACCTGAAAAGTAACTTGACCTCAGCAGGCAGTGAACCAAACCGATCGATCATTTCTTCCTGCAGCTCCATCAGCTGTTCATCAGAATCTGCTGCCGAAATGCGTTTGTACATGACCAGTCTGCTGTGCACGTCGGGTAGAAAATCTTCCGGGATCAACGCCGGAATCCGCAGATTGATTTCGATGGCTTTCTCCGCGGTGTAATCCAGCGCCGGGGTTTTGCCAGCCTTGATGGACTGCACGGCTTCGTCCAACATTTCCAGGTACAGGCTGAAGCCGATTTTCTGCATATGACCGCTTTGTTCGTCACCCAGAAACTCTCCAGCACCACGGATCTCCAGGTCATGGCTTGCGAGGGTAAAACCGGCACCCAGCGTACTGGCTGCTTTAATGGCATCGATTCTTTTATGGGCGTCGTCACTCATCTTGCCATGGGATGGGGTTAACAGATAGGCATATGCCTGGTGGTGGGAACGACCCACGCGGCCCCGTAATTGATGGAGCTGGGCAAGCCCGAACTTATCCGCGCGGTGAATGATTATGGTATTGGCACTGGGGATGTCGATACCGGTTTCGATAATTGTTGAGCAGACCAGCAGGTTGTGGCGCTTGTGGTAAAAGTCGGCCATGATTTTTTCCAGTTCGCGCTCTGGCATCTGTCCATGGGCAACGGCGATTCGAGCCTGCGGGATTACTTCCCGCAGATGCTGAGCTGCCTGTTCAATGGTCTTAACTTCATTGTGCAGGTAGAAAATCTGTCCGCCGCGCATCAGTTCTCGCAATACTGCTTCCTTGACCAGGCTGTCTTGCTGTTCCCGAACAAAAGTTTTGACTGACAGCCGTCTTGCCGGCGGCGTAACAATCAGTGACAGGTCCCGCACACCGGAGAGTGCCAGGTTCAGCGTACGCGGGATCGGTGTGGCAGTCAGTGTCAGTACATCCACATTGGCCCGCATGGCTTTCAGCTTTTCTTTCTGGCGTACGCCGAATCGATGCTCCTCATCAATGATTAAGAGGCCGAGGTCGTGGTACTTTATTTGCTCGTTGAGCAATTTGTGAGTGCCAATAAGGATGTCGGTCTTTCCTGCGGCAAGATCGTCAAGACTTTGCTGTTGCTCCTGCGAAGATTTAAAGCGTGAAATCACATCAACTTTGACCGGCCAGTCGGCAAAGCGGTCCTGAAAGCTACTGAAATGCTGCTGGGCAAGCAGGGTGGTAGGAACCAGTATGGCGACCTGCTTGTGGTTCTGAGCCGCGATGAAGGCGGCCCGCATGGCAACCTCGGTCTTGCCGAAACCGACATCACCGCAGATCAGCCGGTCCATGGCGCGTTCTGAGTTCATGTCTTTTATTACCGCGCTAATGGCATTGGCCTGGTCGTCGGTTTCCTCGAATGGAAAGCTGTCGGCGAACTCCTCCAGGCTAATATCGTCGCAGCGGTACTGGTACCCTTTTCTGGCTTCACGGCGTGCATAGATTTCCAGCAGTTCGGTAGCAACATCGCGAATCTTTTCTGCCGCCCGGCGCCTGGCCTTTTGCCAGGTATCAGTACCAAGCTGGTTGAGCGGCGCCAGGTCCGGATCGGCGCCCGAATAGCGGCTGACCAGGTGCAGGGATGAAACTGGTACGTATAACTTGCTCTGCTTGGCGTATTCCAGCAGGAGAAACTCAGTGGCCTGTTCATCAATGGTAAGCGTTGTCAGTCCGCGATAGCGGCCAACGCCGTGTTCAACATGGACTACGGCATCTCCCTCGCGCAGCTCGGTCAGGCTTTTGATGACAAAATCGGTATTGTCCTGGGTCTTACCTCTACGACGACGCTGCGCGATTTTTCCACCGAACAGCTGCGCTTCACTGATCAGGAGAATGTGCTGGTCTGACAGCCAGAGGCCGCGGTCAAGGGGTGCGATACAGATACCAACGTTACTGTCGTCATTCTGAAAATGTTGCCAGCTATCGATGGGATCAGGTTGCAGGTCTATGCTACGGAACAGTTCTATTAGCGTTTCCCGGCGCCCGGCAGATTCGGCGCAGAACAGCACTCGGGAATCAGGATGCTGCTGAAGGAGTTCCCTGAGTTTGCTCAGCGGCTGCTGCAGCTTGGCTTCAACGCCCAGTTCAGGGAGCGGGTCTACAGAAAACGAAATCGCTGAACCGGGTAGGTCCTGGTCGCCATGCTGCTCGACGGTGGGAAACTCACCCAGTTGCTTGAAAACCTCATCGACGCTTAAAAATACCTCTGTAGGCTCGAGAATCGGTCGGTATTTGTCGATCTGCCGGTCTTCATGGCGGGTTTTTATTTCTTTCCAGAACGAAACTCCTGCGTCGTGTAATTTGCCAAGTCGCACCACACAGGTTGAGACCGGCAGAAAATCTATCAGGCCGGGCAATTGATCGAAGAACAGTGCCAGGTAGTATTCAAGCCCGGGTGAAGCAATACCATCGCTGACATCTTGGTACAGCGGACAGCCCCTGGTATCGACATCGAAACGCTCACGGAAGCGGTTACGGAAATGCAGGATGCCTGCCTCATTGAGGGGAAATTCCTTGCCCGGTAACAGACGGATTTCATTGACTTGACCGAGAGAGCGCTGAGTTTCCGGATCAAACGGGCGTAGTGATTCAATTTCGTCGTCGAACAGGTCTATCCGGTAAGGCAGGTCACTGCCCATCGGGTAGATGTCGACTATTGATCCGCGTACGGTGTATTCGCCGTGTTCGTAGACCGAATCGACCGCCTGGTATCCGCCTTTCAGCAGTCTGGTCCGCATATGATCCAAGTCCAGCTCCTGGCCAGTTTCCAGGATCAGGCTGTTGGATTCGATGTACTCACGTGGCGGCAACCGATGCATCAGGCTGGTGAAGGAAACCACCAGGATGCCGGCATTCAGTTTGGGAAGCTGATAAAGGGTGTTCAGGCGGGCAGAGGTAATGTCCTGGTGCGCGGAAAAGTTGTCGTAGGGTAGCGTTTCCCAATCCGGGAAAGATAACACCGGGAGTTGTTCGCCGGAACAGAAGAAACCCAGTTCCCGACGCAATTGCTCGGCCTGTTCGTTGTCCTCCGTAACAACCAGCAGTGGCCCGTTATGATTTCTTGCCGCCTCAGCAATCGCCAGACTGGTTGCCAGACCAGGCAGGTTGGACCAGCGCAGGGCAGCGCTGTTGGATTCAGGTAGTGGTGGCTGGAAGATATCCGCTGACGATTTCACGATTATGGCTGGCAAGGGCACCGAGAAAGGCTGGGATTGTACAGGAAAACAATTGCGGGTGGATCAGAGGTTTGCTGATTAATGCTGCGCTAGTTCTCAAACGCCGGGTGACTTTGTTGCACAGACCAGGTATTCGAAAGATAATACCGGCCCATTAAAAACCCCGAGAAAAAGGTGCTCAAGTGGAAGAACGTCCCAGTGTTGATGACTACTTTGCCGACTGGAAACAGCGAGAAGCGCTGGCCCAGGAAATGATTCCCGTAATTGGCCGACTGTTCAGTCAGCGGGATGTTGGGATTTTTATCTACGGACGACCGCTGCATAACCGTTCGGTTACTTTCATTATGAAAAGCCATCGTTATGTTCGACAGGTGGAAAAAAATGAAATGTCCGAATTCGAAACCCATCCGATGTTGATGGCATTGGCAAAGCTGGATCTCTGGCATGCACAGATCGATCTTGGCAAATTGACCGTCAAATACATGGAGCACCAGGATCAGCTGGGTGATAGTGCGCTGGATGTCGACACTTTCGTTAATGAAGAGCTTGGATTCCTCGACGGCAATAAAAAACTGCCCATAGCCAAAAGCCAGGACGTGGTTCTTTATGGTTTTGGCCGAATCGGGCGTTTGATGGCGCGACTGCTGGTGGAGCGCACCAGCACCGGAGATGTGTTGAGGCTGCGGGCGATTGTGGTCAGGCCTGGCCAGGAGGGTGACTTGGACAAACGTGCCGGTCTATTTTCCAATGACTCGGTTCACGGAGCGTTTCAGGGGACACTGCGCGTAGACGATAAGAATAACCTGTTGATTGCTAACGGAAATCCAATCAAGGTTATTTATGCCAATGGGCCGGAAGAGGTCGATTACACCCAATACGGTATCAGTGACGCGCTGGTGATCGACAATACTGGTAAATGGCGCGATGAAGATGGCCTGTCATTACACCTCAAGTCCAAAGGGGTATCAAAAGTGATGCTGACGGCGCCTGGCAAGGGCAGCCTGAAAAACATCGTTTATGGCATCAATGACAACGAGATCAGCCCCGATGACAAGATTATGACGGCGGCATCCTGCACCACCAACGCCATTGCTCCGGTTCTCAAGGTAATTCATGACAAATACGGCATAGTCCACGGCCACGTCGAGACTGTTCATGCCTATACCAATGACCAGAATCTGATCGACAATTACCATAAAGGTGCGCGGCGAGGACGCAGTGCCGCTTTGAATATGGTGCTGACCGAAACTGGCGCCGCCAAGGCGGTGGTCAAGGTGGTGCCTGAACTGGCGGGTAAATTGACTGGCAATGCTGTTCGTGTACCCATACCCAATGTCTCCATGGCCATTCTCATGCTGTCGTTGGAAAATGAGACCAGCAAAGAGGAGCTCAACGAATTTCTTCGCCAGATAGCGCTACATTCCGATCTGCAGATGCAAATCAGTTACACCAATGATCCCGATGCAGTGTCCAGTGACTTTGTCGGTACCAGGGAAGCATCGATTGTCGATTCCAACGCCACCATCGTCGATGGAAAGAGCTGTGTTCTGTATCTGTGGTACGACAACGAATTTGGTTATTGCTGTCAGGTTGCCAGGTGCGTCTACAAGATGGCGGGCGTGAACTATCAGGTTTACGGCCGCTAGATTTCGCCTCTTTTTGTGAGCCAGCTGTTGTCGCTATTGATTGCCGGCAACAGCACGGCTTTGCTGGGAATATGTTGGCGAACAGCTAGCAATTTTCAACCTGCCACACTATAATTCACGCCTTTCTGAAGTTAAGTGTTCACGACTTCCTGAGGCCCCTGATTTTGGTTCAAAATCCTGCCTGTTATGAGGTTAAAGCCGTCATAGCAGCGCTGTTCTATTGAGCGGTCTTCGGAAAACTATACAGTTGTTTTTTGTTCTTAGGCTTGATGCATGATCAAAATTAGGCGTGGCCTTGATTTGCCTATTTCGGGTGGGCCCCGACAGGAGATTGGCGCTTCAAATAGCACGCGTAGCACGCGGTCTGTCGCGATTCTGGGTCGGGACTATATCGGTATGAAGCCAACCATGGAGATAAAGGTTGGTGACAGGGTCAGGCAGGGCCAGTTACTTTTTTCCGATAAGAAAACCCCGGGAGTTCGCTATACATCGCCTGGTACTGGTGTGATTGCAGCTATCAACCGTGGTGAGAAACGCATGCTGCTGTCGGTAGTCATTGATCTTGAAGGCGATGAGGAAGTTCAGTTTCGGCAGTTTTCTGACCAGGAACTGCGGACCGTTGCCGCTGCAGAGATTGTCGATGCCCTTGTTGAATCAGGTGCGTGGACAGCTTTTCGCACGCGGCCGTACAGTAAAGTCCCCGAGCCGGGCAGTCGACCCCGCTCACTTTTCATCAATGCGATGGATACCAATCCTCTGGCAGTGGATCCCGCTGTTGTCATTGCGGATGCGGGGGAAGATTTTTCCCGGGGAGTTCGGGCGCTGGCGCGGCTTCCGGAGAACAAGCTTTTTCTTTGCAAGCACTCCAGTCTGCTGCCAGGTATCGACAGCGACAGTTATCCGGACAATGTCGTTATCGAGGAATTTGCCGGGCCGCATCCGGCGGGTTTGAGCGGCACGCATATTCATTTTCTGGATCCTGCGGGTCCGAGTCGTAAAAGCTGGTCAATCAATTACCAGGATGTCATTGCCATTGGTCGGCAGCTCAAGTCCGGTCTTCTGTCGGTGGAACGTATCGTTTCCCTGGCGGGGCCGCAGGTCGACGAGCCGCGGCTGGTAAGAACCCGATTGGGTGCAAACCTGCAGGAGCTGACTGTAGCCGAGCTATTACCCGGCGAGAACCGGATAATATCGGGTTCCGTGTTGAGCGGACGTAATGCCAGGGGAGCGGAGGCGTTCCTGGGACGCTACCACTTGCAGGTTTCAGTGTTGAAAGAAGGTCGGCAAAGAGAATTTCTGGGTTATCTGTCAGCCGGGGTGAACCGTCATTCGGTAATGGGCATATACCTTTCCGGATTATTCAGGGATAAACGCTTCGACTACTCGACCACTACCTTCGGAAGTGAGCGGGCGATGGTTCCGGTTGGCAATTATGAAAAGATTATGCCGCTGGACATTCTGCCGACCCAATTGCTGCGGGCGCTGATAGTAGGTGACATTGAAACGGCTCAGAATCTTGGTGCACTGGAGCTGGATGAAGAAGATCTGGCGTTGTGCAGTTATGTATGCGCGGGTAAGTACGACTATGGCCCGATACTCAGGGCCAATCTGAGCACTATAGAAAAGGAGAGTTGAGCGGCGCTCACCTGCCTCGCTAAGGCGGGAGATCAAGTGCGCAAATAAAGACATGGGACTGCGAAGAGTATTAGATGACGTCGCGCCACACTTTCACAAGGGTGGCAGGTACGAAAAATATTTTCCACTGTACGAGGCAGTGGACACGATATTCTATGCGCCGAATAAAGTAACAGTTTCCGAGCCTCATGTACGGGATGGTATAGATCTTAAGCGAATCATGATTACGGTATGGTTCGCGGCTTTTCCGGCCATGTTCTACGGTATGTACAATATTGGCTATCAGGCGAATCATGCAATCGCCGATGCCTGGTGGGTCAGTGAAGTCAGTGGCTGGCGGGGTTGGCTGATAGAACTGGTGGCGGGTTATGACCCCAATAGCATCTGGGACTGTTTTGTTCATGGGGCTGTTTACTATATTCCGATCTATTTCGTTGTCTTTGCAGTCGGCGGTTTCTGGGAAGTATTGTTTGCCATTGTTCGCAAGCATGAGATCAACGAAGGTTTCTTTGTCACATCCATTCTGTTTGCGCTGATTCTGCCTCCGGCCATCCCTCTCTGGCAGGCCGCTCTCGGTATCAGTTTTGGTATCGTTGTTGGCAAGGAAGTATTTGGTGGAACCGGTAAAAATTTCCTGAATCCGGCTTTGACCGGCCGGGCGTTTCTGTTTTTCGCCTACGCGCCTCAGATCTCCGGTAATTCGGTTTGGACGGCCATCGAACCCATTGACGGCGCCGCCGGCGCCACTGCAGATGGTTTCAGCTCTGCGACCGCACTGAGTCAGATAGCAACAGACGGTCTGCCTGCCCTGGCAGCAGCAAGCGGTGAACAGCTGACCTGGATGAATGCGTTTCTTGGTCAAATGCAGGGTTCGATTGGCGAAACTTCAACACTGGCAATTTTGATCGGGGGAGTCCTGTTACTGGCTACCCGCATTGCTTCCTGGCGAATAATTACGGGTATGTTCCTGGGCATGGTGGCATTCAGTACGCTGCTTAATCTCATTGGCTCGGAAACAAATGCCATGATGACATTGCCCTGGTATTGGCATTTCGTCGTCGGCAGTTTTGCGTTCGGCATGATATTCATGGCAACTGACCCGGTATCCGCGGCGATGACCGATCTGGGTAAGTGGGTCTATGGAGCATTCATTGGAATACTCACTATTCTTATACGGGTGCTGAATCCGGCTTATCCGGAAGGGATAATGTTGGCAATTCTGTTTGCCAACCTGTTTGCTCCGCTCATCGATTACTGTGTGGTTAAGGCAAATATCAAGAGGAGACAGTTACGTGGCATCCTCGAATGACACTATCAAGCAGACTCTTATAGTTGCGTTCTCTTTATGTGTGGTTTGTTCCATCCTGGTTTCAGGTGCCGCAGTTATTCTTAAGCCGATACAGGACGCCAATAAAATTCTTGATCGCAACAAGAATATTCTCAGTGCGGCCGGGCTTTTCGACCCGGAGCAGCATACCGATGCTGACGTTGACGGATTGTTCACCCAGTTCAATCCCCGCATCGTGGATATAGAACAGGGACGCTTCCTTGACGATAGCGAAGTGGCCCAGTTGGGTATTGACCTGGACACGTACGATCCTCGTCGCGCAATTAGCGATCCACGTTACTCGCGTGCCCTGTCATCAGCGGAAGATGTTGCCAAGATTAAACGTCAGTTACTTTATCCGATGGTCTACGTAGTCGAGTCTGAAGAGGGTATTGGACAGATCGTGGTGCCAATCAGTGGCTATGGACTGTGGGGTATTCTGTATGGCTTCCTGGCCCTCGAGGGTGATGCAAATACCGTCACGGGAATCGGTTTCTATGAGTTAAAGGAAACACCGGGGTTGGGGGCGGAAGTGACTAATCCAAGCTGGCGTGATCTTTGGCCTGGGAAAAAGATTTACAGTAACGAAGGTGACGTGGCGTTACGGGTAGTGCGTGGCAGTGGTAGTGGAGAAAATCAGATTTCAGGGCTGGCGGGCGCGACGCTGACCAGCCGTGGGGTGGAAAATCTCATTCAGTTCTGGATGGGAGAATCCGGCTTTGGCCCCTTTCTACAAAGCATGCGCAGAAGTTGAAGATTAACGTGTTAAGTGAAAGACAAGCCTAACGGGTATCCTGCAAATGTCTGAAGCAACTAAGGTCCTTTCCAGGCCTGTTTTTGAGAACAATCCCATCGCTCTGCAGATTCTGGGGGTTTGCTCTGCGCTGGCAGTGACAACCAGCCTGCAGGTTACTCTGGTGATGTGTGTGGCGCTAACCACAGTGACAGCTTTTTCGAATCTGTTCATTTCACTGATTCGCCACCATATGCCCAGCAGTATTCGGATCATTATCCAGATGACGATTATCGCGTCGCTGGTCATCCTGGTGGATCAGATTTTGCAGGCTTACGCATTTGAGATCAGCAAGAGCCTGAGCGTATTTGTTGGACTGATTATCACCAACTGCATTGTCATGGGGAGGGCGGAAGCATTCGCCATAAAAAATCCGCCGGGCATCAGTTTTCTGGATGGTATCGGTAACGGCCTGGGGTACAGTCTGGTGCTGATTACTGTGGGTACCCTTCGAGAATTGTTCGGGGCCGGAACGTTGCTTGGTTACGAAATACTGCCGACCGTATCGAATGGAGGCTGGTATCAGCCCAACGGACTGATGCTGCTTTCTCCCAGCGCGTTTTTCATCATCGGATTTTTTATCTGGGCGTTGCGCAGCCGCCGTAAAGAGCAGGTGGAACACCGGGAATATCGCCTTGCGCCTCATAATGTTGAGGAGAATGTATTCTGATGGAAGGCTTGCTCAACATTATAGTGCAGTCCATATTCATCGAGAATATGGCACTGCAATTGTTTCTTGGGATGTGCACATTTCTGGCAGTGTCCAAGAAAATCGAAACTGCACTGGGGCTTGGTATTGCTGTAGTTGTGGTACAGACAATCACAGTGCCGGTAAACAACCTGATTTTCAATTTTCTGCTTCGAGAAGGAGCATTAAGCTGGGCCGGGTTACCGGAAATTTCTCTGCAGTTCCTCGGTTACTTATGTTACATCGGTGTGATTGCAGCGATGGTTCAGATTCTTGAAATGTTCCTCGACAAATTCGTACCGGCACTATACAACGCGCTCGGTGTGTTTCTGCCTCTGATTACAGTGAATTGTGCCATCCTTGGTGGCACCTTATTCATGGTGGAACGAGACTACACATTTGCCCAGAGCGTGGCGTTCGGCTTTGGCTCCGGCTTTGGCTGGGGATTGGCTATCGTTGCCTTGGCCGGGATCCGGGAAAAACTCAAGTACAGCGATGTACCTGAAGGTCTCAGGGGGCTGGGCATAACCTTCATTACCGTAGGGCTCATGTCATTGGGTTTCATGTCCTTAAGCGGCATATCACTGTAGCGAGAAATTCATAGATGTTGGACTTTACGACAATCATTGGTGGCGTAGTCATGTTCACGTTCGTGGTCATGATGCTGGTGGTGATTATTCTGCTGGCCCGCTCCAGGCTGGTGAGTACCGGCAATGTGAAGATCGAAATAAACGGGGATCCGGAGAAAACTATTACCGTTCCTGCTGGTGGCAAACTGCTCAATACACTGGCGGATGCGGGAATATTTCTGTCTTCAGCCTGCGGTGGCGGTGGCACTTGTGCGCAGTGTAAGTGTCAGGTTCTTGAGGGCGGTGGTTCCATGCTGCCCACGGAAGAAGGCCACTTTACCCGGGGTCAGGCCAAGGAGCACTGGCGACTATCCTGCCAGGTGGCGGTAAAACAGGACTTGAAAATTGAAGTTGCACCTGAGTTTTTTGGTGTCAAACAATGGGAGTGTACGGTTGTTTCCAATGAAAACGTCGCAACTTTTATTAAGGAGTTGGTGCTAAAAATTCCAGAAGGGGAAAGCGTGGACTTTCGCGCGGGTGGCTATGTACAGTTAGAAGCTCCCCCTCATGAAGTGCACTACAAGGATTTTATCATCGATGATGAGTATCGCGGGGATTGGGAAAAGTTCGGCCTGTTCGATCTGGTTTCCAAGGTCAACGATACGACAATACGTGCCTACTCAATGGCTAATTACCCGGAAGAGAAGGGCATAATCAAGTTCAATATACGAGTGGCTACTCCACCCCCAGGGACCAATTTTCCGCCTGGGAAGATGTCGTCTTATGTGTTCGGCCTCAAGCCGGGTGACAAAGTGAAGGTCTTTGGTCCATTTGGTGAGTTCTTTGCCAAGGAAACCAATGCGGAAATGATATTCATCGGCGGTGGGGCAGGTATGGCTCCCATGCGTTCGCACATCTTTGATCAACTGAAGCGAATCCATACCGATCGAACAGTGTCGTTCTGGTATGGTGCGCGGAGTCTGCGAGAAATGTTTTACCAGGAAGACTTCGATTCGCTTTCCGAGGCGAACGAAAATTTCAAGTGGCACGTGGCGCTTTCTGATCCAATGCCGGAAGATAACTGGCAAGGACCTACCGGATTTATTCACAACGTAGTCTACGAAAATTACCTGAAGGATCACCCGGCTCCGGAAGATTGTGAGTATTATATGTGCGGGCCGCCCATGATGAACGCAGCAGTAATCAAAATGCTCAAGGATCTGGGCGTCGAAGATGAAAACATCTCCCTAGACGAGTTTTCATGATCGAAATTCTGCGACGACATGGTTTATCGATCGCATTTTTCGGCGCCTTATTCGCTTTCTTTGTATTTTTTACTTCTGAAGATGATGACATTCTGCAGCTGTCTGGCTACACCATGGGCACTACATTCCGGCTGCAGTTTATCGGTGTTCCGGACAATTTCAGCCGTGCAAAGATTCAGGGCGATGTGACGGAAATACTCGAACGCCTGGACCGGCAGGTATTTTCCACGTACTCGGAGCGATCGGAACTTTCTCGTTTTAACCGCTCGCCAGTTGGTCAGCCCGTAAGGGTAACCAGGGAGCTGCTTGAGGTTGCCATGCTGGCGAGAGAGATCAGCGAAATGACTGCCGGTGCGTTTGATGTTACCGTCGGTCCACTGGTTAACCTGTGGGGATTCGGGCCGGAAATGAGCCGCGAAAGAGTGCCTTCAGCTGAGCAGATATCTCAGGCGCAACAGAATGTCGGCTACCAGCATCTACGGATTGACCCTGAGCAGTCATTGCTGAGCCGTGACGCAGACATTTATGTGGATTTGAGTGGTATTGCAAAAGGCTACGTGGTTGACCAAGTGGCAAGGTATTTTGATTCCATCGGTGTTACCAGCTATTTTCTGGAAATCGGTGGAGAGTTGAAAATAAGAGGGTTGAAGCCTGGAGGAGAATACTGGATTCCTGCTGTTGAGCGACCCGTCGATACGGCGCCACAGGTGTATGAAATCCTGAACTCTCAAGGAGAAGAGGTGGCTATTGCGGGGTCAGGCGACTATCGTAACTATTTTGAGGTCGATGGTGTCCGCTACTCCCATGAAATCGATCCCCGCACCGGGCAGCCGATCACTCACAGTCTTGCCGCGGTCTACGTGATTGAAAACGAAACCGCGCGCGCTGACGCACTGGCCACTGCTCTGATGGTGCTGGGATTCGAAGCCGGTATGGAGCTTGCGCGAAATGTAGGGCTCGCCGTGTACTTTATTGTGCGCGTCGGTGACGAATTTGAGTCTCACCACACGGAACAGTTTGCCCGCTATATACACGACGAGGAGTTGGCATCATGACCACCTTGATACTCAGTTTTGTGCTGATCAGCCTGGCAGTCACCGGATTGTCCGTGGGAGTGCTGCTGGGCCGCAAACCGATACAGGGTAGCTGCGGCGGGCTCAACAATTTTGGTGACGGCGGCGCCTGCGAACTTTGTGGTGGCGATGCCGACAAGTGCGATGATCTCAATGCACCGGGCAGTTAGCGGGTCGACTATTCCTTAAATTCCTGGATTTGCGATGGCAGCAGAGCATTATGAAGTTATAGTAATCGGCACCGGTCCAGCTGGTGAGGCCGCTGCCATGAATGCCAAAAAGAAAGGTAGAAATGTCGCGGTGGTCTGTGATTTGCCACAGGTTGGTGGCAGTTGCACACATCTTGGCACAATTCCCTCTAAGGCGTTGCGGCATGGCGTTAAGCAGCTCATGCAATTCAACAGCAATCCGATGTTTCGTGATTTTGGTGACCTGAACAAGATTAGCTTTCCTGAACTGGTCGGTCAGATCGAGAAGGTGATTTACGAACAGGTCAAGATGCGCACCGGGTTCTATGAGCGGAATTTCGTGCCCATGTACAAAGGCACCGCCAGTTTTATCGATGCAAATACCATCAAGCTGAGCGGCAAAGGCCAGCAGCTGACTGCTGACTATTTCGTTATTGCCACCGGAGCACGACCCTATCATCCACCCGATGTCGATTTTTCGCATCCACTGGTTTTTGACAGCGACAGTATTCTGAAACTCGACCACTCGCCTCGCAAGGTCACGGTTATTGGCGCCGGTGTGATCGGCTGTGAGTATGCTTCCATTTTTGGTGGTCTGGGAGCCAAGGTGGAGGTTATTAATCCGGCGGACACGCTATTGTCGTTTCTGGATTTTGAAATTTCTGATGCGCTGAGCTATCACCTGCGAAACGTCGGCGTGCGAAGTCGCCACAATGAGCAGTTTGAGAAAATGGATTACTACGACGACCACCTGGTGACCTATCTTTCATCCGGTAAGAAGATAAAGAGCAACATCGTGTTCTGGGCAAATGGTCGAACGGGAAACACAGACAAGCTCGGTCTGGAAAAAATTGGGATAGAGCCGAATTCACGCGGTCAGCTCGAGGTTAATCGAAGTTATCAGACCTCTGTCGAGAATATCTACGCGGCAGGAGATGTTGTCGGCTGGCCTTCACTGGCGAGTTCGGCCTACGATCAGGGACGTGCTGCCTGTAATGCAATAGTAGACCCGGACGAATGCCACTTTATCGATGAAGTAGCGACCGGCATCTACACTATTCCGGAAATCAGTACGTTGGGTAAAACCGAAAAGGAACTGACCCAGGAAAAAATTCCCTATGAAGTCGGAAAGGCTTTTTTCAAGAATACCGCGCGAGGACAGATTACAGGTGACAAGGTAGGTATGCTGAAGCTGGTTTTCCATTTCGATACTCTCGAGATTCTCGGTATTCACTGTTTCGGTGATCAGGCTTCAGAGATTATTCACATCGGCCAGGCCATCATGCGCCAGCCTGGTACCGCCAACACTATGAAATATTTCCTCAATACCACTTTCAATTACCCCACCATGGCGGAAGCTTACCGCATCGCGGCCCTGGATGGCCTGAATAGAGTTTTCTAAATCCTTCGGGCCAGGGCATTCTCATAATTTGTCCGAGCTTCCCTAGTTATTGCCAGGGTTCTTGCTATATAGTTACCGAGAACCAGTGCAGTGGTGTCTGCTGATGACCCGGGAGGAATAATAATGAAAAGAACGGCGAAAGACATTCTGGAAGAAAAGGGCGGCCACATGGTTACCATCAGTGCCGACGCTTCGGTTTACCAGGCATTGACAATGATGACTCAGAATCGGGTTGGATCTGTTGTTGTCACCGAAGACGAAAAAATTGTTGGCATATACACAGAACGGGATCTTATGTTCCATGTGCTGGAAGAGGGCTTTGATCCACGAACCGCGCGCATCAAAGATCACATGAGTGAACAGCTCATTACTGCAACCATCGATGAGCAGGCTTTCGAGCTCTACGACAAGTTCCTGGGGCGCAGGATCCGACATCTATTGATCGAAGAGGGTGGCGACTACATTGGCCTGCTTTCCGTTGGTGACGTGATGAAGGCAAATCTCCAGCAAAAGATTGAAGAACTGGAGGAGCTCAATAACATGGTCAGCCTGGAATATTACGAGAACTGGAAAGAGATCCAGGCAGAGCGATAAACACGAAAAGTACTGGTAAGATGCGGCGCTATTTCAGCGCATTTCCGATAGGGATTCTTGCGCGCTGAATAAGCATGGCAAATCACTTGCCAACAATTCTGCAGCCGTGTTAATTTTGCGGCAGGCTTAGGTAGAGGAACCAGTCTGGAATCCTTGCCAACAGAAATAAGAATAAATCGGAAAGCCGATACCCTGGTAGCAGGCCGGGCATGAATTTTCTGATAGCACAAAACACAATACCCGAAATATATACGGGTCAGGCAGTATCGACTTCAGGTCGCATCCGAATTGGCTCTTTGTACTTCCCGTTGCTGGCCACGGGTTGTGTCTAAAATAAAAATGTGACCAGCTAGTGTTAATTAGTGAATAGGTGTAGTGCCGGATCTTGTCGAGGATTGACGCCAGAAGTAAGAAGTGAGTAGTTGACGTTTATCGAGTATTATCTAGCAGGATCAAGGCATGTTGTCGGGTCAGGTAGTATTCTGACCAGCACCACACCTGAGGGGTATTGAGTTTGGAAACTGCAACCGGTTATCTAGACGCGTCCCGGCCGTTTCTATTTTATGCGGCCTGTGTGCTGTTTCTGGTTTTTACCATGCTGGGGTTGTCCTATTTGTTAGGGCAGCGGGTCAGTCACCCCGGTAAAGATCTGCCGTTCGAATCCGGCATCATTTCGGTGGGCAGCGCCCAGTTCAAAGTCTCTGTACATTTCTATTTAACTGCCATTCTGTTCATTATCTTTGACCTTGAGGTCGTGTTCTTGTTTGCCTGGGCAGTCGTAGTCAGAGAGGCCGGCTGGCCTGGTTTTATCGAGATCACGGTTTTCATCTTCATTCTTACCGCGGCGCTGGTGTACCTTTGGCGTATAGGCGCCCTGGACTGGCGTACCCAGACCCAGAAGCGTGAACTGCATATGATTCGGGGCCCCGGTGGAGTAGTCAATAAGAAGGAATTCAAGCTATGAACTACCAGCTGCAAAGGCCCGAGGACGCCCCATCACCCAGGCGCGGCGACAATAGCTTTGACGAATTTGTCCGTCGCAATGTAATGATGGCCAAGCTTGAAGATATGGTCGCATGGGGGCGTAAGAATTCAATTTGGCCTTTCAATTTTGGTCTTTCCTGTTGTTACGTGGAAATGGCCACTGCATTTACCAGCCGACACGATATTGCGCGATTTGGTTCAGAAGTAATTAGAGGTACGCCACGTCAGGCGGATCTCATTGTAATTGCCGGAACGGTTTTCAGAAAAATGGCGCCGGTGGTGGAGTTGCTATATGAGCAATTGCTGGAGCCACGCTGGGTCATCTCCATGGGTTCTTGTGCCAATTCCGGAGGCATGTATGACATCTATTCAGTGGTCCAGGGAGTGGACAAGTTTTTACCGGTTGATGTTTATGTGTCAGGCTGCCCGCCGCGGCCAGAGGCTCTGCTGCAGGGATTGGTATTATTGCAGGAATCCATCGGTACCGAGCGAAGACCGCTGAGCTGGGTTATCAATGATCAGGGCGTGTTTCGAAAAGAAGACAAGAAAATCCAGCGAGTCCGCCGTCATGACGAGCGCATTGCTGCCACAGAGCTCAGGTCGCCGGATGAAGTTTAATAATAGATATAAAACAATAAGATATAAAGTATAATTAAAGTAGTTTGTAGTATGGAAGTAGTCCGCAAAGCAGAGTCAAATGGAGAATCGGCAATTTTATTGCCCGGGGCGCTGCTGGAAGAAATCAACAGCCGGTTTGGGCAGTCTATACTGGCCCGACAGTCGACCTGTGACGGGATTCCAACCTACTGGATTGATCGGGCCAATCTCAAAGAGCTGTTGCGATTTCTAAAAGATGAAGCGAATCCCCGCTTTGAAATGCTGTACGACCTGACTGCCATTGACGAGCGATTGCGAGTACACCGCGAAGGGCAACCGGACAGCGATTTCACGGTCGTCTATCATCTCATGTCGTTTGGCGGTAATACTGATATGCGGATTAAAGTCCCGCTACAGGACAGCGATTTGTCGATTCCCAGCGTTGCCGATATCTGGCCCAGCGCCAATTGGTACGAGCGGGAAGTCTGGGACATGTTCGCCGTTAAATTCGATGGCCATCCTAATCTGTATCGCCTCGTTCTTCCGCCAACCTGGGTAGGCCATCCACTGCGTAAGGAGCATCCAGCCCGCGCAACAGAAATGGAACCGTTCTCGCTTGATGAGGAAAGAGAAAATATCGAGCAACAGGCTCTTAAGTTTCAGCCGGAAGAATGGGGGATGGCACGCAAGTCCGAAACTTCGGAATTCATGTTCCTCAACCTCGGTCCCAACCATCCCAGTGTCCATGGCGCATTCCGTATTGCTTTGCAGCTCGACGGCGAGATTCTGGTAGATGCAGTACCTGACATCGGCTACCACCACCGTGGAGCCGAAAAAATGGGTGAGCGGCAATCCTGGCACACCTTTATTCCGTACACCGACCGCATTGACTATCTGGGCGGGGTGATGAACAACCTGCCTTATGTCCTCGCAGTCGAAAAGATGGCTGGCATCGAAGTGCCAGAGCGGGTCAAGGTTATCCGGGTCATGCTGGCGGAAATGTTTCGCATCTGCAGCCATTTGCTGTTTTACGGAACTTTCGCTCAGGATGTGGGACAACTGTCCCCAATTTTTTACATGTTTGTAGAACGGGAACGGATTTTCAACATTATCGAGTCCATTTGCGGCGCGCGAATGCATCCAGGATGGTTCAGAATAGGTGGAGTTGCACAGGATCTGCCTAATGGTTGGGAAAAGAGGGTTCGCGAATTACTGGAATTCATGCCAGCCCGACTCGACGATTACGACAAGATGGTGATGGACAACGGGATCCTCAAGCGCCGCAGTCAGGGTGTGGGGGTTTACGACACCGAACAGGCTTTTGACTGGGCGATCACCGGTCCGGGCCTTCGTGCCACAGGTCTGGAATGGGATTACCGCAAGCAGCGTCCCTACAGCGGCTACGAGAATTTCGACTTCGATGTTCCGATAGCTATCAATGGCGACTGTTATGATCGCTGTGCGGTGCGGGTGGAAGAGATGCGACAGAGCCTGAGAATAATCAAGCAATGTCTCGACAATATGCCGGAGGGTCACTATAAGTCAGATCATCCGTTGACAACCCCTCCTCGTAAAGAGCGAACGTTGCAGGATATCGAAACTTTGATCAATCATTTCCTCAACGTCAGCTGGGGGCCTGTGATTCCACCCAATGAAGTCAGTGTCGCTATCGAGGCGACCAAAGGTATCAATAGTTATTACCTGGTAAGCGATGGAAACACCAATTCCTACCGTACCCGGATCAGGACTCCCTCTTTTGCGCATTTACAGATGATTCCGGAGATAAGTCGAGGTTTCATGGTGCCAGACCTGATCGCGATTATTGCCAGTATCGATTTTGTAATGGCGGATGTAGATAGATAAAAGCAAGGGATAGCGCTAGAAGCCAGAGAAAAGGTAGCCAGAGAAAAGGTAGCCAGAGAAAAGAAAGTAATATGAGTTCTGATGTCATAGCAACTACAGGTAACGGCCAACCAAGGGCGCGCAAGCTGACCTCTGAAGAGATCAGCGAGATCGAGCACGAGATGACGCTTTATCCGGACAAACAGGCAGTCGGTCTCGAGGCGCTCAAGATCGTGCAGAAGCATCAGGGCTGGGTATCAGACGAAAGCCTGCTGGCGATAGCTGACTATCTGGATATTCCAGCTGCTGATCTTGAGGGAGTGGCGACTTTCTTTAATCTGGTGTTTAGAAAGCCGGTGGGCAAACACGTTATTCTATTTTGCGATAGCGTCAGTTGTTGGATCATGGGTTGCGAACAGATCAGGCAACATATAAAAGGCAGGCTGGGTGTCGATTACGGAGAGACCACCGCCGATGGCGAATTTACGTTTATTCCGGTTCCCTGCCTCGGCGATTGTGATCGGGCGCCGGTAATGATGGTCGGGCCAGATCTGCATCGCAATCTGACGACGGAAAAAATTGACGAGCTTATTAAGCAGTACCAGGAAGGGCGAGTTGAGCATAAGGGCTGACTGGTTGAACTCAGATGGATAAACCGCTAACCAAAAACATCGACATGAGCAGACCACCGCTGGAGCTGAATCAGTACCTGGCTGCTGGCGGCTACCAGAGTGTCCGCAAAATAACAGGTGGACTAGGTCCGGCCGATGTGCTGCAACTGGTCAAGGATTCCGGGCTGAAAGGTCGTGGGGGAGCCGGTTTTCCAACCGGGCTCAAGTGGAGCTTTGTGCCCACGGGTGACAATTCACCACGGGAAAAATACCTGGTTGTAAATGCTGACGAAATGGAACCCGGCACGTTCAAGGATCGGTTGCTGATGGAAGGGGACCCCCATTTGCTGATCGAAGGCATGATCATCGCAGCCTATTCCATTCAGGCACCCAAGGCCTATATCTTTCTCCGTGGCGAATATATTCAGTCGGAGAAAGCACTGCAAAAAGCGATCAAGGAAGCTTACCAAGGTGGATGGTTGGGCAAGGATATTCAGGGCAGCGGGTTTGATCTGGATATTGTTTTGCATACTTCTGCAGGCCGCTATATCTGCGGCGAAGAAACTGCATTGCTTAATGCCCTTGAGGGTAAGCGAGCAAACCCTCGTGCCAAACCACCATTTCCCCAGGTCAGTGGGCTGTGGGGCAAGCCAACTATCGTCAATAATGTAGAAACTATCTGCAATCTGCCGGGGATAATTTCCCAGGGTGTGGAATGGTATCAATCCCTGGGCAAAGGCATCGACCATGGCACAAAGTTGTTTGGTGTCAGTGGCCGGGTTAAAAATCCAGGTTGCTGGGAGCTTCCTTTTGGAACGACCATTCGCGAAATCATAGAAGAGCACGCCGGTGGAATGCAAGATGGATATGAATTACGTGCCTTTTTACCGGGAGGAGGGTCAACAGACTTCCTGTTACCTGAGCATCTGGACCTGGCATTGGACTATGACGTGATTGGCAAGGCGGGCAGCCGTCTGGCTACTGGGACCATGATATTGCTGGACGACAAGACCTGTCCTGTTGGTATGGTAGGAAACCTGATGCGTTTTTTCAGTCATGAGTCTTGCGGCTTTTGCACGCCATGCCGGGATGGATTACCGTGGATAGAACAGATTTTTGATGATCTGGAACGGGGAGCTGGACGAGAAGAAGATCTATCGATTCTTGAGGAGCATCTCGATTATTTGGGGCCGGGGCGCACATTTTGCGCGTTGGCTCCCGGCGCGATGGCGCCATTGGGTAGCGGATTGCGACATTTCCGCCAGGATTTTGAAGATCATGTGCATAAGAAGTGCTGTCCTTATACCAGGCACTAAATAAGTAGGAGTCAATTGGGTGGCAAAAATTGTCATTGATGGTGTGACGTACGAAGTCAACGGAGACAACAACCTGTTGCAGGAATGTCTGTCCCAACGCCTCGACCTGCCGTATTTCTGTTGGCATCCCTGCATGGGCTCGGTAGGAGCCTGTCGCCAATGTGCGGTTAAGCAGTACCGCGACGAAGAAGACAAAACCGGTACGCTGGTAATGGCCTGTATGACTCCAGCAACTGACGGTGCCATCATCTCTATCAACGATGAACAGGCCAGGGATTTCCGGGCCGGTGTTATCGAAAGTCTGATGATCAGCCATCCTCATGATTGTCCCGTTTGTGAAGAGGGTGGCGAGTGTCACCTGCAGGACATGACCCTGATGTCAGGTCATAACTATCGGCGTTATAATCACAAGAAGGTGACACACAGGAATCAGTACCTGGGACCTTTTGTCGGACATGAGATGAATCGCTGCATCACCTGTTACCGATGTGTCCGCTATTACAATGACTACGCGGGCGGTACTGATCTCGCTGCTCAGGCCAGTCATCACCATACTTATTTCGGTCGTCAGACTGATGGCTTCCTCGAAAGCGAGTTCAGTGGCAATCTGGTAGAGGTCTGTCCGACAGGTGTTTTCACTGATGCCACATTTTCGGCCCACTATTCAAGGAAATGGGATCTACAGACAGCGCCGTCCATTTGTGTCGGCTGCTCGGTAGGATGTAACACCACACCGGGCGAACGCTATGGGGAATTGCGCCGTATCGTCAATCGCTACCACGGAGATGTTAATGGCTATTTTCTCTGTGACCGCGGGCGGTTTGGTTATGGATTTGTAAACAGCGAGCAACGCCTGAGCGGAGCACTGTCGGGGCATGGTGAACAACGCAAAAATGTCCCGTTGAAAGATGGTGTAGAGCAGTTTTCCGAGATATTGAACAATGCTTCCGGAGCTGTTATCGGTATCGGGTCGCCCCGTGCCAGCCTCGAGGCAAACTATGCGCTGATGAGGAAAGTCGGGAAAGAAAATTACCATGCCGGGTTCAGCGACAGCCAGTTCGAGCTTGTTCGGCATGTGCTTGAAGTGGCGGACGATCCGCAACTCCACACGCCCTCGATCAGGGAAATAGAGCAAGCTGACGCGGTACTTGTGGTCGGCGAAGACGTAACGAATATTGCCCCGCGTATCGCGCTTGCTTTACGCCAATCGGTGCGAAACAAGGCTGCTGAAATGGCTGTTGCCACCGGTATCCCTCAATGGCAGGATGCGGCGGTAAGAGAGCTCGCGCAACATGAGCTTAGCCCACTTTATTTGCTTAGCGGTTACGCTACGCGACTGGATGACATTGCGCGTGAGACGGTAGTTGGAGATGCTGCTGAGCTCGCCCACATCGGCGGCAGTATCGCCCGCACCCTCGATTCAACCGCTCCGGGCTCCGAGCAGGAATCCGGTGATGAACTACGCCAGTTGGCCAATACCATTGCACAAGACCTTAAAAGTGCCCGGCGTCCTCTGATTATCTGCGGTGCAGGCGCCGGCAGTATGGAGCTGCTGAAGACCGCCACCAATATTGCCAGAGCACTTATTAAGGCCCGGGGGGAGTCGCAGCCATTGGATTTCTGTTGTCTGCTGCCGGAGGTTAACAGTGTCGGTGCTGGGTTGATGGCTGACCCGGCCTTCTCTCTTGGAAGTGCACTCAGCAAGATGCAATCCGGTGAAGCGAAGGTTGCAATTGTCATGGAGAATGATTTGTATTCCCGCGCCACTGAAAAGGAAGTGGACGCAGCGATTGCCGGGGTAGAGCATCTGGTTGCGATCGACCAGATTTCCAACAGGACGACTGAAAAGGCCGACCTGGTGCTTGCCTGTACGTCATTCGCCGAACAAAAAGGAACTTACGTCAACTACGAAGGCCGGGCTCAATTGAGTATGCAGGTTTTTATCAGCGGTCTTGAGGCTCGGCCATCATGGGGCTTGCTGGCTGAAAGTGATCACACAGGCGTCAATCAACTGTTGCAGGAATGTGAATCCGATGTGTCCAGGCTTGCAGGTGTCAGTGGTGTATTGCCGGACCTGAAAGGCATGCCAGAAGGTATGAAAATTCCCCGTCAGCCTCATCGCTATAGTGGTCGAACCGCCATGAGCGCCGACGACAATGTCCATGAAGGTAAGCAGCCGCAGGACAATGATTCGGTGATGGCGTTTACCATGGAGGGAATGAATAGTCAGAAGAATGCCAGTGTTATGTCTAACAGCTGGGCACCGCAGTGGAACTCAAATCAATCAATCAGCAAGTTTCAGGATGAGGTAGCCGGTGATTTACGCCAGGCGACTTCCGACGTAATGTTGTTCAGCAGAAACGGGGGACCCGGTAGCTACCACGCTCCAGCAGAGAAGTCGCCGGCCACCAAAGACGGCTATTCCGTCATACCTGCCTACCAGTTATATGGCAGTGATGAACTCAGCTCCCGTTCGACGGTAATTTCCGAGCGGCTCACGGGCTCCTACGCGGCAATCTCACGGGCCGATGCAAAACAACTTAACCTGGACGAGAACAACATTATTCGATTGCAGGGGGAAAATGGCAGCGCCAGCTATCCGGTTTGTGTGCGGGGTAAAGTGAAACCTGGCACGATAGTAGTTTTTGATAGCGCCAATACGTTTTCTTCCGTAAGGCCAGGCGAAACAGTGAGCGTGGAAAAGAGTGAGGGTGCCGGTGATGGCCGGTTCAACAATCTTATAGTCAGCGATCTCTATCAGGAGGAAGGCTAGCTCATGACCTGGGAAGTGGGATCGTTACTCAGCATACTCAGCATTCTACTGGTAGTGGTGGTTGTCGCAGCCATGTTGATCTGGGTTGAGCGTCGCTTGTTGGGTGTCTGGCAGGAAAGACTGGGCCCCAACAGGGTTGGACCATTTGGGCTGCTTCAGGTGGTGGCGGATATGCTGAAGATCTTCACCAAAGAAGACTGGGTGCCACCGTTCTCTGACAAGCTAAGCTTTGTGCTGGCGCCTACTATCATCATGATTGTCGTGTTGATGAGTTTCAGCGTCATTCCGTTTGCGCCAGGGGTTGGTGTAGTCGACTCCAATATCGGGGTATTGTTTGTGCTGGCAATGGCATCTCTGGGTGCCTATAGCGTCATGTTGGGGGGACTTGCTTCTGATAACAAGTATGCGTTGCTCGGTAGCCTGAGAGCGGCTGCGCAGATGGTGAGTTATGAAGTATTTATGGGAATTTCCCTGTTGGGCGTTGTTGCCTTGACTGGCAGTTTCAATTTGCGGGAGATTGTCCTCGCGCAGGCAGATGGATGGTATGTGGTGCCACAGGTTATCGGGTTCATCATATTCCTGATTGCCGGAATAGCCGAAAGTCATCGTCTGCCGTTTGACATACCCGAAGCAGAGCAGGAAATCGTAGCGGGCTATCACACCGAATACTCAGGGATGAAATTCGGCATGTTTTTCGTCGGCGAGTACCTGGGTCTGGTTTTGATTTCCTCGCTGATCACCGCGCTGTTTTTTGGAGGCTGGCTGGGTCCCGGATTTCTACCACCGATTATCTGGTTTGTGATAAAAGCATTCTTCTTCATCGCCTTTTTTATCCTGTTGCGGGCAGCTATTCCTCGCCCGCGCTATGATCAGTTAATGGTTTACGGCTGGCTGTTTCTGTTGCCGCTGTCACTGGTAAATCTACTGGTGACCGGAGCACTGATCCTGCTGGGAAGTGAAGGGTAGGG
>Ga0070727_10001271_pt1 | contig 27173 bp, 21 predicted proteins | sample tdAd472_FD_66722 | JGI IMG/M metagenome (GOLD analysis project Ga0070727, IMG submission 66722) | Marine sediment microbial communities from the Atlantic coast under amendment with organic carbon and nitrate - tdAd47.2 | ecosystem: Environmental > Aquatic > Marine > Coastal > Sediment | place...
GAATACGTATTCATCCTTTGAAATCCGGGACTTGTTGCTAAACTGGCTCGATTGTCCTCGGCGGGAACAAAAATGCGACAAAAACCGTCACTCTCTTTCTGGCAGATCTGGAACATGTGTTTCGGATTCCTCGGTATCCAGTTCGGCTTCGCGCTGCAAAATGCCAATGTCAGTCGAATCTTCCAGACCCTGGGCGCCGAGATCGACGATCTGCCAATCCTCTGGGTTGCCGCGCCCCTCACCGGTCTGATCGTGCAGCCAATCATCGGCTATATGAGCGACCGGACGTGGGGACGGTTCGGCCGACGTCGCCCGTACTTCACAATTGGCGCCATCCTCGCATCACTCGCACTGTTCGTGATGCCGAACTCGCCGACGCTATGGGTGGCCGCCGGCATGCTATGGGTCATGGACGCGAGCATCAACGTCTCCATGGAACCGTTCCGGGCATTTGTCGGCGACATGCTACCCGAGAAGCAGCGCACGTCGGGCTTCGCCATGCAGAGTTTTTTCATAGGCATCGGTGCGGTGGTGGCGTCGGCATTGCCATACATGATGACTAACTGGTTCGATGTCAGTAACACGGCAGCAGCCGGCGAAATTCCCGATTCCGTCAAACTGTCGTTCTATCTCGGCGGAGCCGTGTTTCTCGCCGCAGTCATGTGGACCGTGATGCGCACGAAGGAATACTCGCCGCAGGAACTGGCCGAGTTCGATGCTGCAAGACCACCCGAGCACGTCGCCGATGATGCCGAGTTGCGGTCCGCGAGCAAGTATCGGACGGGAGGCATCGTCTGGGCAGTTGTTGGCGCTGTCGGCTGGTACTTCATCGTGCGAAACGGTCTCGACAAGCAGCTGTACATCCTCGCTGGCGGATTCATCGCATTCGGGCTGCTACAGATCGCAATCAGCATGATGCAGAACGCCGGGCATACGAAAAACGGAATGTACGAAATCGTGCACGACCTGTTCCACATGCCCAGGGTCATGCGCCAGCTCGCCGTCGTGCAGTTCTTTTCGTGGTTCGCGTTGTTCGCCATGTGGATCTATGGGACCGCCGCGGTAACGAGCCACCACTTCGGCACGTCCGATACGAGTTCGCTCGCCTACAATAACGGCGCCGATTGGGTTGGAGTGCTATTCGCGGCTTACAACGGTTTCGCAGCACTCGCCGCCATCGCGATTCCCTTCGTCGCCAACCGGCTCGGTTGCCGCTGGTCTCACCTGTTCAATGTATGCATCGGCGGATTGAGCCTGATCAGCTTCTATTTCATCTCCGACCCGAAAATGTTGTTGATCCCGATGATTGGTGTCGGCATTGCCTGGGCGTCGATCTTGTCACTGCCTTATGCGTTGCTATCGAGCAATCTGCCGTCGCACAAGATGGGTGTCTACATGGGCATCTTCAACTTCTTCATCGTGATTCCGCAGCTCGTGGCGGCAAGTGTACTCGGGCTCGTCATTCGCGAGTTCTTCGATACGGCGAGCATCTTCGGTTTCGTCATCGGTGGTGTGCTCATGATTGTATCGGGATTCGCTGTATTGCTGGTCGACAAGGAAGCCGAGCCGCAATGATGCGGGCGAGAATTCGCGTTGCTGCCGTTGCAATCGCAACGCTGATAACCGTTACCTGCGCGGCGGTCGACGACACCCCGTCATCGGCAGCCGAGCCCGAGGACTTCTACGGCACACTGGAGCCCTTCGCGTCCGAGGCCGTGTATTTTCTCATGACCGATCGCTTCGTTGATGGCGATCCTGGTAACAACTACGAGGAGCAGGGCGGCGCCGAGTTGGGCACCTTCGACCGGCCGATCAAGCTCGAGGGTCTGCCGCCGGGCAATATCGGCTACCTGGGCGGGGACTTCAAAGGCATTGTCGACAATGCTGATTATATTGTCGATATGGGATTTACGGCGGTATGGATCACACCGATCGTCGACAACCCGAACGAAGCGTTCACGGGCGGCATTCGACCGGGCGAAGGCTTTGGCGCCGACAAGGGCAAGACCGGTTACCACGGCTACTGGGGTGTGAATTTCTTCGTCGAAGATGAGCACCTGGTGTCCCCTGGCCTGGATTTCGGTCAATACGCGGAAGCGATGGACCAGGCTGGTCTCAAGACGGTGCTCGATGTCGTATGCAATCATGGCTCGCCGGCGTACTCGATGCCCGAGGACCAGCCTATGTATGGCGAACTCTACGATGCCAGGGGCAGGCTGATCGCCGATCATCAGAACCTGCATCCGCACGACCTCGATCCCGGCGAACCACTGCATGCCTTTTATCGCCGGGAGCCTGATCTCGCGCAACTCTCCGACATGGATTGGGAAAACCCGGAGGTGCTCGAGTACTTCGTTGCCGCCTATCTGCAGTGGATCGAGCAGGGCGCGTATGCGTTTCGTGTCGACACCATCAAGCATATGCCGCACGCATTCTGGAAGGCATTTAGTGACCGGATTCGTGAACAGTATCCGGGTTACTTCATGTTTGCTGAAGCGTACTCGTTCGAGGCCACCCAGATAGCCGAATACACACATCCGGAGAACGGTTCCATCAGCGTCCTCGATTTTCCGGGTAAGGCGGCGATGGGCGCGGTATTTGCGGATGGAGAGCCTTACTCATCGCTCGAGGAGTATCTCCACCTCGACTCGGGCGTCTACGAGAACCCCTACGACCTGATGACGTTTTACGACAACCACGACATGCCACGAATTGATGCCAAACAGGAAGGCTTCATCGACGTGCACAACTGGTTGTTTACGAGTCGCGGTATACCGGTTATCTACTATGGCTCGGAAATCGGATTCCGCGCCGGCACTGACCAGCACAGTGGCAATCGCGACTATTTTGGTCGCGGCAATGTGCGGAAGGCGAAATCGCATCCGATTCGTGAGGCTCTCGCGAGTATTGCGGCTGTACGTAAGAACTCCGTATCGCTGCAACGTGGTTTACAAGCGAACATCGAATTCACCGACGATACGGCGGTGTTTCTCCGTGTTTATCAAAAGGACGGCATTGCCGAGCAGGCACTGGTGTTGCTGAACAAGAGTGACTCGGCACGGACAATGATGGTCGACAAATGGCTATCGTCGGGTGACTGGCGCGACGCACTAATCGATGCGAGATTCGTCATCGACGGCCCGATCGAACTGGAAGTGCCCGCACACGGTGTGCGCGTGCTGATGACCAACATGCCGGTCAGCAATGCGGAGCTACGGGCGGAACTGCGAAGGTTGAAAAATTAGGTTCAGAGTCACAATAGTGACAGGGATCGATCCCTGTCACTATTGTGACTCTGAACCTAATTTTTTGCGCCGCAGGATTTGCGAATAATGAGATTTGGCGCCATCAACGTTGACTCGACCGGTTCGCCCTTGATGAGTCCGACGATACCCCGGACAAGACCTTCCGCACCCTTCTGTGAGTTCTGCTGCACAGTCGTCAGTGCCGGCGACACATACGCGGCGAGCGTCATGTCGTCGAAACCAACTACGCTAACGTCCTCGGGAATGCGCTTACCTGCTTCCTGCAACGCACGCATCGCGCCGATGGCGATAAGGTCGGTCGCGGCGAAAATCGCATCAAACGACTCGCCGCACCGCAGCAGCTCCTGCGCGGCCCGGTAACCCTGGTGCTCGGAATTGTCCGCTGCGAAAATCAGCCGGGGGTTCGGCGCCTTGCCCGCTTCCCACAACGCCCGGGCGTATCCGGAATGTCTCGCGTCGTGCTCCGGACTGCGCCGCGACATGCTGCCGACAAAGGCAATATCTTCGCGCCTCAGGTCGATCAAGTGCCTGGTGGCCTGGAATCCGCCGTTCTCATTGTCGCAACCGAAAGAGTGGCCGGGCTGGTCCTTGACCAGCGGCCCCCAAATCATGAATCGTGTATTGGCATCGGCGAGGGCCGCGAGTTTTTCCCGATATTCAACGTAATCGCCATAGCCGAGGAGAATCAGTCCGTCGGCACGATGGCTGGCCTGGTATTCGATATGCCAGTCGTCATGAAACTGCTGCAATGACACGAGGACGTCGTAGCCGAGTTCTGCCGCCGAACGCACTATGTTGTTAAGCAACGACATCAGGAACAGATTCATGCGCCTGTCCGTGTCGTCCGCATCATCGAATAACAGCAGGGCGATCGTATTGCTCCGGTGTGTGCGCAGGCCGGCGGCATTGCGATTCACGAAATAGTTGAGTTCACGGGCAATAGCCTGAACACGGTCCCGGGTCTCTTGCCGCACGAGCGGGCTGTTTCGCAGGGCACGGGATACGGTTGCCTGCGATACGCCGGCGATGTCGGCAATATCGCGAGATGTGGGATTCTCGACCTTCATTAGACCGATTGTAATCGTGAGGAAATGAGTACTACCTTGTTTTTAACACAAACCGCGGAAAATTCGCCGAATTCGTGTAATAAAGTGTATCTGGTCAGATTTCGCCCCGGCAGGCGTGTCGAACCTACTTGGGAATTGAGATGCCAAAAAGATCCTTACTGATCGGTGATATTGGTGGTACCAACGCGCGATTCGCGCTGGCCGACCCGGCCAGCCCGGCGTACTCGAGTGTCGTCACGCTGCAATGCGACGACTTCGAGTCGGCCGATGTCGCGATCCAGCACTATCTGAAAACGGTGAAAGCCGGTCCGCCGGACGTGATTTGTCTTGCGGCAGCCGGCCCGATTATCGACAAGCGGGTTCGATTCACGAACAACCACTGGGAAATTGCCGCGGATGCACTCGCCGGGGAGTTTTCGATCGAGCGGGTCCGGCTGTTGAATGACTTCGAGGCGATCGCATACTCCATCCCTTTTCTTACGAAGGAGGACTGCGTTGTCATCGGTTTACCTGATCCGAAATCTCTCGATGCAGATGCCTACACGGTGGGCATCATCGGTCCTGGTACCGGACTCGGTGCCGTCGGCTTGCGAAAGTACGGCGACCTTTACTTGCCGATTGTGGGCGAGGCGAGCCATGGCGGGTTCGCACCTGAGACAAATGTGCAAATCGATATTCTCAGCGCGCTTCGCGAGAAGTTCGACCGGGTGTCGAGCGAGCGCCTGGTGTCCGGTTCCGGTCTCGAAAATATCTACTGGGCACTGACGCGACTCCACGGCGACAAGCGCGCTCACCTCGAGCCTGCGGAGATCTTCGACGCAGCGATCGCAAATTCGGATCTACTTGCAGCCGAAGCCGTGCAGATGTTTTTCGAGATCCTGGGGCAAGTCGCGGGCGACTACGTACTGACCATTGGCGCTCTGGACGGAATTTATATCGCGGGCGGCATCGTGAAACGCTATCCCGACCAACTTATCACTAGTCGTTTCCGCAACGGTTTCGAGAACAAAGGCCGGTATCGCTCGATCCTGGAACGCGTACCGACCCAATTGATCATGCATGATCAGCCGGGCTTGCTAGGTGCGGCCTATTGCGCCCTGCAAATGTCGGAAGCTTGATTCGGTCGATGTCGAACTAGATAACGGGATCGTGTTCCATGGCGGACCCGGGACGCGGCGTCGCCGTGATACCGACGCTGTGGCGCGGGAATGCCCTGGCGTCGATCGTCTCGAGATAACCGTGCCACGCCGCGTAACCAATCACAGGCACGATGATAATGAGGCCGACAAAAGCGGTCAGGACGCCGACGACCAGCGACAATACGATCAGGAATAGCCAGATAAGCATCGCACGCTTGTTGCGTAGCACAGCGTTCACTGACGTCACGACGGCGGTGACACTGTCGACGTCCCGGTGCATGATCATGGGCAGTGAGAATGCGCTCGCCGAAAATGTTACCGCGGCGAATACGGCACCGATGCTACCGCCGAAGGCGAGATAGCCGAGCAATTGCGCTGTCGTGGGCTCGCCATCGGTCGGGAAAAACACGGTCACCATGACTGCAGCGCGCGCCCAGACCAGAAACACGATCAGCAGCACAAGCGCGAAGATTGCCTCGTTGCCTATATGGCGTTTGAACGCAGCACGTAAACTGCGCGCGAGTACCGGTTCCTGGCCGCGCTCAAGTTGTGCACTGATTGCATAGAGACCGATGCAGGCCAGGGGTGCGATGAATACGAAGCCCCCGATCATTGCGAACATGATCCACTGGCTGCCACGAAACCAGGCTAGCAGCGATACGACGCCGATCAGGATGGCGACGGTAAGACCATATACGAGGCTTTGTTGTGGCGCCCTGATCAGGTCGGCAACGCCGAGCCGAATCCAGCGAAACGGTGCCCACGGGGAAAGCTCGCGGCAAGGCGCAACAAACGGCATTTCCTTGCGCTTGATTTCACCGGCACCCGGTTCGCTCATCGTCGATCCCCCTCATCCCAAGTCGCCTGATCATCGGATATTTGGTGGCTGCAGGCAACGGCGCTGTGTAGGCGTTTTCCGAACCGCATTGCTATTGTGCGACGCACAATTTTGCCGCCATAATGGCGCCAACATGTCATTGCGAGCGCAGCGAAGCAATCCTGAGATCGCTTCGGCGCGTTGCGCCTCGCGACGACATCATTGTGATCAAACCAGCCGGAAAGGGGAGCAAATGAACCTCGAAGGAAGAACAATTGTTATTACGGGCGGTGGTCGCGGACTCGGCGCAGCCATGGCGAAACGGCTTGCAACAACAGAATGCGCATTGGCGCTCGTTGATCTTGACGAGGCGGCGCTCGCCGAAACGGCCAAGGCTTGCCGCGAATCCGGCGCACGCGATGTCAGGACTTACACTGCGAACGTTGCGGTCGAGGCAGACGTTGAAAAATTGTTCAGTGACATCGCCAGTGACTTCGGTGCGCTGCACGGGCTCGTCAACAATGCCGGAATTACTCGGGACGCATTGACTCTCAAATACAAGGATGGCGAACAGGTGTCGAAGATGTCACTCGAGCAGTGGCAGGCCGTGATCGACGTAAATCTGACCGGCGTTTTCCTCTGCGGTCGCGAAGCGGCGGCGAAGATGATCGAAGCTGGTGATGGCGGCTGCATCATCAACATCTCGTCAATCTCCCGTGCCGGCAACATGGGGCAATTGAATTACTCGGCGACCAAAGCCGGCGTCGAAGCGATGGCCGTCGTCTGGGCCAAGGAATTCGCGCGTTATGGCATCCGCGCGGCGTCGGTCGCACCGGGGTTCATCGGTACGGAGATGGTCATGTCGATGAAACCCGAGGCACTCGAGAAACTGTCGGGGATGATCCCGACTAAACGCATCGGGGAACCCGACGAGATCGCGCACACGGTGCAGTTTATCTTCGAGAACGATTACCTGAGCGGCCGCTGCGTCGAGGTTGACGGGGCGTTACGACTCTAAAGAAATCAGGGTCAGAGTCACATTAATCGGGCCAGCGGCGGCGCTGGCCCGATTAATGTGACTCTGACCCCCTTTCTAGTTCCACTGGGTCGCGCCTGCGGGCCAGGTTTCACTGCCTGCCGGCACGACGCAGAATGGTTGGCCGCCCGGCGCAATCATGACCCACCAGGTCTTGAAAAACTCGCGCTTGCGGGCGCCGAGTTTTTCGAGCCGTGCTACCTCGGCGTCGACGTCGTCGGTCTCAAAATCAATGTGCAGGCCTTCACGCCCGGGCTCGACGCACTGAACGCCATAATCCACCTCGCCCGGCATTTCGGTGTAGCGCTGCTTCGGATCGAATTCGATTGCCCGGCCCAGTGCGCCCGACCAGAAACGTGCGGCGTCAGCATAATCGTCTCGCCCGACGTCGAAATACACGGCACAAACTCGGTTTCGGTGGCTCACTTGAAAATCTCCCGCGTGATCTGTGACGGTCGTGTCATATGACGATTCTACATGCGCTGGCGTAGAATCGGACGCTTGCCGATTGAGAGGTGCACAGTGAGCAAACTTCCTGAAGACGCCGGCCTGCAGACGCTGGCGATTCACGCAGGCGAGGTGCCGGACGATCCGACAGGCGCATCGACACCGCATATCGTCATGTCGACAACGTTCAAGACGCAGGACGCGGCGGCGTTTTCGATCAAGGACTTCGACGGCGACATGCCGTACATCTACACACGCTGGGGCAATCCTACCGTCCAGCAACTGCAGGACAAGTTGTGTGCACTGGAAGGGGCCGAGTCCTGTCTCGCATTTGCGTCCGGAATGGCGGCGATCTCGGCGTTGCTGCTCGGCTATCTGTCTCCCGGCGACCACCTGGTTGTTAGCGACGTGCAATATGCGGGCAGCGCCGAGCTTGTTCGGCACACACTGCCTCGCTTCGGCGTGGAAGTTACGCCGGTAGATACGAGTGATCCTGAAAATGTCGCGAACGCGATTCAGGACAACACCAGGCTCGTTTACATCGAGACACCGATCAACCCGATCCTCCGTCTGGCCGACATCGAGGCCGTCGCCGAAATTTGTCGCGCCAACAGTGTGCGTCTTGCCGTCGACTCGACATTCGCGTCACCGGTTATTACGCAGCCGATCAAACTGGGCGCCGACTTCGTAATTCATTCACTCACGAAATACGTCGGTGGTCACGGCGATGCGCTGGGTGGTGCTCTGCTGGGCCCGGGTGATGTCATGCTGGACCTCAACGAGGAAGCGCTCGTCCATTACGGCGGCGTTCTTAGTCCTTTCAATGCCTGGCTGATCATGCGCGGGATTGCGACGCTGCCGATCCGAATGCTTGCACACTCGCAGAACGCGTTACAGGTAGCAGAGTTCCTCGAAAACCATCCAGCTGTGAAACGAGTCAACTACCCGGGGCTCGAATCTCATCCGCAATATGACCTGGCGCTCCGGCAGATGTCGGCATTCTCCGGCATGTTGTCGTTCCAGGTGGAGGACGGTCTTGCAGTGGCCGGCGCAATGATCGATAAACTGCGCGTGATTCATTACGCGGTCAGCCTGGGCCACCACCGCAGTCTCGCGTACTGGATCGGTACCGAGGCCATCATGGAGTCGAGCTACAAACTCGAAGGGCGCCAGCTAGAAGCATTTCGCGAGTTTGCGGGCGATGGGGTGATACGGCTCTCGGTAGGCCTCGAGGATGCCGACGATCTGTGCAGGGACCTGGACTCGGTATTGTCCAGCTAATCAACTATTTGCAGGAAGGTGGACTGCATCACGCCGTTTGTTGCCTGTAATTTCTAAACTGCCCGCTGGCAAGTCGCCGAATGTCGGGCTCGCGGGATTATTATGTCAAACAGTGCTGCATCGATGCCGCTGCAGAGCAAGGTGTCACTGACGCTGCTGCTGGCCATTGCGACATTCATCGGACTGTCCTACCTGATCCTGCGGATACTCGTTTCTCCAGCCTTTGAAGACCTGGAAATGCAGGCCGCACACAGCGACCTGGTTCGCGCCGAACAGGCGATCCAGACGGACATCGACAACCTCGAAGCTGTCACAGCGGACTGGGCGCCCTGGGACGACATTCACGATTACGTGCGCGGGGTGAACCCCGGCTTTCAAAAGTCGAATCTCGATCGGCCAACTTTGACAAACCTCGGTCTCGACTTCCTGGCCGTGTATGCAGAGGGTGATGAACGCCTGTGGGCACAATTACTCTACGAAGGAGCCGAGCGACCGATTGCCGACCTTGGCGTCCTCGAACTCGATGACTCACGTTCGTCGATTCTGACATCGCACCCGAGCTTCGACAGCAAGACCGTCGGGATCGCATCGACGGATCTCGGTCCTGCGCTGATCAGCTCGATGCCGATCTTACGTTCGGATGACTCGGGTCCGATCGCGGGTGCGGTGATCATGGGTCAGTTTCTTGACACCGCCCGCATGGCCAGGATGCAGGCGCGGACAGAGGTCGACATGCAGTGGAGCGTGGCGCAGGACCAGATGCCCGCCGATAGTGCGCACTCTTTCGAGGCGGGTCAGAGGAGTATCTCCGGTCACACGACACTGCCCGATATTTACGGCAAACCGATGTTGTTCCTGCAGACGGAGACGGCGCGAAATATCTCCGACCTGGGATCGCAGTCCGTCAGGGCAGCACTGTTGTCGTTGGTCGCGGCGGGCATCCTGTTGACGATCGTTATCTGGTACTTGCTGCAAAATGTAATCGTCAAGCCGGTGGAGTCGCTCGCTACACACATGGACGAGATTCGCCGCAGCGGAAATCTGCTGAAGAACCTCGAACTGACTCGTAACGACGAAATCGGTCGGCTGGGACGACAGTTCGACGAGCTTACGGTCGAAGTTCACGACGCCAGGCGGGCGTTGCTGGACCAGTCGTTCAAGGCGGGCAAGGCCGATACTGCGGCCGAGGTCCTGCACAACATCCGTAATGCTATGACGCCGATGATCAACGGCCTCGATCGGCTGGCGAAGTCACTGCGAACGTCGTCGGGAGTGCGCGTCGCGGAAGCGACAGCGCAACTTGCCGATGAAACCTGTCCTGCAGATCGGCGCGAAAAACTGCTGCAATACATCGACGCGGCATTCCGGCATATCGAGGACGTAGACGCCGAGGCATCGGAAGACCTGCGGATCGCTATATCACAGGCGCGCCAGATCGAAGGCATTCTCACCGACCAGGAACGTTTCGCGAACGTGCCGCCCGTAGCCGAAACCGTGCCCATCGACGACGTCGTGGACGAGGCATCGCACGTTATCCCGAAAGCAGACAAGGACGCGATCAGCCTTGCAAGCGATCCGGACATCGGGCGGCTGAAGGTCAAGGCACACCGGGTCGGACTTCTGCAGGTCATGGGCAACCTCATTCTGAATGCTTACGAGGCGATCATGCGCAACGGCGACGGTCGGGGAAATATTACGCTGACGGCCAACGAGGAGTCACTCAATGATCGTGCCATGGTGCGCGTCACGATTCGGGACAATGGTTGTGGCTTCGACACCGACGCGTCGAAGCGCATCTTTCAACGCGGTTACAGTTCGAAAGAAGAAGGAGACTATAAAGGCCTGGGTCTGCACTGGTGTGCAAACGCAATTGCCGGAATGGGAGGGCGCATCTCCGCGGAAAGCGATGGCGTCGGCCAGGGGGCCGAGTTTCACGTGCTGCTGCCAGCAGCGCAGGGAGGTGGATGATGATCGATCACCACGGTCAGGAGTGCATCAAGGTGTTGATTGCCGATGACGACGAACACGTGTTGCAGTGCTATCGCGATGCGTTCACGGACACGGAGCCGACCAGTCATATGCGAGCGATCGATGCACTCAGCGCCGAGCTCTTCGACCCGGAAACGGACATTACGGACGCGCCGAAATTCTCGATCGTCGCCTGTAGCCAGGGCGATGATGCGATAACGCTTGCTCAAGAGGCGGCGTCAGACGGCGAGCCGTTCGACGTGGTCATTCTTGACGTGCGTATGCCGCCGGGTATCGATGGTGTCGAGGCTGGTAGCCGGATTCGTGAGCTGGACCCAGACGTCGAAATCGTCTTCGTGACCGGTTACTCGGATGTGCCGCTCGATGAATTGCAGCGCCGCGTGCCGCCACCGCTGAAACTCCACTACTTCAACAAACCTTTGTCATTTACGCGGCTTGCTGAAGACGTCGCGACAATGATCAGGTCGTACTGAGAGCCGGCATGGCGGACATACTGCAACAGACCAGCACGAACCGTATTCTTGTCGTGGATGACGACCAGATGCTGATCGATGAATACGTCCGTTGCCTCAGCGAGGACTTCGACGAGGACCATGCGGCGACGACGTTTAGCGATCTCGAGAAGGTCCTGTTTGGCGAGGATACGAATGAGGAGGGTGCGGCACGCTTCGACGTAGAGTCACGGAACCAGGGTGAGGCCGCCGTCGAGGCTGTTAAGGCAGCGATCGACCGGGGCGAGCCGTTCTCGATAGTATTCCTCGATATCCGCATGCCACCGGGCATGGACGGTATCGAGGCGGCCAGACAAATACGCGAACTCGACGCCAACGTGAACATCGTGATCGTCACAGGCTCGATGGGTCCCGAGCCGGAGAACCTCGGCACCGACATTCCGCCAGCCGACAAGATTTTCTTTTTCAAAAAGCCCTTCCATGCGTTGGAATGCCGCCAACTTGCGGCGGCGCTCTGTGGCAAGTGGCATGCGGACATGGCGTTGCGGCAGGCCAACGAGGAACTCGAAGGTCGGGTCGCCGAGCGCACGGCCGCACTTCACAAGCTCGCTTACTACGATCCTGTAACGCGACTTCCGAATCAGCTGTTGTTGCTGGACGAATTGCAGGCACTGGTCGAGAAAGCCGAAGATAGCGCCGGCGATACGGTTGCTGTACTGCTGGATATCGAGCGTTTCAGTTTCATCAACGAAACTATGGGCTACGACGCCGGTACCGAGCTCCTGCGATCGATCGCGAACAGGTTGTCGAGGACGTTTAGTGAGGAACGGAATGGGCATCGTGCAACGGTCGGCCGTTTCGGTGCGGATGAGTTTGCCGTGCTTGTGCCGGGTGTCGAGTCCGAGAACGACATCTCGGACCTGGCAGCAAGAATCAAGGCGGCCGTCGAAGAACCGTTTCTGATCAACGGCCGCGACCTGTTTCTCAAAGCCAGTGTTGGCGTTGCCTGGCATCCGGTTCATGGGAGGGATTCGCGTTCGGTATTTCGCTGTGCCGAAGCCGCATTGCACCGCTCCATGCGTAACCTCGACAACGCGGTTACCTACTACCACAACGAGATGCGATATCGCGCTCGTTACAAGTTTGATATGGAAGCGGAGCTGCGGTGCGCTATCGACGAAGGTCAAATCTCCGCCTGGTATCAGCCACAGCAGAGTACCGAGACAGGCGAACTTGCCGGCGTCGAGGCACTTGCCCGCTGGATTCGACCGGACGGGTCGATGGTCTACCCGAATGACTTCATTCCCCTGAGTGAGGAAATGGGTATATCGGACCTGCTGTTCGAATCGATCATGCACTGCGTCTGCAAGGACGTCGCGACCTGGCGCGCGGAGGGTGACTGGAATGTGCCGGTTAGCGTCAATTTATCGGCGCACCAGCTGCGCAATCAGGATCTCGTTGCGCTGATCAAGAGTATTCTGTCGGAATCCAACGTGGATCGTGAGTTGATCAACCTGGAGTTGACCGAGACGGTGCTCCTCGAGGATCTGACGATCGCGCAACCGGTCCTGAATGATCTTGCGGCGTTTGGCGTCGGCATTCATATCGATGACTTCGGCACCGGCTATTCGTCACTGAGCTATCTCGCGCAGTTGCCGGTGCAAACGCTGAAGATCGATCAATCGTTCATTGCCAACCTGAGCGATTCGGAAACCACGGAGAGAGTCGTGCAGGCCATCATCGCGCTTGGCAAGGCGATGAAACTCGACGTTGTCGCCGAGGGCGTCGAAACTGATCGCCAATACGCGATCGTGCGTCGCCTTGGATGCGATCTTGTACAGGGCTACTTCATTGCCAAGCCGATGTCAGCCGATCGCTTTACCAACTGGTGCAAGGGCTACGAGGACACGCAAAGCCTGAAACACGGCAGTACCATCGTCGATATCGACCACCTCGGATAAGTCACGCGGATACGTCTTTTCCGGTCTTGTCCAAAGACCATTGCAGTGCCATTCTTTGCGAAGTAGCAAAGGAAGCCAGCTAATGCGCGTCATCCTCGTCCCCGTTGCCGATCGACCCGAATGCGCCAGGGCGCTGAACACTGCATTTGACCTGGGCCATCGCCTGGGTGCCAGCGTCAAAGGTTGTCACATTCGCCCGCATCGACGGTCCAGTTTGGACCTGTCAGCTGAATTCGCCACGGCAGCGTGGAGAAAAAAGGGTACCAAATCGGCGCCGGCGGCCGCACGCGCGCTTTACAAACGCATAGCGGAGCAGCATGGCTACGAGCTCGTTCGCCGGCCGCGTGTCAAGGCGGGCGCATTGTGGTCAGAGCGGGTGGGCTCACCGGACAAGATTATGGGTATTGTCGGGCCCCTCTCGGACCTGATCGTCGTATCACGTCCGACCCGGCCGAACACTGTGAAGTCCATGTTCCTGAAAGCCGCACTCCTGCAGTCGTCGCGCCCGGTGTTGCTACTGCCGCAGACCGGCCGGCGAAAGGTAGGCAATAGCATCTGTATTGCCTGGGACCAGAGTCCCATCGCCTCAAGAACCGTGGCCAATGCCATACCGTTGCTGCAACAGGCAGACGAGGTGACGATCGTAACCTGTGGGCCGGAAGAGCGGCCCGGACCGAAATCAACGCAGCTTGCGGCATACCTGGCACACTGGGGTGTCAAGGCGAACAAGGTGCAAACGCGTGGCCGGCGCGTGGAAGTCGAACTCATGGATGCGTGCCAGGACGCGGGAGCCGACCTGCTAATCAGTGGCGCCTACACCCATTACCGCTGGTACGAGATGGTCGTTGGTGGAACCACCGAGTTCCTGATTCACACTGCACGCATTCCGGTGCTGATGCAGCACGTATAAGAACTAAAGAACCTTCACGCGGATACGCAGATCGAACTGTGTCGGTGGCGGGGTTGACGATCCCTGGAAACTGCCGCTGGGCCGAACGCGGATGTGCCGCACCGCAGCGTCGAAGCCATCCGTGTCGGGGCTTGGCACATAATTCCAGTTCAGGCCGTCTGTCGAGAAGTCGACGTCGTCAGCCAGATCTGCGAGACCGCCGAAGTTGTAGGTCAGCCCACTCGATGCAGCGCCGGCGCCGTCGATGAATTCGACCGGACCGGTGGTCGGTGTCGTGAGATCACCGACGAACAGGACGACATCGGCCGGTAGCGGATCCGTTACGACGAGCGTATCCGAGTCGACGGTACCCGCACCCGTATTGGTCGCGGTAATCGTGTAATCAACCCAGCTACCCGGGATAGCTTTCGGGTTGGTCGTATTGTTGATTGGGTCAAATACTGTGAGTAGCGTTTTCTGCATCACGAGTTGCGGTGGCTGCGTTTCCGGGGTCAGGACGAGCGACGGCTCGGGATTGATGTAGCGGCGCATCAGCACATTGCGGAACCGGCCAATGTCCTGTGCTGTCATCACTGCTGCGAACCCACGGCCCGGTCTGTCGTTGGCGTCGGTGCCGCTGACCTGCAGGTTGGCCCCGGACGGATAACCGATCGCAGCCCAATTAGCCGCGATGTCTTCATCCCAGAAGGACAGGTTTGTCGGGCTCGTGAGCCAGGCAGCCAGCCCTTGCCGGCGCCACGCGTTAGCAATGACGTCCCCGGGGTTCGGGCCATTGACGGCGGTCACGGTACGCTGATTCTTGATTATGTCGCCATCATGTGGATAGCCGCCCGCGGTGCATGGCGTGCCTCCATTCGGGTACTCGCCCCGGTTGCTGGAGTAATAATGATTGGAGTTTTCGCTGCCGAGGCTGCCAGCGTTGATAATGCCCCTCACGAGTATGCCGGTCGTGATGTTCAACTGGTAACAGCCCGTGTGGAAGAATTCCGCCTCGACATAGACGTCGCGTTCATCGATCGGGCGTCGATACCCGCTCGTGAAGTTGTCACCGGTGTTATAGGTGTAGTAACCGGCGGCATTCCACGCCAAAGAGTTATCCCAGCCATTGCCGTGCCAGTTGTCGACACGCCCTCGTGTGTAGCTGCCCGAACGGTCGATCGTGGCGTCGTCGTACCAGAGATAGACGTTGGTCGTCGATAGTGGCGGCAGTCCGCCGGCCGCGCCATTGTCGTAGTAAAGGTAGTAGTTGTCGTCGCCGCTGCTTGCGGGAATATCCGCGGCGAGCATAAAGCGAATGTCGGTCGTCGCGGTGTTGCAGCCGATGACGTGACGAGCCAGTTCCTGCCACCCCAGGCCGGTGTAATACACGATGCGCAGGTCGCTGCAGTCCACCTGCATTTCGCCGGCCGCAATCAGGGACTGGGTGTCGAGTGCGGCGATGCGTGCTGTATAGCCGTTGTAACCTTTGTCCGGCAGGTTGGCGCCAGTTGTGACATTGACGTTGAAACGCAGCAGGTAATTCGTATCCCACCACAGCGACGTTGCGGCGATAGCCGTGGTGCCGGCCGCGATGGTGGCCAGGAGCAGGAAGGCGAACCCTGTTCGTTGAATCATCACGCGCCTGATAATAAGTGTTTTCGGTCGCGCCGGCACGTCAGGAGCGCCGATACCAGAGCACACCGGCGTCGTCGGGCATGGCGTCGATATCACCCGTTGCCTTTAAATAGTGCAGGTGGGCAATCGCTTCGCCGGTTGCCATCATGGTGTGACTGCCCGGCACCCTGCGCTTGTAAAGCACTTTGAAAGTGTCGATCGCACGGCACGGTTCCGTACAGAAATCCAGTAACTCTTCGAGTCTTTTCGTGTGCTCGGCGATAACGGCGTCGATTCGTTCATGTGCACCGACGAATGGTTTTCCATGCGCGGGCAACACGACGACATCGGCGGGGATTTGGTCACGGAGAGTCGCTAGTGAGTCGAGCCAGTGTCTGAGCGGGTTCGCTTCCGGCTCTGTCGGCCAGACGCTGACATTGGCCGAGATCGAGGGCAGCACCTGGTCGCCGGAAATCAGCAGGTTCTGGTCTTCACAATACAGGCAAGCGTGTTCCGGCGAGTGACCGCGACCGATCAATACCCGCCACGTGTGTTCGCCGATGTGAAGGCTGTCACTTTCGTGAATACGCACATAGGATTCAGGCAAACGTGACACCAGCCTGCCGAAATACCCGAATCGCTCGCGATATTCCTCGAGAGCCTCGTTCGGAAAACCGGCAGCGGCGTAGAAGTTCACGCCTTCCTCAGGTGCCGGCTTTCCGGTATCTGCGACGAGCAGCCGGGCCAGCATGTATTCCTCGCGCGTCATCCACAAATCGCTGCCGAATTCTCGCGACAACCAGCCGGCACAGCCAACGTGATCCGGGTGCAGGTGCGTGGCAATGATGCGCGTCGCAGGACGCCCGCCCATCGTCCCGGCGAACGTTTTTCGCCAAAGATCTTTGCTCGTATCGCTGGAAATGCCGGTATCGACAATTGTCCAGCCGTCGTCATCTTCCAGTAGCCAGAGATTGATGTGATTGAGATCGAACGGTAGCGGCATGCGCAGCCAATGCATGCCGTTGCCGACCGGCAGCGTCTCTCCGGCTCCCGGTTTCGCATCGAATACGTAGCGAACAGGTCGCCGTGAACTCATGCGGCTTTCTGGTTGACACTGGCGAGGGCGCTGATTCTGTGGGCGACGCGCATGCGCACATCCTCCAAGGCATCGTCCTTGACCGGGCCATAACCGCGGATGTCCATGTATAACTCGACGATCTCAACAATCGCATCGATGTTGTCGCGCGTCATCGCGGCAAGCAGTTGCTCGACGCGATGCTCGAACTCACGAATCATCGCTCGCTCCATGCGGCGCTCGGTGGTCATGCCGAACGGGTCGAACGCTGTTCCCCGCAGTCGCTTCATGCTGGCGAGTAGGCGCATCACCGGAATCATCCAGGCGCCAAACTGTTTCTTGAGCGGGCGGCCGCGAGCATCGTGTTTGCGGTTGAGTATCGGTGGCGCGAGGTGGAAACGGACTTTGGCGTTGCTGCCGAAGTCGCGTTTCACGGATTTGAGAAAACCGGTTCGCGTGTGCAACCGTGCGACTTCATACTCGTCCTTGTAGCTCAGCAGCTTGAAGTAACTTCGCGCAACGGCCTCTGCGAGCCGACCATCGCCACCGGCGTCGCTTTCCGCGTTTTTGGCCTGGTCCACGAGACGCCGATAGCGCTGAGCAAGCGCAGCATCCTGGTAATCAGTCAGAAACTCTTCACGGCGCTCGACGATAGCGTCAAGCGACGCATCCACGGCCGGTGCATCGTGCGGAAACAGGTCTTCAATATGCTCGGGATGGTCGGCCGCGACTCGACCCCAGGTAAATGCTTGTTGATTATTCTCGACCTCGACGCCGTTCAATTCGATCGCACGCATGAGTGCATCCAGTGTCACGGGAACCAGGCCTCGCTGCCAGGCAGCCCCGAGCATCATCACGTTCGCGTATATCGTATCGCCCATGAGGTGCGCAGACATACTGTTGGCGTCCAGTGTGTGCAGGTTATTGACGCCAACGACATTCTCGATGGCTGCGATGCGATCGGACGCACGCAAGTCGGCATCGCGTTGCCTGGCGAAGTCGCCGGTGGCGATTTCGGCAGTATTGATCAAAGCGCGCGTGATCCCCGGGCTATACGCTTGCGATGCCTTCGGTGACGAACTGACAACCAGGTCGCAGCCGATCAATGCGTCGGCGCGAGCTTTACTGATTCGAACCTGGTTGATGTCAGCAGGTTCGTTCGCGATGCGGATGTAGCTCAGGACCGGGCCGAATTTCTGCGAGAAACCCATGAAGTCGAGAACGCTGGCACCTTTGCCCTCGAGATGTGCCGCCATCGTGATCAGCTGACCGAGGGTGACGACGCCCGTGCCACCGATGCCGGTCACCAGCAGGTCGTAGCATTGCTCGACAGGGTGAACCTGCGGTTGCGGCAGGCCTTCGAGGGCCGTTTCGAGATGCCGGTTGCTGCTTCGCCGCTCTTTATTGTTGCGCTCTCCGCCTTCCACCGTGACAAAGCTCGGGCAGAAACCGTTAATGCACGAGTAGTCCTTGTTGCAGGAATTCTGGTCGATTTCGCGCTTGCGGCCGAATGGCGTTTCTTTCGGTATGACCGACAGGCAGTTCGACTCGACAGAGCAATCGCCGCAGCCCTCGCAAACGAGATCGTTAATGACGACGAACTTGTCCACCGCAGGCAGAGTGCCGCGCTTGCGACGTCTGCGCTTCTCGGTCGCGCAGGTCTGTGCATAAATCAGTACCGTGACGCCAGGAATGTCGCGCAGTTCGTGCTGAATCGCGTCGAGTTCACCGCGCTCCGAGAAGCTCGTGCCGGACGGGAAGTCCGAGCGGGAAAACTGTTGCGGATCGTCGGAGATAACGGCGATACGATCGATGCCCTCGGCGCGCACCGAGTGCGCGATTGACGGTACGCTCAAGGGGCCATCCACGGGTTGTCCGCCCGTCATCGCGACCGCGTCATTAAAGAGTATCTTGAACGTGATATTGGTGCCTGCCGCAACGGCCTGACGAATCGCGAGCGAGCCGGAGTGATAAAAAGTCCCGTCGCCGAGGTTCTGGAAGATATGGCGGTTGCCGTTGAACTTTGAACGTGTAATCCAGTTGACGCCTTCGCCGCCCATCTGGATGAGTCCCTCGGTGTCGCGGTCCATCCAGCTCGCCATGAAGTGGCAGCCGATACCGGCGAGGGCGCTCGAGCCTTCCGGCAGCCTGGTCGACGTATTGTGCGGACAGCCCGAACAGAAGTAGGGCATCCGCGTTGCGCCCGAGATAGATATGACGTTGCTGCCGTCGTTTTTCAGCGCGGCGGCGCGGGCAGCGAAGTTCAGGCCGGGAAACTCGCCGTCGAGCCTCTCCGCAACGATCGTGGCGAGTTGCAAGGGTGACAGCTCGCCGATCCACGGCACCAGCCGATCGCAATTCTCGTCTTCCTTGCCGACCATTCTTTTTGGTTTTCGACCGGGGTAATCATAAAAGTGTTCTTTGAACTGGCTTTCGATGATGCCGCGTTTTTCTTCGATCACCAGAACCTCATGTTTCTTCTGCACGAAGTCGAGAGCGCCGTCGTTTTCCAGAGGCCAGACCATGCCGACCTTGTAGACGTCGATGCCGATGCGCCGCGCTTCCTTGCGATCGATGCCCAGCATGCGCAGTGCTTCCATCAGGTCGAGATGTCCCTTGCCCGTCGTGACGATGCCGAAGCGTGCGTCGGGAACGTCGAAAATCTTGCGGTCGATCGGGTTGGCGGAGGCAAATGCGTGCGTCGCCGCCTTTTTCGCTTCAAGGCGTTCCTCGATCTGCGGCCCGGGCAGGTCCGGCCAGCGATAGTGCAGGCCGCCGGGCGGAATTTCGAAATCGGGTGTGACGAACTGTGGGTAAGGGGGCAGCTCCACCGACATCGCCGATTCCACGGTTTCGGAGATAGCCTTGAAGCCGACCCACATTCCAGTGAAGCGCGATAGCGCAATGCCGTAGAGACCGAACTCGAGATACTCGGCAACGTTGGCGGGATTCAGGTGCGGCATGACGAAGGTGAGGAACGCGACATCGGATTGGTGCGGCATCGATGACGACACGCAACCGTGGTCGTCGCCCGCTACAACAAGTACGCCGCCGCGCGGCGAACTACCGTAGGCGTTGCCATGCTTTAATGCGTCACCGGCACGATCGACGCCCGGGCCCTTGCCGTACCAGAGCCCGAATACGCCATCGACCTGGCGATGAGGATCGGTTTCAACCTGCTGCGCGCCGAGCATTGCTGTTGCCGCAAGGTCCTCATTGACGGCCGGCAGAAATTCGATGTTGCTTTCGTCGAGAAAGGCCTTCGCACGCCAGAGTTCCTGGTCCAGCCCGCCAAGTGGCGAGCCGCGATAACCCGTTACGAAGCCTGCCGTATTGAGCCCCGCCGCGCGGTCCATGGTGCGCTGCATAAGGGGTATGCGCACCAGCGCCTGGGTGCCGGTTAGAAATACGCGACCGGATTCGCGCCGGTAGCGATCGAGCAATTCGTAGTTATCGAGGGGGTATGTCGAGGTCATGTCATCTACAGCGACTGTGTACGTGAAATTAGTTTCATCGGTAACATTATTACAGATTCTGCGCCTGATCGATAGGCGGTGTCACACCCTGTCCCAACGGATGGAATTCGCGAAATATGGTCAAGACCCTATTGCCGAAAGGGTTACACGCAGATATATGTGTGACTGTACGCCGAACCAAGAGGCGGCGTGCAACAACTATGCAACCCACTTATCGAAAATGGCGTTACCTGCTTCCGGTCCTGCTGACCGGCGTTCTGCTACGGGCTTTTATCCCATCTGGCTACATGCCGGCAGAGCCTGGCAAAGGCTTGTTGTTCGAGCTTTGTGACGCTGCTTTGCCCGCTGGTTTCACCGCGGAACTCAACGAGCACGGGCATCACGGTGATCACAACGCGCACGACGAACACGGCGCGGATGGTGACTGCAGTATCGGCCATATCCTGACGCTCGCATTTATCGATGCCGTCGAAATGCCGGCTCTGCCGTCGGTAGCGCCTGTCAGTTTCGTCGCGACGGTGGTTGCGGAACCGCGCCCGGCCGCAAGGGAATACGCTTACGCGCCACGCGGCCCGCCCATCCTGTAACTAACACGCCAGACCCAGAAAACCACTCACGTATTAGCAGCTGATTGCGCTTCAGCGTGCAGTCGGCGTTACAGGATCAGACCAATGAAATCAGCAAACAAAGCGGTCATCGCGCTGTTCGTGACGGCGTTCGCCTTGCCGGCGTACGCGAGCGACAACGGGGCGGACATAGCGGCCGACAAAGAGAAAGAATCGATCGAAGAAATCATCGTTTCGGGGCAACAACTTTCAACGCGCATCGCGGCAATCGCCGTCGAGCATGAGATTGTCGTCGACACTGCCGAAGCATTCAGCCGTCTGCCGGGCGCGGACCGCAACATGAATGGGCGCCTGACGGGCATCGCGCAATATCGCGGCATGTTCGGCGACCGCGTCTCCGTGAACATCGACGGTCTCGGCGTCATCAGCGGGGGGCCGAATGCGATGGACGCACCACTATCCTATGTGTCGCCGATGATCACCGAAGAACTGACGCTGGAGAGAGGCGTACCCGGTGTCGCAAGCTCGCCCGAAGCCATCGGTGGACATGTTGACGCAAAACTGGCGCGCGGCCGCTTCGGTGACAGCGACCAGTTCGGGATCGGCGGCATGGCAGGCGTGCGGTATTCGGACAATGGCGATACCACGACAGCGGCTGCGCGGTTCACGGCAGCAAACCGCTCGCATCGTTTCTCCCTTGTGGGCCAGAGTGATCGGGCCGACGATCAGCAGACACCTGCCGGGGCAATCGTGCCCTCGGAATTGTCGCGGGATCGTTACGATGTCAGCTACGCATACCGCGACGACCGGACCGAGTTGCAGGCGTTTGCCGGTGGGCTCGACACGAGCGATACCGGAACGCCGGCACTGGCGATGGACATTCGTTATATCGATTCGCAGCTCTACGGGCTCAGCGCAAGCCGCGAGCTCGCGCCAGACATCAGCGTGTCGGCGAGGGTCGGATACAGTGATGTCGACCACGTGATGGACAACTTCTCGTTGCGGCCGCCGCCCGCAATGGGTATGCAATATCGCCAGAACCGCGCGGGTGGCCGTGGCACGGTGTTCGAGCTGTCGGCCGATTACGGCATGGGCGACTACACGCTGCGAGGCGGCGTTGACGGGAGTTCCGCGGAACACGAATCGCTGATTACAAATCCCAACAACGCGATGTTCTTCATTCACAACTTTAACGACATCCAGCGCGACGTCACAAGTGCGTTTGTCGCGCTCGATCGCGTGGTTGGCAATTCGAACTGGGAAGCCGGCATTCGCTACGTCGACGTCTCGAGTGACGCTGGCGAAGTGTCGTTTGCTGGTCTCATGGACATGATGGGCATGAACGCCGGCCTGCTGGCCGACGCGTTCAACGCGGCAGATCGTGAGCTCTCGTTTGGCAACGTCGATGCGGTGTTCAAGTATTCGCACAGCTTGACAGCGAATCTCGGGATCAACGTCGATCTCGGCTCGAAGACGCGAGCACCCTCATACCAGGAGCTTTACCTGTGGTTGCCGTTGCAAGCGACTGGCGGTCTCGCCGACGGCCGCAACTACATCGGCAATCTCGAGCTGGACGCGGAGCGCTCGAATGAGATCGCTGTTGGCCTCGACTGGTCGACGGAGCGCTTCGGCATTAGCCCACAGGCTTACTACAAGGACGTGAGCGATTACATCCAGGGCGTCCCAACGACCGTCATGCCGGCGAACATGCTGGCGATGATGATGTCCGGCAACCCGGCGCTGCAGTTCGACAATGTCGATGCAGAAATTTATGGGTTGGATCTTGGTTGGCACTACTCGTTGACAGAGCGATTCCGTCTCGATGGCAACGCGAGCTACTCGCGTGGCCGCCGGACGGATGTCAGCGACAACCTGTATCGCCTTCCACCTATGAACGGCAGCGTGGCACTTAACTATGTCGATAATGCGTGGTCGCTGCGAGCGGAGGTAATAGCCTACGATCGGCAGGACAAGGTCTCCACGTACAACGACGAGCAGCCGACGGCGGGCTACAGCATCGTCAACGGCCTGTTCAGGTGGAACGCGAGTCCAACGTTGCGCATCGAGGTGCAGGCGAGCAATCTCTTCGATCGCGGCTACCAGAACCATCTCGCCGGGGTTAACCGCGTCAGGAACGTCGATATCCCGGCTGGCGAGCGTTTGTGGGGCGCGGAGCGGACATTCAGCGTCGGCGCGGTCATGAACTTCTAGGTGCCTGCGGTCGGCAAAATCCGGCCGCTGGGGTGTTCCTACCGTCGGAATAGGGTGTATCCCCTATTTCGTGGTAGGGCATCGGGTGCCAAATTGATCGTAAAATAGGCCAGATTGCGGGCCGCGCAAGGCCCGTAATCGTTATCCATTGCGATCAAGGTTCCCCTCATGATTGTGCCCGAACGACGACGAATGTCGCGAAATAGCTTCGGTTTTCTGCCGACTTGTCTCTTGCTTGGAGTGCTTTGCTCGGCTTCGGCTGCCGCAGAGTCGCAGCAGGAAATTCTATTCTTCCCGAGCGTCGACACTTTCGATCCCTTCGATGAGTCGGATTCGGCCGAAATCGATGACTTCCAGAGAGCGACTCTGAATACTCTTTACAGTTTCTCCGGCGATCGATTCCGTTTTCTGGGCGAATACCTTTGGTCCAGCACGGAATCCGAAATGGAGCGGCTCAAGGCAGGCTGGCAGTTCCAGAATGGCAAGATGTTGTGGCTCGGCCGCTATCACGCGACGGCCAAGTACTGGACCAGTGAATATCATCACGGTCAGTTCCTGCAGACCTCGATTACGCGACCGAGCCTCGAGGAGTGGGAAGACGAGAGCGGCCCCACTCCGTCGCACGTCACCGGATTGTCACTGGAATTCGACCACCAAAGGGACGATGAGTCCGCGATCAGTTTCGCGTTTTCTGCCGGGCTTACGGCCAAGTTCGAAGGCGAGGAGCTGGTTGCATTCGATTTGCTCGATCCGCGCTCTGGCCATGGCCCGGGACTAAATTTCAAGATCGCATACCGGCCGAACATTCTGTCTCCACTGCAGTTCGGCTTCCTGTCGTCCTGGCATGACATTGACGTCGTTTCCGAGTCAAACCCCTCGCTCGCGGACCTGAACGACATCACGCAGCTGACCGCCGGCGGGTTTGTAGACTGGCGGTGGAAAGACCTGCGGCTGATTTCGAGTGTCGTCTACTTCGACAACGAACTCGACTACGTCGATGAAGATGTCTCAGACAGCTTCTGGCTCAGCTACGTGCAGTTCGAATACGAGTTTAGTGACGACTTTACGTTCTTCGGCAGGACTGACAATGGCATCGAAGAAGACAACTCACCATACCTGCGCTTGCTGCCTGCTTTCATAGCCCACCGCCACATGCTCGGTCTGCGCTGGGACGTCGCGAGTTTCCACAGCTTGACCGTTGAAGTGGCCGACACGTCTCAGCAAGGAGAGGGGCTCGAACACGACAATTTCAAGGAAATACGTTTCCAATGGAGTGCCGTGTTTCCATGAAAACTGCTGGTACGATCCTGGCGCTCGTAATAGTTGGCTGTCTGCTGCCGCAGTTGGCCAATGCGGAGCGTACGGTCGTACTGATTACCAGCGATCTTTGCCCGGTGCGGGAAATAAGCCAGCTCGACATCCGCAAAGCCTATCTGAGCGTCGCCGTCAACATCGATGGGCATACGATCAGGCCGTTCCGCCTGGGCGGCGATGAAAAGCTGAGCCAGATCTTCTACCAGTCGATCGTAGCGATGTCCCGGAAATCCTACGAGCGACGGGCGCTTTCGATGGCCCTGAAATTCGGCACGCCACGCCCGGCGGTATTCGAGGATGTGGATAGTGCAGCCGATGCCGTGCGGCGGCTCCGGTGCAGCGTGCTTTACCTTTGGAAGGAAGACGCCGATAGTCTGGATGGTGTCAGGACAATAAAGTTGTTATGGCAGGGCGACTGAATACTGTAGCGGGACGGCTCGTGTTGATTGTGCTGCTGATTCAAGCAGTACTGATGCCCCTGCTGTTCTTTACACTGGCAGAAGCGGTCGAACGCAACCTGGCTAACGCGTTTCTCGACGACGCACGTCTATACGCCAGGTTCATTGCCGATAGCATCGATGACCTCGATTTCGAGTTGGGACAGGATGTGGTCGTGGAGCATCTCGACAGCGCGCTCCTCGGTGGGCGGATTGTCTACGCGGCGCTGGTGCACAATGACTCCGTGATCGCCAGCGCGTTGACCGAGCCGCAGGAGTTTGACCGGTTCCGCGAAGACTTCGAATTCGGTGAACACGGGGACGAAACCTATTATGTGTCGTTGCCTGTGGAATCGGGATTTCAGACCGGTATTTTGCACCTGGGATTCGACGAGACCCCGGCCAGGGAGCATTTCGATACAGTCAGGAAGTCGATCGTCTACGCACTTGCCACCTACATGCTGTCGGTACTGATAGCGATCGGCTATCTCAGTTCGGCAGTCGTCAGGCCGCTCAAATGGTTGCAACAGGCGAGCCGCACGATCAGTTCCGGCGAAGTCGACAAGGAACTTCGGACGAAGAGTAGCCTGGTCGAGATTCAGGATTTGACCGCGGATCTCGAGAAGATGCGCAGCAAACTCGTTGGTATGAACGCGCAATTGCAGCAAGAAATCATGGACCGTGAGCAGTCTGAAACCGAGCGTCGAAGTCTCGAACGGTACCTGCGCCACGCACAACGGCTGGAGTCGCTCGGAACACTGGCCGGTGGCGTCGCCCACGAATTCAACAATGTATTGCAACCCTTGCTGTTGTATACGGACCTCGCACTCGAGGACTTGCCGGCTGACTCGCCTGCTGTGGAAAATCTCAAGAATGTATTGACCCTGGCAAACCGGGCCAAAGGACTGAGTCAACAGATCCTGACATTCGGGCGGCAGGACACGGAGGCGGAATTTGAATTAGTCAATCTGACACCCGTTGTCCACGAAGCGCTGACAATGATTCGTGCACTGCTGCCGGCGACGGTCGATATTCGTGCGGATATCAGTTCGGACATTGGCGATGTTCGCTGCGACCCTGCACAGATCAAACAACTGCTCGTCAATTTGTGCAACAACTCATTTCGGGCGCTGTCGGCCTCCGATGGCTACATTCTTGTTTCATTGAAAGAAGTGATCGTGCCGCGGAAATTGGCGAGTGAGCACCCGAAACTCCGGGACGGTGAGTACATCGTCCTGCAGGTCGCGGATACGGGGGTCGGAATGGACCCACAAACGGTGGAACGTGTATTCGAGCCGTTTTTCACGACGCAAGACGTAGGGCAGGGGACAGGACTCGGCTTGTCTGTTGTCCATGGCATAGTAGTCCGCCACGACGGCGAGATTATCCTGGAAAGTGAACTAGGCAAGGGCACACAAGTCCGTATCTATCTGCCACTGGCCGATGAAGATGGTCGGGAAGACAAGGGAAAGAGAGATTCTGATGGCTAAGATTCTGGTTATCGACGACGAAGAACATATTCGCGAGGTACTGAAACAGGTACTGGAGCGGGCCGGCTACGATGTTTGCTGCGCCGCTGATGGCAAGGAGGGCCTCGAATTGCTGGCGAAGCAGGGCGCAGACCTGGTGATCACAGACGTGATCATGCCCGGTATCGACGGGGTTGCGACCGTGCAGAAGATTCGAGAGAAATTCCTGAACACGCGCATCATCGTGATTTCGGGCGGCGGAAACGTGGCGCCGCAGGAGTATGAACCCGGGGCGATCGCGACGAACGCTTACTTGGCGTCAGCTCGAAATGCAGGGGCCGATCGCACCATGACAAAGCCCTTTGACCGGCGGGAACTCATCGACGCGATCAATGAACTGATGAAGGAGGAGTAAGGTGCCACCGCCTTGAAACTGCAGTGAACACCTACCGCGATACCGGGGGGTTCTCCCCATAATCCCGTAGAGGCCCACCCCCTTATATTGGGCAGTGCGCCCCATAGGATTACTACGGGCTTACATATACGTTTTCTCCTAAGGAGCAGACGTGAATGCCCAGGTAGTCAATCTCGAAATCGATTCCGGACCGGTCGATGCCGACTCGCGTGTTCAGACGAACGGCGACGTCGCGTCGATTGCTGTGCAGGA
>Ga0070727_10001272_pt1 | contig 27152 bp, 18 predicted proteins | sample tdAd472_FD_66722 | JGI IMG/M metagenome (GOLD analysis project Ga0070727, IMG submission 66722) | Marine sediment microbial communities from the Atlantic coast under amendment with organic carbon and nitrate - tdAd47.2 | ecosystem: Environmental > Aquatic > Marine > Coastal > Sediment | place...
GAAAGTCGGAAAGTGGCGATGCGCCCGAGCCCACGCGGCGCGCGCCGGGGCGGACTTGTGCGCTTCGTCGTGGCCTTCGCTTCGCTCAGACCACGGCACCCATGTTGCGCCGCCAAGTCTGGAATCGTGCGCGCAAACGGGGACTTGCATAGTCACGCGTTGCGTGCCCATGCCACCCGGAGCGTTTCGCTCAGCGCTCCGACTGCGGTCTCGCCTGCGGGTAGATCAGGTAGCGGTCGTGCACCTGGAGCACCAGGTCGCTGTGGTCGTCGCCGGTCAGATCGGCGATGATCGCCGCCGACGGCTCGAAGGTCCGGCCGGCGCCCTGCTGGAAGAGGCGCGTCTCGAAGACCTTGAACTCGTTGGCGAAGTACATCTTGCCCGAGGCCGAGAAGGTGAAGACCTGGCACATCTGCTCGTTGGCGTCGAGCACGACCATGTCCATGTAGCCGTCGGAGTTGAGGTCGCCGAAGGTGAGGTCGTGCTCGTAGCGGTCCTCGTTGTCGGAGCGGAAGACCGCGAACTCGTCGAGTGTGATCCGCTCGCCGGCCAGGCGCACGACGGCGAAGCTGTCCTCGGTCAGCGCGAGCACGTTGGGCGCGCCGTCACCGGTGAACGAGCCGGAGCGCAGGCCGGTCGTGCGCAGGCCGGGGATGCGGAGCTTGTCGGCGATGCGCCAGGCGCCGGCGTTGTCGCGGCTCATGAGGATGAGCAGGTCGGCGGCGGTGTCGGAGGCGACGATGGTGGTGCGGCCTTCGACTTCGAGCGTGGTGAGGGCCGAGAGGCGGCTGGAGGCGTCGGGCATGGTGATCTGGTCGACCACGCGCCAGCCGGTATCGGCGTTGTAGCGCGCGGCGCGGACGAAGTTCTGGTCGGCGATGAGCAGTTCCATCGAGCCGTCGCCGTTGGCGTCGAGCAGCGCGGTGTTCTCGGGGCCGGCGGCCTGCACGAGGCCGAACTGCGGCATCTCGCGGTTGGTGAGCACCTTCGGCTCGTCGGTATCGACGCCGGTGACCATGATCATGGGCTCGTTGGGCGTGAACAGCGCGATGTCGGTCGAGCCGTCGCGATCGAAGTCCGCCGCGAGGATGGACTGGGGCGGGCGGTTGACGCCCTCGAGCGGGACGAGGACGGGCTCGGCGCCGGGGGTGTGGATCTCGACGGTGTGGTCGCGCCGGTCGCGCACGACGATGGCGACCGCCGGTCCGCTGTTGAGGGTGATCGTGTTCATCGCGACGGGCGTCGCGCCGGCGGTGGCGATCGAGATGGGCTGCGGGAAGCCGAGGCGACCGGTGGAGCGGTCGTAGGTCGAAACGCCCACGGTCTTTTCCTCTTCGGAGAGCACGAACACCGCGGGGCCTTCGGAGCCGGTCCAGTCGCCGGTGGCGATGACCTTCGGCTCCTTGAACGCGCTGAACATCTCGCCCTGGCCGATGCCGACGGCGTCTGCCTGCCGGTAGAGCACGATGGAGTTGGCGGACTTGTCGGTGCCGAGCAGGTCGATCAGGCCGTCGCCGTCGATGTCTTCGGCGACGACCGAGCGCTCGCGATCCGCGCCGCCTCGGAAACCGAAGACCTCGGGCAGGGCCTCGCGTTCGGTCGCGGCGCCGGCCTCCGAGAGGTTCTCGACCGACTCGGTGGACAGCCGGTACAGCACGACGCGGCGCGTCTGGGCCTCGATGACGCCGATCGACGCGCTGGCTTCGCCGGGCATGCGGACGGTCTCGACCTCGATCAGGTTCGGCATCTCGAAGCGCAGTTCGGCGCCGAGGGTGCCGACGGGCTCGGACGAGGAGCCGCCGGTCGGCTCCTGCAGCCACAGGCGCAGGGGCGCATCGGCCTGGGGAACGACGCCGAGCAGTTCGGTCAGTCCGTCGCCGTTGTAGTCCTCGATGTAAAACGCCACGATCTGCCCGCCGGAGCCGAGGACCTTCGGCTCGCCGACCGGTCCGGCCTCACCGAGATCGAACACCTCGAGGCGCCCGTTGATGATCGCGATGAGTTCCGGTGCGCTGTCGCCCTGCACATCGGCGATCCGGAGCGCACCGCTGCTGGTTCCGAGGCCGCGGGCGCGTCGCCGGTTGGCGACGTCGAAGGTCATCGGCTCGGTCTGGCGCATCGTGACGATTTCGGACGGCTGGCCGGCGTAGACGATGTCGAGCAGCCCGTCGCCGTCGACGTCGTGCACCTCGAAGGCGTTGACCCGGTGGGCGAGCGGGACATCGGTGCGGTCGTACCACTCGCTGGGCGGCAGCTCGTTGGCGCTGAACCCGCGTTCGCGCTCGGCGAAGGAGCGGGCCTCGCGGCGCTGCACATGGATCTCCAGCCGGCTCTTGCGGTTGTTGACCACGACGAGGTCGGTCAGGCCGTCGCCGTTCATGTCGACGGCCCGGGCCGGGCCGGTGTTGTTGTCAACGACCAGCACGCGCGGATCCTCAAAGCCGAAGTAGCCGGCCAGGTCGGGCCCGGACTGGGCGAAGGTGCTTGCGGCGCCCGCGAGCAGGAAGATCGACACAGCAGAGAGGGACGGGGCAGAACAGGTCATGGTCGGTGCGGTTCCGTTGGTGAAAGCCCGTATGGGCGGGAATGGCCCGCCGGTCACGAAACCGGCAGAACACGCAGTGAGAGAGGGTAGCGATCGATGAATCCCGGTCTCAAGCCAGAAACTCGGGGTCGCTTCGGCACTATACCCAGTGGTGGCACAGGGACCTGTCCGGCGTGAGGCTCGATCAGACGGGCCGACGGGCGCGGACTCCCTATGATGTATGGCCAGCGGGGTTCCCGGCTGCGGGTGGAGAAACACTCTTTGCCGGTTCCCCAAACAGACGGAGGAGGGCGCTCGCAATCGGTGCGCAAACCTCCCGGACCCCCGCTCGAGCCGATGCTCGGGCAGCCGTTTGATCAGGGAGTTGTTGAAGTATGCCGATCTCGCGTCCCCTCGCCCTCGCCGGTGCACTCGCGCTCAGCGCGGGCCTCGCCGCGGCTCAGTCCGGCCAGCAGCCCACAGACACTCAGGGCAGCCTGACCATCGACACCATCACAATGAACGACGGCAAGACCATCATGGCGCCGATCCTGAAGGAAACCGCCGAGAAAGTCTGGCTTGATATGGGCTTTGATGTGCTCGTCGTACCCCGCTCGGACATCCGCTCGATCCTTCGGGCCGATGCCGAGGCTTCCGAGGCCGACGAGGGCGATTCCTCGGCCCTCTTCTTTACCGTCCCCAAGAGCACGCTCCCCGAGTCCAGCCCGCGCGAACTCGCCCGGACCATCGGCGAGGCGGTCATCAAGGTGTCGACGCCTTCGGGCCTCGGATCGGGGTTCATCATCCACCCCGAGGGCTACGCGATCACCAACGCCCATGTCATTCAGGGTGAACAGAAACTCGAAGTCACGCTGTTCGAGCAGGGCGAGCGTGAGTTCCAGCGCTCGACCATCGAGGGGGTGGAGATCATCGCGGTCAACAACCACATCGACCTCGCGCTGATCAAGATCGAGCGCCCGGACGGGCGTCCGTTCAAGTACGTTCCGATCCAGGCCACGGAGTCGCTCGCCGCCGGCGAAGAGGTCTTCGCGATCGGCAACCCGCTCGGCCTCGAGCGCTCGCTGAGCACCGGCGTCATCGCGACGACCCAGCGCAACTTCGAGGGCCTGACCTTCATCCAGACCACCACGCAGATCAACCCCGGCAACTCCGGCGGCCCGCTCTTCAACCTCTACGGCGAGGTCATCGGCTGCACGAACATGGGCATCCCGTCGGGCGAGGGATTGGGCTTCGCCATCCCGGCGCGGTACATCAAGGACTTCATCCGCAACAACGACGCGTTCGCGTACGACAAGAACAACCCCAACTCGGGCTACAACTACCTCGCCGGCCCGCCGCGCCTGCAGTTTGGCAAGCCGTCGGTTCTCGACGACGCGAGCGGCGAGCAGTAAATCAGTTCACGCCAGCGGCCCCCTCCCGGGTGTGCCGTTCTCTTTCTTTCATCGACTTGACCTTTAGGAAACCGAAACGGATACACCTGCCATGAAGAAGACAAGCTTCAAGACCTCGATCCTTTGTATGGCCGCCGGCCTCCCGCTGAGCGCCGCCATGGTTGCTCAGGCCGCCCCGGTCACCATCGCCGACGTCGCGCCGCGCTCCAGCGTGGTCGTGCTCGGCGTGGATGACTTCCAGTCGCTCAAGGGCGCGTTCGAAGAGAGCGGCTTCATGAACATCTGGAACGACGCCGCCATCCAGGAGTGGCTTGGCGATTTCGTCGATGAGGCGGTCGAAGGCCTGAACGACGAACTGGCAAACCTCGGCTTCAGCACCGACGATCTCTCGATGCCGTCCGGCGCGTTCGGCTGGGCGGTCTACGTCGACAACATCGGCGACAACATCGAAGACGCCTCGTACCAGATCATCGGCGTCAGCGACTTCGGCGACGGCGCTGAGAAGATGTCCGAGATCCTCATGACCACCCTCGAAGAGGGCGTCGAGGCCGGCGACATCGACCTCATGGACGAGGAGTATCGCGGCGTCACGATCTGGACCATCACCGAAGTCGAAGAGGAGATGGACGAGGACATGATGATGTGGGACACCGGAGGTCCCGAACTCTTCAAAGAGACCTACATGGCCCGAGTCGACGGCCAGATCATGTACTCGACCCAGCTCGTCAGCCTCGAACGCGCGATCGATCGAGCGCAGGGCGACGCGCTGCCTTCGATCCTGACCGACGACGAGTTCAACGCCGCGCGCGCTGCCATCGGTCCCCACCAGGGCTACCTCGTCGCGCTCACCGGCCCATGGTTCTCTCTGACGCGTCTCGCCGAAGCGCAGCTGGCCGTTCAGGCCGCTGAGTTCGGCGAGCCCGCCCCGCCGATCATGCGTATGGTCGGCGCTGCCGGCATCGACCAGTTCCGCTCGGTCTCCATCGGCCTCAACGCCGAGACTCCGAACAGCGTCATGGAACAGACGATGAGCGTCCGATTCCCCGAGCGCCGCGGCCTGCTCACGCTCATCCCCACCGAGAACAAGCCCTTTACCGCGCCCGCGTTCGTCGACGCCGATGTGTCCTCGCTCACGATGATGCAGATCGATTTCCCCAAGCTGTTCCCGGCGGTCCGTCAGATCATCAGTTCGCTCCCGCCGGAGATGGGTCAGATGGCGAACATGGGCATGATGCAGGCCCAGATGATGGCCGGCCCGCTCCTCGAGAACCTCGGCCCGGAGGTCTATCAGGTTCAGACCATCACCAAGCCCTACAGCGCCAACAGCATGAGCCAGTTCGGCGCGATCAAGACGCGCGACGAAGCCGCGGTCTCGCAGGTCATCACCGGCCTGACGCAGCAGTTCGGCATGGCCTCGCGTGATTTCGAGGGTTCGCAGATCTGGGACATCGATCTTGGCGGCATGGTGCCGATGCCCGCCGGAGAGGGCGGTCTGTCCATCGGTTTGGGCAAGGGCTTTATGTTCATCGGTCAGACCCCGGCGATCGAGGCGGCGCTCCGCACCGCCGCCAACCCTGACGCCGCCCGCCTCGCCAACGAGCAGCGCTTCAAGGACGCGGTCGCCGAGATGTCGGCCCAGGGCCTCTCCTACGGCTGGAGCGACACGCGCGAACTCGTCGAGTACCTCGAGTGGATGGGTCGCAACTCCGAAGAGATCTACCGAGCCCAGCTCGAACAGGTCTTCGGCGACGACCCCGAGTTCCAGGAGTTCATCGAAGAGGACATCCGCGAGTACCGCGAGAACATGCCCGAGTTCCTGAAGAACATTCCGGACCTCGGCGTGGTCTATGAGAACCTCGGCGACCTCGTCAGCGAGGCGATGAACACCGAGGACGGCATCATCATCAAGTCCCGCATCCTCAAGCCGTAACAACGGCGACGGCCTTACGAACAGACAAGCCCGGCTCCGTGCGAGCCGGGCTTTTTTGTGCGCTTGTCGGTTGTCGCTCAGACCCCGGCGAGTTCGACCTTCACCGGCCCGGTCTTTGTGATCGGTGCGCCGGCCCGCTCGTCGGTCCACTCGAACTCGACATCCGCGTCGACGAGCTTGAACAGCGCGCCGAGGTGGCGCTCGATGCTGCGCTTCGCGTCGTTGATGTAGCGGGCCTCGTTGGTTTCGAACAGGCTCGCCGCCTGGTCCTGCGCGGTATCGATGAGGGCTTTCTGGCGCTCGGCGTTCATCTGGATGACATCGAGCAGGCCGAGGATGCGACCGGCCTGCACGTCGTAGGGCGTGACATCGGTGAGACGCAGGGCGCCTTCGATCTCCGGGAGCACGATGCGGAACAGCGGGCGGCCCGTCGGCGCGTCGTCCAGGCGATCGACATCCGTCTTCTGCAGGCGCGACAGGTCTACGGCGTACTGCTTCTCGAAGTGGAAGATCATGGCGAGCTTCGCCTGGCTCAGCACCAGCGGCGGCAGCCAGGCCCAGCCCTTCTTGCTGGTCGCGATCTCTTTCGCGTGGACCTCGAGGCCGACGAGTTTGCCCACCGCGCGGACGCGTTCGGTCAGCATGTCCGTCCGGATGACCTCGGGCGCGCGCTCCCCGGCTCTGCGGAACCAGAGGATCAGAACCGCGGCGAGCAGCACGCCCGAAAAGACGCTCAACGAGATGATGATCAGGGTGTCCATCGCAGTCTCGTTGGGATGATAAGCCGCCCGCTTGCAGCGCGTGGCTCTGCCGGCCTGATAATGCCTTTCGGACCGTCGGCGGGCGGCTCAGGACGCTTCGGCGTCCGCGTCACCCAGGCCCTCATCGATACCGATCTCGATCGCCCGGATGACGAACTGCGAGCCGATCGAGAGCAGCACCCCGGCGATGCCGAGCACCGCGACGACTACCAGCGTCATGACGACCGGCGACCAGCCCGACAGGATGGCGCGGACCTGCGGGAGCAGGAACGACACCGCCGCGGCCATCGCCGGGGCGACCAGGGCGAGGCCGACGAGCGTCATGGGGACCGTCTTCTTGGGCTTGCGGATCAGCACGACGAGCAGCGACAGCCCGCCCAGCGCGAGCGCGAACACGAGTTCGGTCAGCGCCAGCGGACGCAGCGGCACGCCCATCACTTCCAGTCGCGGCATGCCCGAACGCACCAGCGACGGTTCACTGAAGATCGCGCCGACGAAGAGCACGCCGCCGACGATCAACGGCGTCATCGCGGGGCCGGACGAGAACCGCCCCGCCCCGGAGAGCACACCCATCACACCCGCGACGAGGACGCACAACTGGAAGAGCACCATCCAGAACGCGCCGGGGCTCGCTTGCCCGCCGACGATCTGCGCCAGCCCCAGCCCCAGGCCCGCGAGCGCGACCAGCGCGCCCAGCGCGCTGAGTCCGCCGATGGTGCGACGCAGCCACACCGGCGGCGGCGTCATCATCGCGCCGATGACCGGCCCGGACTCAACCGGTCGATGGGATGCGGACACCGAATCGCTCTTGGATGGGGCGGTGGCAGGGGTCATTGCATTCACGGTATCGCCCGTTTCTCTCCCGATCCATTACCAAAGGACGCTGGACGGTCCGAAATCCGGCCCGGGAGTTCGCTCAGGCCGCGTCGCGCCCCGGATCTCCGGCGTGCCGGCTGGGGCAGAAGACCGTGATGCGGCCCCGGCCTTCCCGCTTGGACGCGTACAGCGCGGCATCGGCCATCCGGCGAAGCGTCGGCGCATCACGGCCTCGGTGCTGCTGCACGGCGGCGATGCCGATCGACATGCCCGGCCAAGGACACGCCAGCCCGACCCCCTCGGGGTGCACCCGGAACAGGTCGGCGATCCGTGAGGCGACCTTTTCCGCCTCCGCGATCGAGATCCCGGCCATGGCGAAGAACAGTTCATCGCCGCCGACCCGCGCGCCGAGGTCGCGTTCGCGGATGTGGCCGCGGATGATTTCGCCGGCGGCGACGAGCGCCGCGTCGCCCTTCTCGTGACCCAGCGTGTCGTTGAGCCGCTTGAAGTCATCGAGGTCGAAGGCGAGCAGGCACAGTTCGAAGCGTTCGCGCAGCGCGCGCTCGATCATCTTCTCCAGGCCCTGCTCGAACCCGCGCCGGTTCGCAAGGCCGGTGAGTTCGTCGGTCATGCTCAGGCGCGTGAGGTGCACGGTCTGCTTGGAGGCGGTCTTGACAACGCGATCCTCGATGTCGCGCCGGAGCATCGCGGCTTCGAGCCGGTCGCGGTGGGCGTCGCGCAGCGCGTCGTGCGCGGCGGTGCATATGCCGCTGAGCGGATGGGCGGGGTCGATCGCCAGGAGCGTGTCGAACTGCGAGTCACGCTTGATGCTCGAGAGCGCGCGGATACGGCGCTCGACCGTCGCGATGTCTCGCGACATTTCGCGTTCGTCCGACCCGAACGCACCGAGCCCGCCGAGCAGCCCGCCGAGGCCGCCGGCGACCAGACCCAGCAGCATCGCCCCGAAGTCACCCATGCCGAGCGCTCCGCCGGTGACGCAGACCGCGACGCCGATCACGCTGGCGAGCATCGCGGTCAGGCCGAGGCGCACGAACAGCGGCGAGCGCCTGGGGAGCGATCGCATCGGGACGACCGGGAACCGCGCCGCGGCTTTGCGCGGGGGGTCATCCGCTTCGTTCGTGTGCCTCGCGTCCACCAATGACCGGCCTCCTCGACTCACGCGGAGTATCGACCAGTCCGGACCGGGTTTTCAGGCCGAGTGGACGAGCGGTCCCCTGACGCGACCGACCAGAGCGCCCAGATCGACCTTAAGGCGCCCCTCAGGTCGCGCTGGGGTGCCAGATCGTCTTCATCTCGACCAGCGGCTCGATCCGCCAGGGGCTCTCGCAGGCCTCGTCGTCGTAGAAGTCGACGGAGTCCTCGATGCGCACGCGCTTGATGTTTTCGGACGATCCCATGCGCAGGGCCGCGGCGTGTTTCTTGCTGAGACCGGCACCCACGACGGCGTTCACATCGCGGTGATTGGCGATGTGCTCGATCAGTTCGTCGCGCTGGCCGGTGAGCAGGTTGATCACGCCGCCGGGCACATCGCTGGTGGCGGAGACCTCTCCGAGGACGCTGGTGGCGACCGGGTGCTTCTCGCTGCCGAGCGCGACGACGGTGGAGCCGGAGCAAAGGGCCGGGGCCATGAGCGTGATCAGGCCGAGCAGACTCGGCTCGTCGGGCGCGACGACGACGACGACGCCGGTCGCCTCGGGGACCGTGAAGTTGTAGTACGGCCCGACCACCGGGTTGTGGCAGCCGAGCACCTGCGAGAACTTGTCGGCCCAGCCGGCGTACGCCACCAGCCGATCGACCGACGCCTCGACCTCCTTGCGCGCCGTGCGCAGATCGGCATCGGTCGTCTGCTTGATGAGCTGCGCGAATTCCTCGCCCTTGCCCTCGAGCATCTCGCCCATCCGGTACAGGATCTGCGAGCGGTTGTACGCGTCCCGACCCATCCAGCCCGGCTGCGCAGCGCGCGCGGCGACCACCGCGTTGCGGAAGTCCTTGCGCGACGCGTGACAGACGTGGGTGAGTGTCTTCCCGGAGGTGTCGGTGATGGCGATCGACCGGCCGCTCTCGGTGCGCGGGAACGCGCCGCCGATGTACAGCTTGTAGGTCTTCGCCACGCTCAGTCGTTGTGCCATGTTGCTCTCGCTCTATCGACGCTGGATGCCGAGGCTGTAGGTGATCTGGATGTTCGCGCTGACCTCGATCTCGCCGGCCTCGACCGGGGTGGGGGCCGAATCGGCGGCCATGGCGCGGAACGACTCCACCCCCCGCTGCATGACCGGCACCGAAACGCCCTGTTCCTGCACCTCGACGAGGCCGTAGATCGGTCGCCCGAGCGCATCGGCGATGGTTTCGGCCTTCATCCGAGCGTCCTCGACGGCCTTGCGGAGTGCGTCCCGGCGCGCGCCGGAGTCGTCCTTTAGGGAGAAGGCCACGCCTTGGAGCTGGTTTGCGCCGGTCTTCATCGCGGCGTCAATGACCGTGCCGGTGCGATCGATGTCGTCGATGCGCACGCTCAGCGTGATCGACGCCCGGTACCCGGTGATCCGCGGCTCCTGGTTGCGCTGGTAGTCGTACACGGGAGACAGCGAGAGGCCGGAGGTCTGGATGACCATGCCCTCGATGTCGAGTTCGCGGATGGCTTCGGTCGCCTTGGAGATGATCTCGTTGACGCGCGACTGGGCTTCGAGTGCGGTGTCGGCCTCGTGCCACGCCCCGAGCCGGATGGTCGACCGGTCGGGCTTGACGGCGACGGATCCGGAGCCGCCGACGGTGACGATGGGCATGTCCGCGTTGACGCTCGCCTCGGCGGGCATGGCGCAGGCGAGTGCGGGGGCAAGAAGGCCAGAAAGAAGGAGGTTGGAGTGGTTGAGAGTCATGGTGTCATCTCGCTTTCGTAGAGACCGGCCCATCCCGGTACAGGGTTGTAGGGGCGAGCCCTGGCGGTTGGTTCACGGGAATCCCAGATTCTCCAAAAGTCTACCTGTCCGTGGATGCTGCGTCGGCGTTTGGGTCCTCGTCGTTGGATTCGGCTCGGACGATGTCGCACTCCTGGCCAAAAACCTCGCTGATCATGCCCGAGAGTTGATCGAGATGCTCGTCGTCCACCGGCAGGTTGATCGCGTACTGCACATCACTCGTCGTTTCAAAGAGCAACCACCAGTGCGCCTTCGCGAAGACATGCTTGTCCTTGTCATTTCTTCGCCAAACTCCCGGGTGGCCGGAATGAAGACGTAGACGCCGGATGTCGTCCGGATGGCACCGCAGCCTGCTGAAGGAGAACGGCCATCGAATGCGAAAGCGCAGGGTCTGCTCCCCTTCATCATGTTGTCTCGCGATGAAGATCGCTCGCTTCCAGCCTCTGCTTATGATCATGACCGGGGCGCACACAATAAAGCCTGTGAAGACAACCCAGGTAACCCACACTATGTCGCCCAAACGCTCACCTCTGTCGAACACCTTCAAGGGTGTGCCAATCAAGTAGAAGAGCCCGACCCCAATCCCGAGCATCACAAAAAACAGCAGACCAAGGCCAAGCCAAGCATCGGGAACCATCCGAGATGGCTTTGGCTGGATAGTCAAGCGAAGCGTGCCAGGCTTCTGCTTAACAGTCAGGCCGTCTCCAAGTCGTTCGGCTTGCATGTGGATTCCTCGCCGCGACATGGCGTTCTCACGAAGGCTCAATAGAACTTCACATACCCCCGAAGCCCCTGCATACCCCCCTCGCGTCCGAATCCCGACTCCTTGTACCCACCGAACGGGCTCGCGGCGTCGAAGCGGTTAAACGTGTTGCACCAGATCACGCCGGCCTTCAGCTTGCCGGCGAGCTCGAACATCTTCGAGCCCTTGTCAGTCCAGATGCCGGCCGACAGGCCGTAGGGCGTGTTGTTGGCGCGCTGGATGGCCTCCTCCGGCGTGCGGAAACTCATCACCGCCAGCACCGGGCCGAAGATCTCCTCGCGCGCGATCTGGTGGCTCTGCTGCACGCCGGTGAAGAAGCACGGGCGGCACCAATAGCCCTTGGCGGGGACCTCGCCGCCGCCGGGCACGTGGACTTCCGCCCCCTCCTCTGAACCGATCTTCAGGTAGCGGTTGATCGTCGCGAGCTGCGCCTTGGAGTTGATCGCGCCGACATCCGTGTTCTTATCGAGCGGGTCGCCGACGCGCAGCGACTTCATCCGCCATTCGAGCCGGCGGATGACCTCATCGAGCACAGACTCCTGCACGAAAAGGCGGCTGCCCGCGCAGCAGACGTGGCCCTGGTTGAAGTAGATCCCGCTGATGATGCCCTCGATCGCCTGATCGATCGACGCGTCCTCGAAGATGATGTTCGGGCTCTTGCCGCCGAGTTCGAGCGTGCACGGAATGTCCCGCTCCGCCGCGGCGGCCGCGATCTTCTTGCCCACGCTCGTCGAACCGGTGAACGCGAGTTTGTCGAGGCCCTTGTGCTCGGCCAGCGCCTGACCCGTCTCGCCGTCGCCGGTGATGATGTTCACGACACCGGCGGGCAGTTCGCACTCGTCGAAGATCTCCGCGAGGCGCAGCGCCGTCAGCGGCGTGGTCTCGGCGGGCTTGAGCACGACCGTGTTGCCGCAGGCGAGCGCCGGGGCGATCTTCCACGCCGCCATCAGCAGCGGGAAGTTCCACGGGATGATCTGGCCGCACACGCCGACCGGCTTCGGGTCGCGGTTGGGGAAGGCGTACTTGAGTTTGTCCGCCCACCCGGCGTGGTAGAAGAAGTGCTGGGCGGCGAGAGGGACATCGACATCCCGGCTCTCGCGGATCGGTTTGCCACCGTCCATCGACTCCAGCACCGCCAGTTCCCGCGCCCGCTCCTGGATCCGCCGGGCGATCCGGTACAGGTACTTGCCCCGCTCCTTGCCCGACAGCTTCTTCCAGCCGGTGAAGGCCGACTTCGCCGCCTCAACGGCCTTGTCCACATCCTTCTTCGTGCCCTGCGTGACCTTGCTCAGCACCTTCTCGTTCGCCGGGTTGATGCTCCCGAAGAACTTGGTCGTCTTCGTCGGCGTGGTGAACTTGCCGTTGATGTAGTGCCCGTACTTCTCGGCGATCTCGACCTTCACCGACTCGGGAGCCGGGGCGTAGTCCCAGGATTCGCCGAAGCGCAGCGAGCGGGCGTCGGCCTTCGGTTCGGTCTGGCTGGATGCGTGCTCGTTCATGTTCAGGCCTCGGAGAAATCGTCGGGGGACATGTAGTGACCGGTGCGTCGGCGGGCGAGCTGCATGAGCAGGTCGTTGGCGAGGCTCGAGGCGCCGAAGCGGAAGAGTTCCGGCGTGAGCCAGTCGTCGCCGAGCGTTTCCTTGACCATCACCAGGTAGTGCAGCGCCTGCTTCGACGATCGGATGCCGCCGGCGGGCTTCATGCCGATCCTGATGCCGGTCTTGAAGTAGTGGTCGCGGATCGCCTCGAGCATGACCAGGGTCACGCCCATTGTCGCGGCGGGGTTGACCTTGCCGGTCGAGGTCTTGATGAAGTCGTGTTCGGTGAGCCCGGCGTTCATCGCGAGGTCGCTCGCGGCTCGCACGAGGTCGTAGGTCTCCAGTTCGCCCGTCTCGAGGATCACCTTGAGGTGGGCATCGCCGCACGACTCCTTCACCGCTGCGATCTCGTCGAACACCTTGCCGCGCTGCCCCGCGAGGAACAGCCCGCGGCTGATGACCATGTCGATCTCGTTCGCCCCGGCCTCCACCGCCCGGCGCACGTCGTACAGACGCACCTCCAGCGGGTACTGCCCCGAGGGGAAGCCCGTCGCGACGCTCGCCACCGAGACCTTTTTGCCCGCTTCGCTCTTGTCCAGCTCCGCGCGCGCCACCTTGACCAGTTCGGGGTAGACGCACACCGCCGCGACGGCTGGGAGCGAGGGGTCGGTGGGGTCGGGCGTCACCGCCTTGCGGCACAGCGAACGCACCTTCTCCGGCGAGTCCTTGCCCTCGAGCGTCGTCAGGTCCACCATCGACAGGGCCAGACGGAGACCGGCCTCCTTCGCGCTCGTCTTGATCGAGCGCGTCGTGAACTCCGCGGCCCGACGGTCGGCCATCACGCGATCCACAGTCACAGTACGGGTCATACCCACAGTGTAGCCGAGGCCTTGGGGGTGGCACCGGTCTCTGAGCCGGCGGCACTGGTCAGAGACCGATGCCACCGATGCAGCCCCCTCATTCGCCCGCTTCGCGGCCGGCTTCTCCCGCAATCGGAACAGGAGCGAGCGATTGCACGAACCGCCCCACCGCCGCCGAGCACCGGCGCTCGAACTCCGGCTTCAGCCACAGGTCGTTGTGCCCGCCGCCCTCGATCATGACGAGTTCGCCCCCGGGAGCGTTCGAGGCGATCTGCTGTCCGTCTTCGGGATCGCTGATCACGTCCCGGTCGCCGTGGAGCACCAACAGCGGGCAGCGCAGTTCCGACGCCCACGCCTGTCGGTCAAACCCGCGCCCAGCATGCGCCTTGGACCAGTCCCAGCCCGCGCCGAGTCGCAGGCCCATCAGGGCGTACACGCTCTGGATGTTCCAGCTGTGCGGGTGACCCGTCGCGCGCAGGTAGTTCCGGGCCGGCGCTGTCGGTCGGCGGTACGGCGCCTCGGCGATCACTCCGACCACCTTAACCCCCTCCGCTTCCGCCAGTCGTACCGCACTCACGATCGACAGACCAGCGCCCATCGACGAACCGGCCAGAACGAGCGCCGCCCCGTGCTCGCGCTGCGCCCATCGCGCCAAATGCATCAGCATCCGGTCCTCGCGGACCGCCATCGGCCACCGCCCCGATGCCTCGCCTTGCCCGGGCGGGTCCCACGCGATCACACGCTTGGCCACGGGCGCGAGATGCCGGATCCGCGCGAGCGCACCGACGCGCGAATCGCCCCAGCCCGGCGTCCAGATGATCACCGGCCCCGACGGGTCGCGCCCCTCGACATCCCACACCGGCGAGAGACCGAAGCCCTTCAGCTCCGGATCATCGGCGCGCAGGTCCAGTTCGAGCGCATCAAACGCGAGTGACTCGTCCAGTTCACTCGGATCGCCGGGAAGGTTCCGCGCGAGCGCCCAGCCGTAGGTCTTGCGCGGCGGCCGGCGCAGGTGATGACCAGTGATCCACGCGCCGAGACCCAACGCGATCACCAGACCAAGACCCAGCAGCGGCAGCAGACCCCACACGGTCAGGCGCCCAGCAGACGAACGATGTCGTTGAACGTGATGAACAGGAACAGCGAACCGATGAACAGCAGACCGCACAGCGTGATCACGTTCTGCACGATGATCGGCACCGGCTTCTTCACGATGCCCTCGTAGCAGAGCATGAGGAACTGCCCACCGTCGACGATCGGGAGCGGCAGGAAGTTGATGACCGCCAGGTTCGCGCTGATCAGCGCGAGGAAGTACAGCAGGTAGATGAACCCGCGCTCGGCGAACAGAGATCCCGTGTGGGTGATCCCGACCGGGCCCTGCAACTGGTTCACCTTCACCGTGCCCTCGAAGAGCCGCTGGAACGTGAGGTAGGTCTGCTTGAGCACCCGCTTCGTCCGCGACACGCCCATGGCGACGGCACCGGTGACCGAATCGGCCTGGACGAGGACTTCGATGGTTTCGAACGCCGTATCGATGCCCTGCACCTCCCAGCCGAGGTTGTGCAGCGCCTTGACCTCTTCGGGTCGAAGATCGAGCGTGACTGACTCTTCGACGGTCTCTCCGGAACTGATGGGCGTCTGAAGCGTCAGCGTCACCGCGGCGCCCGCGCCCGAATCGAACGCCCCCGCGGTCGCGTCCCGGAGCGCTGCTCGCATCGACCCGAAGTCGGTCACGGTCGCATCGCCGACGCGAGCGACGATCGAACCCGCACGGATCGAATCGAGCGCGCCCAGACGCGCCGCCGCCGGCGGTTCGCCGATCGGACGGAACTCTGCGACCGCGTCCGCATCTTCGGAGTCTGGTTCGATCCGCTCGACCAACTGCGGCACGGTGGATACCCGCGCGATCGAGAGGTCGCTTGCGGGTGTGAAGCCGACCGTGCCCTCGATGCTGACATCCAGCGACAGCGGAACATCCTGACCGTCGCGAACGATGACCGCTTCGATCGACTCGCCCTTGCGCGACCGGATCGCGCGAACGCCGTCGGCCACGCTGGGCCAGGACAGCGAACCCAGGCGCTTGAACACATCGCCCGGTTGGAGGTCCTGCTGGGGCGGTTGGAGTGACCAGTCTGCGACCCGCATCACCGGCGCCAGCCCGATCAGGTGCTGCTGGGGCCACGATGTTGGCCCGGCCCGCCCACCGGAGTCCACGATGGTCGTGCCGCGCTGCAGGGCAACCTCCGGTTGGAGCGAAGCGCTGACGCGAGAGCCCTCCGGTGATTCAAACACCGCATCGACCGGCTCGCCGCCGGATTCGTCGATCGCGTCGATGAGTTGGCGAACGCTCGCGTACTCGCCGACTCCGGGGACGCCTTCCCGCTCAAGGCTGCGCCGCTCGATCGCTTCGCCCTCGATCTCGACCAGGCGTGAACCGAATGGCACATCGCCGAGCCCGATGCCGGTGAGCACTGTCCGGTTCTTCTCATTCACGCTCGCGCGACGCTTCTCGCCGACGAGCTGCAGTCCGCTGTCGGGCCACACGCCGATCGCGAGCACGCCCGGCCCCTGCGCGAGGCGCTCCGGCACCGGGTTGAACTCCAGACGCTGGTACCCGCCGCTTTCCAAGGGCCGGTCGACCTCCAGAGTCACCGGCGTGTCGCGCTTGGTCATCGCAACCTCGATGAACAGATCGGTGAAGGTCACCGTCTGCTCGCCGCCGGCGGAGCGCACGACGTCGCCGGGGAGCAGACCGACCTGCTCCGCCGGCGAACCCGGCTGGACTGCGCCGATCACCGGTGCGGGCTCGCGCATGCCGGCCTGGAAGACAACCACGAAGAGGATCGCCGCGAGGATCACGTTCATGATCACCCCGGCGGAGATCACGACCATCCGCTTCCACACGGGTTTGTTCTGGTACGAGTCGGGCGCGCCGCTGGTCGCCTGCGGGTTCAGATCCTCTTGGCCGAGCATTTTCACGTAGCCGCCGAAGGGGATCCAGTTCAGCCGGTACTCGCACGGGCTGATCCGCTTGAGTTCCGACGCCGCTCGGTGCCCCGCCTCGATGTCTTCCGCGCTCGCGCCCGCCCGGTCGGCTTTCTGCACCGTCGCCACCAGCGCCATGTACCGCGCTTCGGACGACCCCTTCTGCACGCCCCAGCCCTTGCGGAAGCTCACCAGCGCCTGGCCGAAGCCGATCGCGAACGCGTGCACGCGGATGCCCGCCCAGCGGGCCGCGAGGAAGTGCCCGGCCTCGTGCACGAACACGATGAAGCCGAAGCCGAACACCATGAGCAGCACGTTCCAGAAGGTAAACAGCGAATCAAGCATGCGCGGTGTTCTCGTTTCCTCGGTTCGGTTCCGTTTACGGCTTGCGGGCGGGCGAGAGGCGCGACTCGACGAAGCGGCGAGCCTCGGCGTCGGCTTCGAGCACATCGTCCAGTGAGCGGATCGGGTTCGTGCCGACGCTGGCGAGCGCCTCACGCGCGAGATCGGTCATCGTTCCGAAGTCTACGCTCCCCGCGAGGAACGCCTCGACGGATGCCTCGTTCGCGCCATTGAACACCGCGCCCGCGGTGCCGCCTCGCTCGATGACCTCGAATCCGGACGCCAGAGCGGGGAATCGCTGATCGTCCGGCTCGGCGAAGTCCAGTCGCGTCAGTTCTCTCAGGTTCAGGCGTGGGGCGACACCGATCGGGCGTTCGGGCCCGGTCAGCGCGTACTGGATCGGTGTCTTCATGTCGGGCATACCGAGCTGCGCGACGACCGACCGGTCCGCAAACTCCACGAAACTGTGGACGATCGACTGCGGGTGGACCAGCGCGCCCAGGCGATCCGTGCCCACGCCGAACAGCCACGCCGCCTCGATCAGTTCGAGCGCTTTGTTGGTCAGCGATGCGGAATCGATCGTCACCTTCGCGCCCATGTCCCAGTTCGGGTGGGCGAGCGCTTCTTCGGGGGTCGCACTGCGGATCCGATCGGCCGGCCAGTCACGCAGCGCGCCGCCCGAAGCCGTCAGCGTGATTCGCGACACTTCACTCCCGCACCCGAACGGCGGCTTGCGGAAGCCGGTCGCGCCGGAGTTCAGGCACTGCCACACTCCGGAATGTTCGCTGTCCACCGGGAGCAGGGCCGCCCCGGTGCGCCTGGCGGTTTCGACCACGAGCTCGCCGGCCGCGACCAGCGTTTCCTTGTTCGCGAGCGCGACATCGATGCCCAGTTCGAGGGCCGCCAGCGTCGCGGGCAGACCCGCCGATCCGACCATTGCGCCGACCACCAGATCCACGCCGCCGTCTTCGTGGCAGGCGCGGACCAGTTGCTCCGCTGCGTTGACCCCGCGCAGGACGCGATTTGCGTCGAGCCCGTTCAACGGCGCATTCGCGTCGGCGAGCGCCACGCGGCTCACGCCCAGCGCCGAGGCCTGCGCCTCAAGTACCCTCGCGTTCGAGCCCGCAGCCAGCCCGACGACCTCAAAGCGACGCCCGGCCCGTTCGAGCCCGGCGAGCACCTCGACGGTCTGCGTGCCGATCGATCCCGTAGACCCGAGCAGCACGAGGCGGATCGGGCGTTCCCGATCGGGAGCCGTCGCCGTGGGTCTCGGATCGGGTCGTTGATCGGTCATGCGCAGCGGCTCGGTGCGATCAGGACGAGGACTTTTTGGTGGTCTTCCGCTTGGTCGTTTTCTTGGTCGAAGTCTTCTTGGTGGTCGACTTCTTTGAAGTGGGCTTCTTCGCAGGAGACTTCTTGGCCGTCGTCTTCTTCGTGCCCGACTTCCTGGTGGTCTTTTTGCGAGTCGTTTTCTTCGTCGTTGAGGATTCAGACTTCGCATCGGACTTGGACACGGGCTTCACCGCGCCGGCGATCAGGATATCGGCCGGGGCCTTTTTCACGCCCTTGCGCGGTCCCGCGCTGCGTCGACCGGTTTCGCGCTCGGACCGCGGCGTGGGTTGAACATTGGCGACCGCGTCATCGGTCGACGGCGCCTTCGACTCTCGCTTGGCCGACTCTCGCTTGGCCTCTGGCGGGTCGACATCCGCGCTCGCCGACGCGGGCTCGCGTTCGGCGCTTGCGCGACCGGACCGTTCGGAACCGTTGTCCGAACCGTTCTCGGAGGAACGGCCGCCGCGACGACGGCGTCGGCGACGGCGCCCGCCCCCGGAACCGTCGTCATCGCCGTCGTTGTCATTGTCGGAGTCGTCCGAAGGCTCGGGAGCGCGTGCGCTCTCGCCGGAAGCACCGGCGCGTTCCGGTTCGCGACCGGCCTTGATGTCCTCGACGGCCTTGGCGTCGGCGGGGTTCTTGAAGCCGCCGTCGGCGGCCATGGTCAGGGCCGAGGGCTCGAGGTCCCACGAGTCGCCTCGCCAGGGGAAACCGGACGGGGCGATGCCTTCGCGCTTCGCCTTGGCCTCCACCTGGACGTCGTTGCGAGACGGCCGACGGTCATCGGAGTCATCTTCCGAGCCGGACGGCTCTTCGCCGGAGCGGCCTTCGGACTGCTCGTCCGATCCACCGCCTCCGCCGCGACGACGACGGCGACGGCGACGGCGACGCTTGCGCGGCTGCCCGTCATCGTCCTGATCTTCTTCCGAGGAGTCCGAACGTTCGGTCTGCTCGGGCTGGCGGTCTTCTCTGGTCGGTTCGTCTGAGGCGCGTTCGCCGTTGGCGGACTCACCATCGGATTCGCCCCCGCCGCCGCGACGGCGGCGTCGGCGACGACGGCGCTTCTTGCCGCCGCCGGACGCGTCGGAGTCCGAACGGGACTCGCGGTCGTCATCATCGTCGTCGTCCTCGCCGGAGAGCACCGAGGCTTCCATGGCGAGTACTTCGTCGAGCTTGACGGCTTCCTCGTGGACGAGTTCTTCGAGGTCCTGCTCGTGTTCGGCGGTCGCGTCGACGGCCCAGTCCTGCTCGTCGGCGTTCTCGGGCTTGTACTCGACCAGATCGGTCGGCGGTCGGAACTGCGCGAGGCGATCGACCTCGATGTCCGAGCCGGACTCGTCGTAGGCGTACATCACGACGCGATCGACGGCGATGGACTCGCTGACGCGGACATCCACTCGCTTGTGGAGCTTCAACTCGAGACGGGTGAGGGCCTGGCGCTTCGAGGACAGCAGTTCGCCGGCGACTCGCGGCGAGACGACCATCTCGACCTTGGCGACCCGGTCGTGCTGCAGCAGCGCGGCGAGGTCGCGCATGGCGTTGGTGGCGACCGAGTCGGGGCGCCGCACCCAGCCGCGGCCGTCGCCGATGTCGAGCTTGGCGAAATGGACGGACTTCATCGAGCCGCGCACGCGCTGGCGGGTGAGTTCCATAATGCCGAACTCGGAGATCGGCAGGGCGCGGGTGGAGGCTCGATCCTTCTTCAGAAGGTCGTCCATGAGCTTCTCGATCTCGCGCCGGTGGGAGCGCTTCATCATGTCGATGAGGTCGCACATGATCAGGCCACCGACATCGCGGAGCTTGATCTGGCGACAGATCTCCTCGACGGCTTCCTGGTTGATGCGGAAGGCCATGGTCTCGGCGTCGCCGTGATTGCGGCTCTTGCCGGAGTTCACATCGATGGCGACCATCGCCTCGGCCTCGTCGATGATGAGCGAGCCGCCGGAGGGCAGGGGGACCTCGCGGGCGAGGATCCGTTCGATCTGCTCCTCGACGCCGAAGGCGTGGAACAGCGGGATCTGGCGGTCGTAGGCGAGGAGTTTGGTGGAACTGCGCGGGCTGACGATCCGCATGAACGCGTAGGCGCGCCGGATGGCGGTCGGGTCGTCGACGATGATCTCATCGATGTCACTCGTCCAGATGTCGCGCAGGGCCCGCATGAGCAGGTCGCTCTCGGCGTAGAGCAGGCGTGGCTTGTCGCCCTGACCCAGTCGCTTGTCGATGTCCTTCCACAGACGCTGCAGGTACGCGAGGTCGCGCTTGAGTTCGGCCTTGGTCTGGTTCATGCCCGCGGTGCGCAGGATGAAGCCGAATTCCTTTGGCAAATCGAGCGAGTCGAGGATCTTGCGCATGGTGCGGCGCTGGTCCTCGTCCTCAACCTTGCGACTGACGCCGACCTTGTCCATGTCCGGCAGCATCACGAGGAAGCGTCCGGGGATGCTGAGGTAGCTAGTGAGGGTCGGGCCCTTGGTGGAAATACCCTCCTTGAGGACCTGAACGATGATCTTCTGCCCTCGCTTGAGGCATCGCTCGATCGGAGGGCGCTCGCGGCGCGGGGTCTTCTTGCCGATCTTCTCGGTGGTGTTCTCGTCCTCGCCGGGGAAGTACTGCGGGTGAAGGTCCGAGACGTGCAGGAAGCCGTTGACGCCGTAGCCGAAGTCGATGAACGCGGCCTGGATCGAGCGCTCGACGTTCATGACCTTGCCGACATAGATGTTGCCGACGATGTTCAGGTTGCCGGCGCGTTCGGAGTGGAACTCCTCGAGCTTGCCGTCAACGGTCAGGGCCACGCGGCACTCGTCGCCGGGGATGTAGTTGATGAGCATCCGGGACTGGCCCTTGCCCTTCGACGGGGACGAGCCGCTGGAAGCCGGGCTGGGACTGGACTTGTTGGAAGACTTGCTCGACGAGCGAGAGCGCGAACTCTTCTTGCGGGTTGGCTTGGAATCGGAAGAAGACTTGTTGCCGGAGTCCGACCCGTTGTCCTGCTTGGACTCGGGCTTCGAATCTGGCTTCGGTTCCGGCTTCGATTCCGGCTTGGGACCGGCGGTCTTGGACGGGGCCGGGGTCGCGCCGGCAGCGATTTCCTTGGGGGCGACCTTCTTGCGTCGCTGACCGCCGCGCTTTCGGGTGGTCTTCTTTGTGGTGCCGCTGTCGGCGGCGGCGGAACTGTCGTTCATCGATGCTTCTCGCTTCGAAAACGAGCGGTTCTGCGTTCAGCGTCGTGAGTACTTCGGCACGGCCCGCTGCGCGCGACGATCGCTCGGCCGGCACGGTGGTGCCGGCGGCGGTGTCGGTGCGAGGGATGCTCTGGAGTCACAGCGCATGGTGCGCGGAACTGCTCTCGGTTGCACTCGGCGATGAACGCGTTTCCGGATCCGCACCCGCGTCGGGTACAGAGCCATCCGGGGCCGGCGTGAGGTTGCGCGCCGCGACATTGCCGGGGGCGTGTCGCGGGGTCCTCGTTTGCGTCGTCGGCGGCGGCGTGAGCCGCATCGACCGAAGCGCGTTTCGCCGGCGCGCGTTCCGCGCTGAGCGTCAGGCGAGCCCGTGAGGGCAAGCCCGGGTGATCTGTTTCGAGCCCGGCTCGGTCTCAGTCGGCGGACTTCGCCGATTCTGACCGCTCCATGTCGACGGCACGCCCGTCAACGAACTCGGGGAATCGTTTCATGGCCTGATCACGCAGGAACGCGGTGACCGAGGCTTCCGAATCAAGCGATCCGACCGTTCGGGCCAGGCGCTCGCAAGCAGGGATATCGACGCTGCGGATCACCTTTTTCAGGTAGGGGATCCTTCGCGGCGACACGGAGAGGGTACGCAGACCAACCCCAATGAGCAACATGGTGAAGATCGGGTCGCCGGCTGCTTCGCCGCAAACGGACACATCGACCTTCCGATGTCGGCCGACCCGAACCACATCCTTGATGAGTTTGAGGATGGCCGGGTGGGCGGCGGAGTACATGCCGGAGACCTTCTCGTTGGTCCGGTCGACCGCCAGGGTGTACTGGACGAGGTCGTTGGTGCCGATCGAGAAGAAATCGACCTCCCGGGCGAAACTCGAGGCCATGACCGCCGCGGCGGGGACCTCGACCATCATGCCCACCTTTACATTCGGGTCGTACGCGACACCCTCTTCAGCCAGATCCTCCATCACGTCCTTTAAATGCATCTTGGCCCGGCGGAGTTCCTCCGTGGCCGTGACCAGCGGGAACATGATCCGGATGGGGCCGAACGCCGAGGCCCGCATGATCGCGCGGAGGTGGCGCTTGAACATGACCGGGTTGGCCAGGCAGTAGCGGATGGACCTCAGGCCGAGGAAGGGGTTGCGCTCGGGGACATGGGAGCGGGACTGGGTGTACTTGTCGGCCCCGAGGTCGTAGGTGCGCAGGGTGACGGGGCGTCCTTTGCAGGCCTCGACGGCGGCCTTGAACTCGGCAAACTGCTCGTCTTCGGTGGGCTCGGCGTTTCGGGTAAGCCAGAGGAACTCGGTGCGGAAGAGGCCGATGCCCTCACCGCCCTGATCGACGACCTGCTCCGCTTCCATGCCGAGCTCGACGTTGCCCATGAGGTGGACGCGCTCGCCGTCGAGCGTGCGGGCTTCGAGGGTCTGGGTCTCGGCGAGCGCTTCGCGGACGGCCTCGATGTGGCGCTTTTTCTCGCGGTAGCGCTCCAGGGTCTCGGCGTCGGGTCGCAGGATGACCGCGCCCCGCTCGCCGTCGACGATGATCTCGTCGCATTCCTCGGCGAATTCGCAGAGGTTGCCGGTCCCGACGGCGGCGGGGATGCCGAGGGCGCGGGCGAAGATGGCGGTGTGCGACGTCGGGCCACCCTTGTCGGTCGCGAAGCCGAGGACGCGTCCGGGGGGGAACGACGCCGCCTGGCTGGGGGTGAGGTCGGGGGCAACGACGACCGCCTCGTAGTCGAGGTCGTCGAGCGACGAACGCTGCTCGCCGACGAGGTGGCCCATGACGCGCTGGTTGAGGTCCCAGACGTCGTCGACCTTCGTGGAGAACGCCGTGTCGCCCATGCCGGCGAACATGCTGGCGACGACGTTGCACTGCTCCTGGAGGGCGTACTCGGCGGTGACGTGCTCGTCCTCGATGCGCTTGTTCATCGGGCTGATGAGCGTCTTGTCGCGGAGCATGCCCTGGTGGAAGGCGAAGATGGCTGCGGCCTCTTTGCCGAGGTCTTTCTCGGCCTGTCCTCGCAGCCCGTCCAGTTCGGTGAGCGATGCCTCGATCGCGCCCCGGAGGCGTTCGAGCTCGTGCGTGACGCGATCTTCGGGGATGGTCCGGCGCGGGACCCACACATGGGCATCGTCGAGGCGGAATACCCGCCCGATGACCACACCGGCACTCACCGGTATCCCGTGGAATTCCTGCATCAGCGACACGCGAAAGCGACCTCCTGAAGAACAACGATGCGGGCCCAACTCCCTCAAAAGACAAGGAGTCGCCCGCGTGAGTCGGCACAATGTAGGGGCAATGCGGATCCGCTCACAAGGCGGCGCGGTTTCCTTCTCCTGTGAGGGAATAAGTCGCGTTGGACTGGAGTTGGCCGGGGGAGCGATCCGACAAAACGGTTGACGGATCGGTCGTGAACTGCTCCAATCGCGTGGACCTCTGACGTGCCGCGTTCTGGGAACGCGGGGTAGAGGGTGCCGCACGACACGCGAAAGCGTGGGGACGGCGACCACCGAGCTTGATCGCTCAAGCGGGCCCGATTGCCCGCGACGGAACGAAAAGAAGACTATGACGACGCTGACCGGCATCCTTGAATGGCCGCAGCGTTCCGAAGGTCGTGTTCGCCAGATGAATGGTGACACGATCGAGGAGCGCCAGGACGACCCCTTTGTCCCGATCGAACTCGGGGAGCAGTACTCGCTCCGCGACGGGTGCGAGGTGACCGTTGAGGTCATCGAGAAGAAATCGCGTCGGCGGAGGAACCAGCGCGGCCCGCGCACGGTTCGTCCGGTCGTCGCCGAGTTCATCTCGATCGAGGGACTGGACCCGGAGGCCTATTCCAAGCGGCTGCCGTTCGGTGAACTGAGCACGATCGATCCGCAGCCGCGGATGACGCTCGAGTATCCCGGTTGCCCGGATTCGTGTCGGCTCATCGACCTGTTCTGCCCGATCGGATACGGCCAGCGCGGCCTGATCGTCAGCCCGCCCAAGGCTGGCAAGACGACGCTGCTTAAGGACATCGCGGGATCGATCGCGCGCAACCACCCGGATGTTGAACTGCTGGCGCTGCTGGTGGACGAGCGTCCGGAAGAGGTGACGGATTTTCGTCGCTCGACACCGTGCAAGGTGTTCGCCTCGTCCAACGACCACGACAACACGCGCCATATCGCGGTTTCGATGATGGTCATCGAGCGTGCGAAGCGGATGGTGGAAGCCGGCAAAGACGTGGTGATCCTGCTGGATTCGCTGACACGCCTCGGACGCGCGTTCAACAACTCGCGAAAGCACGCGAGTTCGGGGAGGACCATGTCCGGCGGCATCGATTCGAAAGCGCTGGAAGTGCCCAAGCAGATCTTCGGCGCGGCTCGCAAGACCGAAGAAGCCGGATCGCTGACGATCCTCGCGTCGTGCCTCGTGGACACCGGGAGCCAGGGCGATCAGGTGATTTTCGAGGAGTTCAAGGGCACGGGGAACATGGAACTGATCCTCGACCGGAAGATCGCCGAGCGCCGGCTGTTCCCGGCGATCAATCTCGCGGCGAGCGGCACGCGCAAGGAAGAGCTGCTCATGGATCCGAGGGAGTACAAAACGGTGAGCGCGCTGCGCAAGCGCCTTCTCAACATGCCGCCGCCCCAGCAGATCGAGCAGTTGCAGGCGGCTCTCAAGCGTCTGCCGACGAACGAGGAACTGGTGAACCTGAGTTCGCCGGGTTCCTGACGCCTTTCTTCGGCGAAGGCCCAGAAAACCGTCCCACAGATCGGGCGACGGCGGCATCATGGAGGTGTCGCCGGTGTCATCGCGCGCCGGCCGGTTCGACGACGGAGGGTTGATGAAATGCTGAAACCGACGACTCGGCTGCTGGTGCTCATCATGCTGGCGGTCTCTGCGTTCGCGGGGACCGCCCGGGCCCAGTGGATCTCGATCTACTCCGATGAGCCCCACAACCTGGGCTACGACCACCTCACGGAGCTGAGCGACCTGCTGGAGCTCGACGCGTCGATGCACGAGCTGCTCATCGAGCTTCACCTGGAGATGATCCGCGCGGAGAACGCGAGGCGCCAGGAGGTTCGCGAGATCATCGACAAACGGAACGCCGAGGGCGACCAGGTCGGGTGGCGCGAGAGCATGCGTCTGGCGATGGACATGACCGACGACTTCGAAGCCATCGCCGATCGGTTCTTCGCCGACGTGCGCCTTATGGTTCTTCCGGAGCAGATCCCGCTGGTGGACCACATCCGCGCCCGGGCGGAGATGGCCGAACTGTACGACGACATCGGGAGCGAGGTGTCGGGGCTCGGCGCGCAGCCGTTCGAGCTCCTGCGAGAGGAGCAGGTGGTCTCGCCGGTTCGGTTCCGGGAACTCGTGCTCGAGCTGTCACGGCAGGAGCGGCTCACGCACGAGCTCTTTGGACGGGCGTTCGAAACCGTGATGGAGATGCAACGCATCGGTCAGGAGTTCGGCTTCGACGCCGACGACGCGGGGCCGGAACAGATGGCCGAACTCGCGAAGATATTCAAAGACGCGCTCGAGACGGTGCAGCGCCTGCGCGACGCGAACGAGACGCTGGCGGACCAGATCATCGAGCGACTGGACGAGGAGCAGCGCGAGAAGTTCGAGGCGGCGTGGCTCGAGCGGAACTACGAGGATGTGCAGGAACTGTCCCCGGCGGAGCGCGCGGTGCGCGAGGTGATGCAGGACGAAGAGGCGGGCGAAGAACTCAGAACGAGGATCAACGAGCTGCGACCGAACTTCGAGCGCCGGATGGCCACCGCCCGGAAGATGGCGCGGATCGCCAAACGGAAGACGGATCTGGACATCGACTTCCGGCGGCTCATGGAGAGCGGCGAGCGGAACACGGAGATCTACGACGATGCGCTCGAACGGCTGCTCGGCGTCGCCGAGTCGTACGAGGCGGCGCTGAAGGGTGTGATGACGCCCGAGCAGCGGGTGCGGTACGGGCTCGATCGCCCGGAACGACCCATCGGCGAGCCGGAGCTGCTGCGTTGATCGATGACGCCGGATCGACACCGTTCGATCACGACGAGTTCGTTCTGACCGTCCGTCACGGGCTGCTGTCTTCCAATGTTTCGTCGCACAACGCCGACGGTGGTTTCATCTGCCGCGTGTTTCGGCCCCGGATGTGGCTGATCCACATCGGGTATTGGGCCGGTTCGGTGGCGCTGCTGATCGGGTGGATCAGCGGGGCCATCGCGCTGTTCGTGTGGTACGGCAACCAGTACGGTCAAAGCGGTTGGTTCAGCATTGCGTGTTTGATCGCGCTGCTCGCGGGGCCGGTGATCCTGATCCTCCTGATAAAGCGGTTCGAACCCGAATCGACCGTGACCATCCTTACCGAGGACGATCAACATCCGCGCTTCGCGCTTTCCAGTATGCGAATCGTGAAGGCGAAGAGCCGGTTGTCCTACGGCGCACAATTCAGCCTTGTGGATCGAGACGGAATCGTTGTTGGATCTGTCGCGCGGAGTGGACGAGACGGCATGAACTACTCGTTCTGGAAAGAAGCCGAACAACGCGACCGAGTGGATTTTCATCCGACCCGACGCACCCGCAAGAGGGATCTTGTGGCTGCTGGATTCCTTGGCTTGGGCGTGCTGGGCCGATTGATGGTCGCCAACTACGCGATCGGTGGCTGGACCGTTGTACGATCCAGAAACAACAAGCACCTCGGATCCCTGACCGCCCTTCCGTCGGAAAGGAGCCGCCATGTTCTCGAACTCTCCCACGATCCGAGCGGACGGGTCGATCGTCGCCTC
>Ga0070727_10001276_pt1 | contig 27128 bp, 21 predicted proteins | sample tdAd472_FD_66722 | JGI IMG/M metagenome (GOLD analysis project Ga0070727, IMG submission 66722) | Marine sediment microbial communities from the Atlantic coast under amendment with organic carbon and nitrate - tdAd47.2 | ecosystem: Environmental > Aquatic > Marine > Coastal > Sediment | place...
GTGACCGAGGTTTGCCACGCATACTCGTCACGCCCCGGCGCTTTGTAGTCGTGACACATATAGAGTCTTGTGTCATCCGGCAACGACAGTATTTTCTGGATCGAGTCGTACAACTGCGCGGCGTTACCGCCCGGAAAATCGGTCCTTGCCGTGCCGAAGTCCGGCATGAACAATGTGTCCCCTACGAACGCCGCGTCGCCGATGACATAGGTGATGCAGGCGGGTGTATGGCCCGGGGTGCCAATTACCCGGCCTGCGATTTCGCCAACCGCGAACGCATCGCCGTCGCCGAAAAGCCGGTCGAACTGGCTGCCGTCGGTGGCGAGGTCCCCGATGTTGAAAACATCCTTGAAAGTCTCCTGCACGTCGGTAACATGCTTGCCGATACCGACCTCACCACCCAGTTTCTCTCTAAGATAGGGTGCCGCGGTCAGGTGATCGGCGTGGACGTGCGACTCGAGAATCCAGTCGACGCCGAGATCGTTGTCCCCGACGAATGCGACTAGCTGATCAGCAGACTTTGTTGACGTGCGTCCCGATGCCGGATTGAAGTCGAGCACAGGATCGATGATCGCGGCGCGACCCGTGTCGGGGTCCGCGACCACATAAGACACTGTAAACGTCGCCTCGTCGAAAAAGGCAGTGATAGCTGGCGCGGTCATAGCGCTGCTAGAACTCGCTGCAGTTTTTCCTTGACCTGCACCGCGAGTGGCTCGACCCCGGGGTGATCGACCATGCCGAGTACGCTTTCGGGATCCATGAAGCTGACACGTACTTGCCCGTCTGCCTCCTGCCGCACGAGAACGTTGCACGGCAGCAGCAGGCCGATTTCGGGAACGGCCGTCACTGCCTGGTGCGCGAGCGTCGGATTGCAGGCGCCGAGGATGCGGTAGGGCGGCATGTCCTCGTCCAGTTTCTTTTTCATGGTGGCCGCAACATCAATCTCGGTGAGTACACCGAAACCTTCCTTGCCAAGTTCCTCAGTCACCGTTTCGATCGCCTCGTCGAAGCCGAGGTTAACGGGCTTGCCGAAGCCGAAATTCGTATCCATCAGACAGTTTCCTCCATTGTTGCGCTCCCTTGCGTAGCGCAATAGATATCGTGCAATACATTTATGACTCTGTCGGCCGGTCCCTTACACAGTGAATAGTGAATGACTTGTGATTCGCGTCGCGTCGTGACCAGTCCTTCGCGACGCAGTCTTGCGAGCTGCTGCGACAACGCCGACTGGCTTAACGGGATGATCTCGTTGAGTTCCCCGACAGAGCGCTCTCCGTCCGCCAGTGTGCACAGGATCATCAGCCGGCTCTCGTTGCCGAAGGCCCGCATCAGGCTCGCGGCGTCGGCTGCGTGGGTTTGCATCTCCTCGAGTTGCGCGTCGCTGAGTTGTTGCTTGGACATACGTGTCTGACTCCATCCATGTTCGTGAGTCGGCGGGCGTTCCGGCCCGGATATATTACATTAGAGGTCATTAAATTAGCAATGACTAAATTAACTCGCAGCAAGCGTATTAGACTTCGCCCATGACCAGAATAAGTTTGCTCCTGATCCTGCTGAGTTGCTGTGGCGTCGCATTGAGTGATAGGGCCGTAACCGTTATCCGGGGCTCGTCGCTGCCAGTGTTGCCCCTTGCGGTGAGTAACAATGCAGTTGCAGCAGTCAGGGTGGGGCGTCGCGACTATGTCGTCAGCTTTAACGGGCTCGGCGCCGGTAAGACGCACTCGGACACGCTGGCCTCGACATACGTTTACGACAGCAGGTCGCGACGTTGGAAGGAGGTCGGTCCTGTGCCAGGCGGCGCCGGCCGACTGGCATCCATTGCCGCCAGCGCCGGCGAACGCATCTACGTCTTCGGCGGCTATACAGTGGACGCGAATGGAGCAGAGATTTCTACGCCATGGACGCATGTTTTCGATCCGCGCAAAAGCGAATTCGAGGAACGCGGTGCCATGCCCGTGCCCGTCGACGACGCCGTCGCAGTGACTTATGCGAATCGTTTCATCTACCTGATCAGTGGTTGGCACAATCTCGGCAACGTCAATCTTGTCCAGCGATACGACACGAAAACGGATACCTGGAGCCAGGCAACACCGACACCCGGACCGGCGGTATTCGGACACTCAGGTGGCATCGTCGGCAACACTATCGTCTACTGTGACGGCGTCGCAGTCGAGGCACACGACGACCGTCGTCGCGACTTCGTGGCCGTGCCCGATTGCCTGCTTGGTGTCATTGACAATGAAGACAGTCGTCGAATTGACTGGCGAACCGTCAGGTACCATCCCGGCTTGCCACGCTATCGCATGGCGGCGGCAGGGATTCCTGCCGCGAATAGCGTGTTGTTTATCGGCGGCAGCGAGAATCCGTACAACTACGATGGAGTCGGCTACAACGGTGAGCCGTCCGAGCCGGCCGCAGGGGCACTGCTATTCGATATCGACGACCAGAGTTGGCGCATCATCGATATCGAGGGTGGCGCGACGATGGATCATCGAGGGCTCGCAGAGTTCAAAGGGCAGTGGGTCACGGTAGGTGGCATGGCGACAGAGCAACGAGTGACGGACCGCGTCGTCTCTTATCGATTGAAGTAAAAAATGGCGGGCCCGGAGGGCCCGCCGAGTGGCCAACAGAATTGCTTCAAGGGTTGGCTTAGGGGGATTCATACCACTCTGTCGCCCGGTTCGGGTAATACCACGGGCGGCTGTGGGAGGGCTCTGCGCATTCATTGAGTTTGGGCCTTTTCCACGATCTCGCCGACCCGATCCATATAGCTACCAGCCCGCTTCTCGAGCTCCGAAACCATCAAGACGAGCTCACGCGTCTCTCTGCCACCGATCTGTAGAGGTAACCCGCACTTCCGGCGCGTCAGATCCTCGTGAAAGGAGTACATCAGCGTACGAACGGCATTGGCCATGTCCGTCGCCACGTCTGAATCGTCCATCAGGAAACCCATCACGATCTGCGATATTTCGGCGTCGACACGGGCCCGGTCGTAGCGCGCCGAGATCGTCACCCAGACGAGGTCGAGCTGATCGTCCGAATGTGCAAGCTCGTCGCGGAACAGTATTGGCGCGATCGCGGGTACTTCCCGGCACAGTTCGCCAGAGATTCCCGGCTGATCTGTAAGCTGCTGCAATGAAGCACTTTGCGGGGTTTTTCCGACCAGGTAGATGCCGGTCTCCGCTTCGGTGTCGATCTCCCGTATAAGGTTCTGGTAGCAATATTCGACAGGATCGTCCGCCTCGAGCACGAGCTCGATCTTGGCGAGGTTTTCCATCGTGACCTTGCGTTGTGTCCAGCGGTCCACATTGCCCAGCAAGCCGTCTTCCGAGCTGAATGCCTCGTAAAGGAAGCCGGACACATCGGCGTGGATCGCTTCAGAAAGCGAGTATCGATTCGGTTTGTTGCGGACCAGGCTCAGCATGTCCATCTCCAGTGAAATCAGGCTGCCACTGTAGGCGCGGGACGGCTGTTGTTCTGGTCATTACTGGTCAGCGCTTGTGCAATCGGCCGCGACCTGCGAAACGGCTTGTACCGCAGGCGGGAATCGGGTTCACTATGCAGAACCATGCTGTACGAACCTACGACACTGGCTACCGTCGCCCGGTTGATCGGGGACACACTCCAAAAAGAACATGGCATCGATCCGGCGTCGGCATTTGCTCAGGCCAACATCGACACAGACAAGTTCCGGAGGCCCGGCGCGCGCGTGCCGCTCTCGAAGATGACCAGGCTTTGGGACATCTGTGTCTACATGACGCACGACAAGCAATTCGGCATGAAGGTCGGGGGCCGTGTGCAGCCCAGCGATTTCTACGTTCTCGGCCACGCCTGGCTGGCGAGCGCAACGCTGGCGGGCGCGCTCGATCGGCTTTCCCGATATGCGCACGTATTGTCCACCGCGATCGCGAAAATCGAGGTACAGCATGAAGGCGACATGATTGTGGCCGTGGAAGCTCCTCACGAACCAGGCGTCATTGTTCACAGGACTGCCGATGAAGCCGGCATCGCTGCGTTCTTCAGGCTGTGTGAAATCGTCAAGCGTGAACCCGTGCGGCCGCTGAAAGTCGAGCTCATTTTTCCGCCCGATACTGCGCGGGCTTACCTTGACGAATTTCTGCAATGCCCGGTTACGTACGGCAACGCCCAGGAAAAATTCTATTTTTCGAGGGAGGAATTCGAGGAGCCTTTGCCCGGATCGATCCCCGATGTGCTCGACTCGACATCGCGCATTGCCGAGCAATACCTGGAGAGCCTTGACCAAAGCAAAGTGGCGACCGAAGTGCGCCAGTTGCTCATACAAATGCTGCCTTCCGGAAAAGCGGACCAGGATACGGTCGCCAACAGGCTGTACCGCAGCACGAGCACGCTGCAGCGTCAATTGACCGCGGAAGGAACCAATTATCGCGACATCCTGGAATCGACACGGCGCAATCTCGCCGAGCATTACCTCAAAGATGGCGCTTACTCGCAGGCCGAGATTGCGTTCATGGTGGGCTTTTCCGACCAGAGCAATTTTGCCCGGGCGTTCAAGCGCTGGACGGGCATGAGTCCCGGGCAGTTTCAGAAAGCGGCCTGAGGCCGTTCTATTCCGATAGCACGGACTCGCGAATCTCGTCGATTCGCGGCTTGGCCTCTTCCGGCTTTCGGCCCAGGCAATGTTTGTCCCGCGGGCAGCCCGAGCTGCGCGGGCAGATGATCGTTGCGTCTTTGCCGCTGCCGTCCGTAATCCAGCCGATGTTCAGTATGCGGCCAATGCTGTCGAGCTGCCGGCGCGCCTCAGGAGGAATAGGCCCGGAGCCACCATTTGCGTTACAGCTGGATTCGATCATGTCGATCGTCTCGGCCGCATCGAATCCCTGGGAGCCCAGCGCGGGTGCGAGATCGACGCCAGCACAAAGTACGTGTTGATTGCCGGCCGCATCGCGGCTACGAATCGACTGGCAGCAATACAGACGCTTGTCATCGCCAGCGCGCAGTACCGAGATCTGTGACTCGGGTTTGTTGCGGTGCGAATTCAGCATGCGGAAGACGGCCCAGTGCTGGCACGGGTCGGAGATCATCGTCATGTTGCCCCAGGGGAGGGGAATGCCGTTGCCTCGATAGACGGCGCGCAGGTTGCCCGGCGGGTAGGCGTCGAAATAGTGCCAATGCGGATACGGCGACACGCTCGGCATGCGACGCATGACGAGCGTCGTCGTTAGATCGACCGCATCGCCGGAATTGATCGCGTAGGCGTTGCGCGCCAGGAACTGCCGAAATGGTGTCTTCGGTGCGAGCAGTGCCGCCGCGAAATAGCTGCACTCGAAGTCCCGCCACGCGTAAAGAATGTCCTTGGCGTCGATATTCAGCGACCCGTCCTGGACGCGTCGAACGGTCGTCTTGCCCCCGGATACCTGTGGCGCACGAGCGCCGTCACCGTCGTGAAGTACCTGGTGGGCTATATGGTTCGCGAGGTCGAACTTGAGCCTGGCAGGCGTCTTTTCGAGGGCCCGATTCAGGTACACCTTGTTCGGCGCATCATAAAAGGAGCGCACCAGCGATTTCAGCGGCAGGTCTTCGCCGCGATCTGTAAACGCCTGTTTGTCGAACCACTGAATTTTTATGCCGAGTCGTTTCGCAATGTCGAAAACGTTGTCAACCGGCATCGGAAACAACTTATGACCAACACTTTCTGCCGCGCGCTCGATATCGGGGAAGCGATTCTGGTTCGATTCCTGGTGCGCGCGGATGAGCAGGTGCGCGAACTGTCTCCCCGTAGTCCCTGTCTGGCTCAGCAACTCGGGTATCGCGAGCTGCAGCAGGCTCTCCGAGAACAGGAAACCGGGCTCCAGCGGCATGCCGCTCACCGGCGCTGCCGGCGCTGTATCGATGGCGGTTTCGTCCAGGGACTCGTCGAAAAACCAGTTCACTTCTTTCTGAAATATCTCGGCGACGATCCCGAGCAGCTTCTCGGAGGGCACGCGTTTGCCGTTTTCGATCATCGAGAGATACGAGACCGAGGGCCCGGCCTCACGGTCAATCTGGACGCAACGCACCGACAGATCCTCGAGCGTGAGATTATTGCGTTTGCGCAGCGAGCGGATCTTGGTGCCGAGAAAGTGCGATTTTCGCCGGAGACTGTGCTGGGTGGTCATGTTATGGCAACTGTGAAATTAACACTGTAAAATTTTTTCTGTGAAATTTCATGAATCAATTGCGTACTATAGCGCCTGGAAACACGATTTTCACGACAAACCGAATACTGACGACGAGGCGAGGTAATCGTCATGACACGAAAAGAGAGTATCGAGAAGCTGGAATCAGAGTGGGCCGAGAGTCCGCGCTGGAAAGACGTCACGCGCAGCTACAGTGCCGAAGATGTCGTCAAGTTGCGTGGCACGGTGCAGATCGAGCACACACTGGCGCGTATCGGTAGTGAGAAGCTCTGGCGTCTCGTCAACCAGGAGGATCCGTGTTGTGCACTAGGCGCACTGACCGGCAACCAGGCAATCCAGGAAGTGCAGGCAGGACTCAAGGCGATCTATTGCTCGGGCTGGCAGGTTGCGGGTGACGGTAACAGCGCCGGCGAAATGTACCCGGACCAGAGCCTGTATCCGGTGGATTCGGTACCGAAGATGGTCGAGCGCATTAACAACGCGTTCATACGCACGGACGAAATCCATGCGTTGACGGGCGACGACAGCATCGACTGGTTCCCGCCGATCATCGCCGACGCCGAAGCGGGCTTCGGCGGCAACCTCAACGCCTTCGAACTCATGAAGAACCTGATTCGCGCGGGCGCCGCCGGCGTGCACTTCGAGGACCAGCTCTCGTCGGCGAAGAAGTGCGGTCATATGGGCGGCAAGGTGCTCGTACCGACGGCCGAGGCCGTCGCCAAACTGAACGCGGCGCGCCTTGCTGCAGACGTTTGCGGCGTACCCACGGTACTCCTTGCACGCACGGACGCCGACGCGGCGAACCTGATTACATCGGACTCGGACGAGCGTGACCAAGAGTTCATTACCGGCGAGCGTACGCCCGAGGGTTTCTACCGGACCAAGCCTGGTATGGAGCAGGCAATCGCACGCGGTCTTGCCTACGCACCGTATGCCGACATGATCTGGTGTGAGACATCGAAACCGGACCTCGAGCAGGCGAAGATTTTCGCGGACGCAATACACGCCGAATTCCCGGATCAGTTGCTCAGCTATAATTGCTCGCCCTCGTTCAACTGGCAGGCAAACCTCGATGACGAGACCATGAAGGTGTTCCGCGAGGAACTCGGCAAGATGGGCTACAAGTTCCAGTTCATCACGCTGGCCGGATGGCACGCATTGAACTCGAGCATGTTCCGTCTGAGCCGTGCTTACAAGGCTGAAGGCATGTACGCCTACTCGCTATTGCAGCAGCGCGAGTTTGCCGACGAACAGCACGGTTTCCGCGCTGCCAAGCACCAGTCGTTCGTTGGTGCGGGCTATTTCGATGCCGTGCAGAACACGATAATGCACGGCCTGTCGTCGACGACTGCGCTGGATGGCAGCACCGAGGAAGAGCAGTTCGTCGCCTGATGCGGGGACTGCAGCGATCAACCATATGATTGCTAACGAAAAAGGCCGAATCGCCGTTGGCACGCTCCACGTCGATCCGGCCTTCTTCGATTTCATCGAGAACGAACTGCTGCCTGCAATCGATGTCGAGCCAGGACATTTCTGGCCGGGCCTCGAATCACTGATCGACGAGCTGACTCCGGTCAACCGCGAGCTGCTGCGAACGCGCGACATCCTGCAGCAGCAGATCGACGACTGGCACGGCTCACACCTCGGCGATTCCTTCGATCACGGTGAGTACGTCGAGTTTCTGAAGTCGATCGGCTATCTGCTCGAGCCCGGTGACGAGTTCCGGATCGCAACCGAGAACGTCGATCCAGAGATTGCCGAAATCGCGGGCCCGCAACTCGTCGTCCCGGTCAGCAACGCGCGCTTCGCACTGAACGCTGCCAATGCTCGCTGGGGCAGCCTCTACGACGCCCTGTACGGTACCGACGTCATCGGCGAGGACGGTGGCCGGGAGCGTGCGGGGTCTTACAATCCCGTGCGCGGCGCCGCTGCAATCTCCTACGCGCAATCCTTTCTCGACCGGGCGATCCCGCTCGTCGGCGCGAGCCACTCCGAGGTGACGAACTACGCGCTGGACGGTGATGACTTCGTTGCAATCGTCGGCGACCGGTCGGTGTCTCTGCAGGACACGGCGGCATTTCGTGGGTATGCGCGCAACGGCGATGCCGTGACGTACCTGTTTGCAAACAACGGACTGCACCTGGAGATCCTGACGAACCCGGAACATCCGATCGGCCGGGACGCCGCAGCCAACGTCGCCGATGTCGTATTGGAATCTGCAATAACGACAATCCAGGACTGCGAGGACTCGGTTGCAGCGGTTGATGCCGATGACAAGGTCAATTTGTATCGCAACTGGTTCGGACTCATGCAGGGCAGGCTCGAAGCAAGCTTCGCGAAGGGCGGCAAGCAACTGAAGCGAGCCCTGAACCCGGACCGCGAATACACAGGTAGCGACGGTGAGCCGCTGGTGCTAAAGGGCCGCAGCCTGTTACTGGTTCGCAACGTCGGCCACCTGATGACGAATGACGCAATTCTGGACAGCGACGGTAACGAGATCTTCGAGGGCATCATGGATGCCGTGATAACGTCGGCCTGCGCGATCGCGAATCGCGAGGTGACGGGCTCTCTGCCCAACAGCCGTCACGGCAGCATCTATATCGTCAAGCCGAAAATGCATGGCCCCGCCGAGGCGGAATTCACGGACACTTTGTTCTCGCGAGTCGAAAAACTCTTCGGGCTGGAGTCGAATACGCTCAAGGTCGGCGTCATGGATGAGGAGCGGCGCACGACAATTAATCTGCAGGAATGTATTCGGGCTGTGAAAGACCGGCTCGTGTTCATCAATACGGGATTCCTCGATCGCACCGGCGACGAGATTCACACGAGCATGCACGCGGGAGCGATGAAGCCCAAGGAGGCGATCAAGCTCGAGCCGTGGATTACGGCGTATGAAGACTGGAACGTCGATATCGGAATTCGTTGTGGCTTACCCGGCAAGGCGCAAATCGGCAAAGGCATGTGGCCGAAGCCCGACGAAATGAAGCAGATGATGGAGTCGAAGCAGGCGCACCCCGAGGCGGGGGCGAACTGCGCGTGGGTGCCGTCGCCGACAGCGGCCACCCTGCACGTAATGCACTATCACAACGTCAATGTTGCTGAACGCCAACGTGAGCTCGCTTCGCGGCCACTGGCGAGCCTCGATGACATCCTCACGCCGCCGTTGTGCGACCCGTCCGTGCTGAATGCGAAAACGATTCAGGATGATCTCGACAACAATGCACAAGGAATACTCGGCTACGTCGTGCGGTGGATCGACCAGGGCGTCGGTTGCTCGAAGGTCCCGGATATCAACCACGTCGGTCTCATGGAGGATCGTGCAACCTTGCGTATCTCCAGTCAGCACATGGCGAACTGGCTGACGCATGGTGTCGCGAGCGAAGAGCAGATCCGCGATACGTTTCGCCGCATGGCGGCGATCGTCGACGAGCAGAACGCCGCAGACCCGAACTATCGCCGCATGAGCGACGATTTTGACTCGAGCATTGCATTCCAGGCCGCCTGCGACCTGGTTTTCAAGGGCTGTGAGCAACCGAACGGCTATACTGAGCCACTGCTGCACGATTATCGTCACAGGCTCAAAGCCAGCCGTTCGGGGTAACAACCATAAGAACAAGGTCCTTACTTGCCGCACTGATCCTGTTACCGGTCGCTGCGGCCGGGGAGGATTTCGTGACTGTCGCTGCAGCGAGCAACTTCTCCCTGGCAGTCGACGACCTTGCTGCGCAATTCACGGAAACCACGGGTCAGCGGCTTCGTGTGACGACCGCGTCAACGGGCAAACTCTATGCCCAGGTCATCAACGGTGCGCCATACGATGTGCTACTGGCGGCCGATATTGCGCGACCAGAAAGCCTGGAAGCATCCGGTGCCGGGGTTCCCGGCACGCGAATGACCTATGCGATAGGCGAGCTGGTGCTGTGGTCCAGGCAGTTCGATGACTGCCGCGCAGCTCTGGAAAATACCGACAGCGCCCGCGTTGCGATAGCGAATCCCGACATTGCTCCCTATGGCGTTGCAGCCCGGGAATTCCTGCAGCAGGCTGGCCTTTGGCGGTCGGTTCGGTCACAACTGGTTATCGGCGAGAACATTTCGCAGGTGCTGCAATTTACTGCATCCGGAAACGCGCAGCTCGGTTTCATCGCTCGATCCCAGTTACGGGCGCCGTCACTACCGGACGCGGCATGTACCTGGCCCGTGCCGTCTTCGATGCACTCGCCAATCGAACAACAAGCGATACTTCTGCAGCATGGTACCGGCGCTGATGGCGCACGACGATTTCTGCAATTCCTGCGCAGTGATGCTGGCCGTGCCATCATCGAGCGTCATGGCTATCGTCTGCCGGACTTGAGCGAGTAATGTTGTCCACGTTGGGGCCCCTGTTTCTGTCGCTGCAACTGGCGGCGGTAACTACAGTGATACTGATCGCACTGGGTACGCCGCTGGCCTGGTGGTTGTCGCGTAGCGACTCGCGGCTCAAACCCGCGATCCAGGCAGCGGTCGCGTTGCCGATCGTACTGCCACCGACCGTCATGGGCTTTTATCTCCTGATCGTACTGGGGCCCTACGGAGCCATCGGCCGCTGGTGGGTCGAGGTGACCGGCGAAGCGCTGACGTTCTCGTTCACTGGCCTCGTTATCGCATCGTGTTTTTACAGCCTGCCGTTCGCCGTGCAGCCCCTGCAGAGTGCGTTTGATGCGCTGGGCAAGAAGGAGCTTGAAGCCGCGAGGACACTTGGCGCATCAAAGCTGGACGCGTTCTTTTCCATCGCTGTTCCACTCTCAGTGCCTGGATTCATTACAGCGATCATCCTGTCCTTCGCACACACGCTCGGCGAATTCGGCGTGGTGTTGATGGTTGGTGGCAACATCCCGGGAGAAACGCGCGTGATCTCGATCGCGATCTACGATCACGTCGAATCCCTGGATTACGCTACGGCACACCAGATGTCGATCGTGCTCGTCGTATTTGCGTTCGCGATATTGTTCTCGATGTTTCTCGTCAATCGTCGGTTGCTGCGCCGATGACCGCCGCGGCGAATATCCGCATTCAATACGAGTTGCGGCGCGGCGACTTTTCGCTCGACGTAGATTTCGAAATACCGATGCAGGGCATCACAGGCATTTTCGGCGAGTCCGGCACGGGCAAGACGGCGCTGTTGCGCTGCATCGCGGGCCTGGAGAGTGACGCCGTCGGTCGCCTGGTAGTTGCCGGTGACGTCTGGCAGGACGGCACAAAAGGCCTTTCTATACACGAACGGGACATCGGTTACGTATTCCAGGAACCGCGCTTGTTCGCGCACCTCGACGTAACCGGAAATCTCGAATACGGTCAGCGCCGCACGCAACAACGTGAGGTTGATGTCGCCGACGTTATTGGCTTGCTCGGACTTGAAGGCTTGTTGGAACGGCGACCGGATTCGCTTTCTGGCGGCGAGGCACAACGTGTTGCGATAGCCAGGGCGTTATTGCGCGCGCCGCGCTTCGTGTTGATGGATGAGCCGTTGGCGTCTCTCGATCGAGCACGGCGCGACGAGATCCTGCCGTTCCTCGATCGCCTGCACTCGAGCCTCGACCTGCCGATCATCTATGTCAGCCACAGCATCGATGAAGTGACACGCCTCTGTGACCACCTGCTCGTCATGGACGGCGGCCGGATCGTTGCAGACGGCAGCCTTCAACAGGTTCTGTTACAGACAGAACTGCCCGTACTGGGTGGCGATGAGGCAGGCGCAGTAATCGAAGCGCGCGTCGTTGGCTACGACGATGACTTCAACCTGACACGAGTCGCCTTCGATGGTGGCGAGATGTGGATATCGGGCCGGCATAATTCCGATGGCTTGCTCAGGCTGCGTATCCGTGCCAATGACGTTAGCCTGTGCCGGGAAAGACCGGGTGATACTACGGTCCTCAATATTCTCCCCGGGACCATCGAGTCGATCCAGCCGGATAGCGATGCGTCAGTCGTTGTGCACCTCGCTCTCGGCAACGAGAGAATTCTTGCCCGTGTGACTCGGCGATCGAGCTCGGAACTCGGTCTACGCCAGGGCGACCGGGTGATGGCGCAGATCAAGTCCGTCGCGGTCAGGAACGCGCCGTCACCAAGGCAATAATTACAGGACGGGCGCCGCTAATCGTGCAAGCCTGACGGCGACCTTGAACAAATACGGCTTGGTGTCGTATTCGCCGGGGACCATCAGGCGTGAATTCGCAAAGTCGTTTTCGAACATTTGTTCAACGTCCTTGACGAAGCCGGGCTCTGCGACCACAACCGTGATCTCGAAGTTCAGGCGGAAGGACCGATTATCGAAGTTTGCAGTGCCAACCGCACCGATCCGGTCGTCGATGAGCATCGCTTTCTCGTGCAGGAAACCGGCCTGGTAGCGATAGAATTTCACGCCGGTCGAACTGACTTCGTCGAAATACGAGTACGCTGCGAGCTTGACCAGGCGGTTGTCGGAGACTTCCGGAATCAGGATGCGCACGTCGACACCACGCAGCGCGGCAAGTTGAAGTGATTGCACAATCGCGTCGTCGGGCACGAAATAGGGGCTCGCAATCCAGATACGATGTGTCGCCCCATTAATGGCCTGCGTGTACATCAGTGACGCGGTCTCCACGTCATCAGCCGGACCACTCGCGATCACCAGCGCCTGCGCCGTAGCGTCCGGTATAACCACCGGGTCCCAGTTCAGGTCGTCCAGCGACTCGTCCGTCGCCCAGTGCCAGTCCTCGACGAATGCGACCTGCGCACCGAGTACCGCGGGGCCGCTGAGACGCATGTGAGTGTCTCGCCAGTTGCCGAAGGACTCGTCCCGGCCCAGGTATTCGTCACCGACGTTGTGGCCGCCGATCCAGGCAGTATGACCGTCAGCGATGACCGTCTTGCGGTGATTGCGGAAATTCAGCTGGAAGCGATTGCCGGAGCCTTTGCGGCTGTGAAAGGGCAGAACATTCACGTTCGCCTGTCGAAGTTCATTGAGATACGCGCCGGGCAATCCCAGGCTGCCGATCTCGTCGTAGAGAAAATAGACTCGAACGCCCCGTTCCGCGGCGGCAATGAGGTGCTGCTTCAGTTGTGTGCCGATGCCGTCTGCTTTGACAATGTAGAACTGCACGAGCACGTAGTCCTGCGCGGCATCGATGCCCGCGAAGATGCTGTTGAAAGTGGCTTCGCCGTCAATCAGCAATTCGACGTCGTTGCCTCCCGTAAACGGCAGCCGTGCCAGGCGCTCGATACCGCGAATCGCCGTGTTACCCCATTCCGTAGACGCGACGAGCCGCTCCATATCGTGGGTAGCGCGCTGTGACAATTCGTCGAACCGGTCGACGTCGGCGCGTCTCTTCAGTACGTAGCCCTGGAACTTGTTGCGGCCAAATACCCAGTAGGCCGGCACCGTCACGACCGGAATCGTAACCAGCGAGACGGCCCAGGCGATGGAGCCCTGGGGAGTCCTGACGTTCATCACTGCATGCATTGCGGACAGGATGCCGAGGATTTCGAATAGCAGGACGATATAGACGACCACGACTTTTCTCCTCTTCTTCAAGCCACGAATGTACTTCAGGACTCGCATGCGCGCTGATCGTCACCCGGACCGAAAGCGTCGCATCGCCTCGAACGCTGCGACCAGTGTCGTGAAGATCATTACCGTGCCCGCCGCACCCGAGACACCGGGCGTGGCAGCCTGGCCGGCGGCGATTCCATAGGCTGCCCATGCGACCACGAGCGGAAATACCAGGTCATGGCGCCGCAGGGATACGATGCAGGCAATTGTGGCGGCAACTGCGAGCTTGATCATCGTCCAGGTTTCCTCATCGAATCCCAGGTCGTTCCAGTAAAAAGCCGCCTGGACCGCACTCAGGTTGGCGATCGAGGCAACTGTTATCCAGCCGAGATAAAGGCCGAACGGCAGCTGCACCAGCCAGCGATCAGTGGCTCGGGCGCCAGTGTCGACGATACCGAGCGACCGATAGATAGCGACCAATGAAACGAGAAGTACGATCATCAACATCAGCGCAGGCACCAGCCATTCCAGGTGCCAGGTGACCATCCAGAGCGCGTTTGCAGCGCAGCTGATTTTGAAGGGCAGGCTGATTCGTGCCAGCGATTCGTTCTCACGTTGTGCGGGCAATGCCTGGTAGACGACGAACGCCGCCAGGGCGAGGTAGATCAGGCCCCAAATCGAGAACGTAAAATCCGCCGGAGTGAATAATGAGAAATATTTGTCCGCAACCTCACCCGTCGTGGTGCCGGCAAACGGCACAATGTTGGCAAGTGCGTTGACGGTTATGACGATCACGAGGGCGAGCACGTTACCGCCCCAATCGATAAATCCTCTTCTCATGACAACAGTTCCGATGATGAACTCGATGGCCGGCACCCCTCCACGCATCGATTTGTTGCGAGAAAGCCACAAAAACCACCTTCCTGGGACAAAGTTACCGCAGTAACTGCGCTGGCATCACGGTGGCTGGCGCATTATAGTGTCCATATTCCAACAATAACCTCGCTCGCGTCGCTTTGACAGATTCGTGGGCTCCCATTCTTTGTCAATGCTCAATAGGGGGTACGACATGACCAAGACTTGGCAATACCTTGTTTCACTGACATCCGTGCTGGCCGTGGCAGGTTTGCTGCCGCAGCTGGCCATCGCACAATCAGCGGGTGCTGATGAAACTATCGAAGAGGTCATCACGACCGGCACGCGCAGTGCGAAGCCGCGATCGGCCTCCGATTCACCGGTACCTGTCGACGTCATCAACGCTGATGACCTGGAGGCACTGGGTAACACGGCGGACCTGACGGACAACATCCGGGCGATGGTGCCGTCCTACACGGCGACACCGGCAACGGGCGACGGCAGTGCGTTCGTACGGCCGACATCGCTGCGCGGTACCGCTCCTGATCAATCGCTGGTGCTGGTTAACGGCAAACGCCGGCATCGCTCGTCGCTCTTGCATTTCTTCGCACCGGCAGCAGGCAATGGCGCCCATGGCGTGGATATCGGCATGATTCCCGGCATCGCTGTGAAGCGCGTGGAAGTTCTGCGTGACGGTGCATCGTCTCAGTATGGCTCCGATGCGATCGCGGGCGTCATCAACTTCGTCATGAAAGATGCCAGTGAGGGCGGCCAGATCCAGGCCCAGTACGGTGAGCACTTCGAAGGTGAGCAGAGCGTACGAGTCGCCGCAAATGCCGGTTTTGCGATCGGCGACAGCGGTTTCGTCAATGCGAGCATCGATGTCATGGAAAATGATGCGCTGTCACGCGGTGTTCAGCGCCCGGACGCTGCAGGCCTGATTGCGGATGGTGTTGATCCGTCGCTGATCGGTGCTGATGCACCATTCGGCGACTCCCCGCTGCTGCAGACCTGGGGTCGTCCCGAGACCGAGGGCGTGCGTTTCTTCCTTAATTCCGGCTTTGATATCAGCGATACGGCACAGCTGTATGCACGATTCGGCCTGGCGAATACGGACGGCCGCTATCGGTTCTTCTATCGTACGCCGGATCACTCGAGCCTGACCCAGCACATCGCCGATGGCTGGACGGGGCTTCCCGCCGGCTACACTCCGTTCCTCGATGGTGAGCAGGACGACGCCAGCATCGTTGTCGGTGTCGACGGTGAATTCGACAGCGGCATGCTCTACGACTTCAGCTTCAACTACGGCAAGAATGAGCTGGACTACTTCCTGAACAACACAGTGAACGGCGATCTTCCCCTCACCGGCACCTGTCCGGCCTGCGAAATCTCGCAGAGGGACTTCGATGTTGGCGGCTATGCGCAGGAAGAAACGAACCTGAATGCGGATTTCTCCGTGCCCGTTTCCGACACGGTCAATTTTGCCTTCGGCTTCGAAGCCCGGCAAGAGACGTTTACGTTGTTCGCCGGTGAATCGGCCTCGTTCCAGGGCGGCGGCTCGAGCGGTTTCCGTGGAGTCGAGCCCACCAATGCAGGGGCACACGATCGTGATAACGTCGGGATCTACGCGGATATCGAGCACGATATTACCGATCAATTGCTGGTGCAGTATGCTGCCCGTTACGAGAACTTCTCGGACTTCGGCGGCACGCTGAATGGCAAGTTGGCGGCGCGCTTCCGTGTCAACGAGAGCTTCGCAATTCGCGGTGCGGTTTCGACAGGTTTCCACGCACCGACGCCGGGCCAGGCCAATATCAGCACGATCATTACGACGTTCGACGGCAACACCGGGCTGCAGGTTGAAGAAGGCCTCGTCCCGACAACCGATCCGGCCGTAGCAGCGGTCGGCGGCACCGCCTTGACCGAGGAGACGTCGCTCAATATTAGCGCCGGATTTACGGCCGATATCGGTGATTTCGTATCACTTACGGCCGACGTCTACCAGATCGAAGTCGACGATCGCATCTACCGGACCGGCGATATCGCGGTTCCGGCGTTGCCGACAGATCCGCCGAATGCGGCAGCCCGCTCGATATCGTTCTACACGAACGCGCTGGATGTAGAGCACAGTGGCTTTGATATCGTAGCAACGTCGGATTTCGACATTGGTTCGGCCTCCAGCCTGAGCCTGGCGCTGGCCTATGCGTACAACAAGATCGAGGTCACAGGCCAGAGACTGGTCAATGGTGTGCAGCCGGTTAACGATGGCCTGGTCGAGGATATCGAGAACAACTATCCCGAGCACCGCTGGGTCTTGACGGGTAACTTCTTCCTGGGTGAGAGCTTCAACATCATGGGCCGCCTCAATTATTATGGCGAGCACTACGACGAGCGTGGACGCATCGGCGACCCTGCCGACCTGAGCGCCCAGATCGACTCGACGATATACCTCGATATCGAGGCCGGCTGGCAAATCAACGACAGCTTCCGCGCGGTTCTCGGTGCGACGAACGTCACGGATGAGTTCATTGGCACGATCGGACCGCCGAACGCCAACCGCCTGAGTGTTGGTCTGCAGTATCCGCGGCGAACCGTCGCAAACTACGAAGGTGGATCCTGGTACCTGCGCGGAATATATTCCTGGTAGGACCTGATTGCCGATAATCGGAAGAGCCCCCGCGACGCAGGTCGCGGGGGCTTTTTTTTGGTCCGGACGGTTGAAATTTGCGTGTTACAAACCCATTTAATTCAAAGATTTACCATAATAAGCGCAAGTATTATGTCTTGGTCGGAAAGCGACTATCCGCTACACTCCTACGAACGCAGTTCCTTATAACCAGAAGAGCTACCGGGATCGCGTTGTGCCGAAAGAACACGCAGTTGTCAGAGTGCGCAGCATTGGCACCAGTGCCATTGCACTGTTGTTGATTGCTGCCACCACCACGGCATGGGCCAGCGGCTGGCCGCCGTTCGCGCGCCCTGACTCGATCGAAGTCGTGCGCGGTGGTGTCGCCGATCGGCTTACGTCGGGGGCTGCCAGCGTTCTCGACAACGACTTGGATCTCGAGGACGACAGACTCACGGCCGTCCTCAATAAGGACGTCAAGCACGGCTTCCTGGAGCTTCGCGAGGACGGCACGTTTCGCTACGAGCATGACGGCAGCGACAAGAACAGCGATTCGTTCAGCTATGTGGCGTTCGACGGCACCAGGTACTCGCGGAAAGCGGATGTATCCATAGATATCATTGAAGAGCCGAATACGCCGCCGTTCGTGATCGGAGTTGTTTCCGAGCAGCAGGCGATCGAGGGTATCGCTTACGAACTGCAGCTTGCGGGCAATTTCGACGATCTCGATGAAGGTGATTTATTACTGTTCAGCGCGCAGGGGCTCCCGGGTAGTGGGTCCCTGAATATCGATGCGGCAACGGGCGTTTTGTCAGGCACGCCGGTCGGAAATGACGTGAGGGACATTCCCTACAACGTCGATATCATCGCGACCGATCGCGCCGGGGTCTCGGCGCAGCTGACGTTCCCGTTGGTGATCTTCCGCGATAACCGGTCCGACGTGGCGCTGAGTATCAGCCTGGCGAAAAATCCTGTGACCGTCGGGGAAGTCGCGCAGTGGGATATTCGTGTCGAGAACCTCGGGCCCGCAGATCTCGATGACGGGCAATTGACCGCGAGCTGGGTCACGAGCGGTCCGGCGCTGGACCTGACGATTCCGGATACCTGCTCCGTGACCGGAAATTCCTCGAACAGGCCCCAGATGTCTTGCACCATCGGTCCGGTCGCGGCAGATACGACCCTGTTACTCAGTGTCACCGGCACACAGGACGGGGATGGCGACAATTCCCTGATCGGGGTCGTAGCAGCCGATGACCCGGTTCCGGACAACAATACCGCCCTTGCCGGCGCCCAGGTGGCCGCGCAGCTTAGCGAGGGACCGACGCAGTCGCTCAGTTTGTCCGGTTTCGGTGTTGACACGGGTGATCTCGACGGCGATGGGGCAGTCGATATCGTCGCGACGGCCGGTCAGACTTTTGTGTTCTTCAACGATGGCAATCGCGCGGTGACGACGCCCGGGATGAGTCTTGGCACCGATACCGGTGGCACCGCCGTAACATTGCTCGACTGGAATGGTGACGGCTCCACTGATATCGCGGTGGGCGGGCTCGCAGGTAGCGCGGCCGAGATTTTCATCAACGACAGGAGCGGTGGATTCGGCAGCGCAGAGCAGCTGCAAAGTAATGACGTCGGTAGCGTCAACGACATAATCGCCGCGGACCTCGATAACGACGGCCGGTCGGAACTGGTGCTGGCCGGATCTACGGGGACCCTGGTATTACGTAGCCGCAGCGAGGGCGGATTCGATCAGCTTGCATTGTCCTCGGGGGCCGGGCTCGACCTGGCGGTCTCGGATATCGACCAGGATGGCGATCAGGACATTGTTGTGGTGCGCGCGGCAGATCGGGCGGTGGACCTGCATTACAACGAAGGTACGGGAACGTCATTCAGCAGCTCGCGGCTAAATCACGGCAGCGTAGCGACGGCGAGCGCCTATGATCTCAACGGCGATGGCGCCGCGGATCTGTTGCTCGGCATTGACGGTGATGATCTGAAGGCCCCGGAAAACAAGGTGCTGGTCCAGCAGGGCGATGGCAGTTTCGCCATAAGCGAGTCATTCGGTGCGTCGCCGGTTTCAGCACTGATCTCCGGTGACATCGATGTTGATGGTTGGCCGGATGTCCTCGCCGTCAACGAGGCTGGTGTCCACCAGCTCTACCTGGGCTCGCCCGGAAGCGGGCTTGCGCTGGCGCCAGAACAGATCATCAGTGACGGCATGCACCGCGGTGTCTTGGCCGATTTCAACGGTGACGAATCTCTCGATCTCATCATGGTCGGTCGCGATGCAAGCGTGCTCGAGATTCACGCGAACAACGGTATCGGCAGGCTGGGCCTCGGTGACCGGATAGCACCCGACCTGCAACTCCTGGGTGAGGCGACGGTAACCATCCCGGCCGGCATAGAATGGCTGGATCCTGGTGCGACCGCCGTCGATGACATTGACGGCGACATCACCGACCAGATCGAAACGTCAGGCACGATCAACACCGCCGTGGTAGGTACACAGCAGCTCACCTACAGCGTCAAGGACCGTGCCGGCAACACGATCAGCGCAGTGCGCACCGTGAATGTCGGCGTGAACGAGGGTACCGGCGGTAGTGGCGGTGGCGCGATGGCGCCTGCCTGGTTGATCCTCCTTGTGTTGCTTGCTGCCGGCTGCCGACGCAGAGACACCTCTCTGGCGCTATAAGCACATTGGTCTATTGACAAAACCCTGTCCGTAAGGAAAAGTCGGCGGGCATCACATCACCTGCCGTTACAAAGCCCAAGAAAGGAATCCGTCTTGTACGACACACTTGTCCGAGTGCTTCGCGCACTCGCATTCGCCGCCGTAGGTCTTGCAGGCCTGTGTCTCTCTGCCGCCCAGGCACAATCGGCGCCGGAACCAGTGATCGAGGAGATCGTCGTTACCTCGCGATACCGGGCCGAGAATTTGTCCGACATCCCTGATTCGATCACGGCGTTTACGGTTGCTGATATCGAGCGGCACCGTATTGAACGTATCAATCGAGTGGCTTCGCTAACGCCGAACCTGCGCTTTTCCGACGACCAGGAGATCGGCGTGAGTACGCTGGTCATTCGTGGTGTGCGGCAGAATCGGGGTACCGGACAGCCGCCGGTGTCATTTCGCATAGATGGCGTCAGTGCGACGAACAACCTTCTTACTACGCAGGAACTGTTCGACATCGAAAGTATCGATGTGCTGCGAGGGCCGCAGGGAGCGCTGTACGGCCGCAACGCGATCGGTGGTGCGATACTGGTATCCACGCGCGCGCCGACCAGTGAACCCGAATACGATATCCGCGTATCGGCGGCAGAGGGCAATGATTATGTGCTCGCGGGGTCCGCATCCGGTCCGGTGGCGAGCGACAAATTGCTCTACCGCGCCTCGTTCCGCTGGCAGGATCGTGACGGTCAGCTCGAAAACGCCTACCTCGATAATCAAAAGGTGGATTTCAAGGAATCCGCTTCGTTTCGCGGACGGCTATTGTACAAGCCATCGGAGCGCCTCTCGGTCGACTTGCGAGGACAGTACTCGGACCAGGAGGGCGGCTCAGGTTATTTCATGCCGGGCAGCGAGGGGGTGTTACCACTGCCTCCGCCCGACCCGCCGATCTTCTTCGGCAATCCGACCTACGAAATCCAGTCGAACCGTATCGGCGAGTCGTTCGTAAAGTTCTCGGAATTTTCGATGAAAATCGATTACGAGTGGGACTGGGGAACGCTGACGTCGATTACGTCTTATACGGACGTTGACTCAGGCAACGACCAGGACCTGGACCAGACCCTGTTCGAAGCCATCGATATCATCGTCATTGACGAGTCGCAGACATTTGCCCAGGAGCTTCGCCTCGGTTCCCCTGCGGATCAGCGACTGCGATGGGTTGCAGGTCTCTACTTTTTCGACCAGGACCGCTTTCGTTCATTGGCGACTACGTTTCTCGGTTTCCCGGTGCCGCCCGCCGCACAGGAGCTCGAACTCGAGAATATCGCGGCATTCGGTAACCTGAGTTACGACATTACCGAAGATCTGGAACTCACCCTGGCGTTTCGCTACGACGAAGAAACGCCCGAGGACAGGACCCAGGGCCGGAGCGAAACCTTTAGCGAGTTACAGCCGAAGGCGAGCCTGGCCTACAACTTCCGTGAAGATCTGCTCGGCTACGTGACGGTCGGTAAGGGTTTTCGTGCCGGCGGATTCAACAACCTCGCGCCGGGCAGTAATTTTGAGCCCGGGTTCGACCAGGAATCACTGGTCAGCTACGAAATCGGGGGCAAGACCTCGTCGCAAAGCGGCCGACTGCGGGGCGGCGTATCGCTGTTTTTTACCGATTACACGGACCAGCAGTTTTTCCTGTTTGACCAGACCGGTACCCAGGCAATTATCAATATTCCAAAGAGCGAACTCTGGGGCGGAGAGCTTGAGATCACGGCGTTGCCGACGGATTCGTTGCAACTCGATCTTGGCATCGGCTACACCGACAGCGAGATCACCGACTACGATGATATAGCTGGCGTCCTGGTCCCGGCATCTGAGATTCTGGGCAGCAAGGTGCCGGGAGCCCCTATCTGGACACTGAATTTCGCGTTGCAGCACACGGCAGCGCTGTCAAATACACTGGACCTCGTCAGCCGCCTCGATTACGAGCATCGCGACAAGACCTACTGGACGCTGGACAACGTGGACCAGCAGTCTCCCTATGACCTGGTCAATGTCAGCTTTGCGCTCGAGAAGGACCGCTGGGAAACGCGATTATTCGTCAACAACCTGTTTGATGAAGGCTATATCGAGTGGTTTTTCGCAGCGCGATTCATCGGACTGCCGGCCGACATCGCATGGCCGAGCCCGCCGCGGCAGGTCGGGCTGGAGTTCACATATCGTTACTGATGAGTCTCCGAAGCGGACCTGAGCAGCCGTCAAAAACAACAAATTCCAGCCGAATTGGCTACTAGGGCAATTACTTACCGACCAGAAGCGTTTGGTGGTTGAGTGCGCCTGTCGACTTCCCTAGTATGGAGGGACAGTCGAGAGGAGAGAGGCATGCGACGACAATTAATAGAAGCGCTCACTTATCCCGGATTGCTGGTCAGGCAGCTCATCGAAGGCGGCAACTACGCCCACAAGAATCTCTACGAAGCTACCGGCGAACGCTGTCATCACTGTGACGGTAGCGGCAATTGCAACTGGGATCACTGCCTTGAAGACTTCGTGCACCGTGACGACAAGACCACTGAAGAGCTCGGCGAGTCCCTGCGCGAAGGCATCAAGCTGGTGGAGGCGCTTCACCGGCGTTTGCGACACGATGAAACGACCTGCACCTGCGAAACCTGCAGCTGGATTCGTAACGCCGAGCACCTGGCGGAAGAAATAGAGCATCATCTGCCTCACGTCGAGCCTGACCTGCACAATTTCGCGCACGGGGAGACACAAACGGAGTAGGTTTCTTTCTACCAGCGGCGCCTCTTCATCGCCCGCTTCAGGCGCGGTAACCGGCAGTGAGTTCCTCGGAAACCTGCCACAGTCTTTTCGCTTTCTCGTCGTCCTGCATGAAGTCGGCAGGCACGGCCATCGTGCAATCCGAAAAGTAAAAACCCGTAACACCCGCAAGCCCGGGGTTTGTCGCGACATAGCACGACGTTGCGCTACCCTGCGGAATTGTCTTCAGGCGCCGTCGTCGAGAGGCTTCTGCCGCCTCATCTCTCGGCGGCAGGAACCGGCCGAGATTGGTTTCAATCACTCCAGGGTGCAGTGAATTTGACGTCGCGCTGCCATCAGCGAGACGACGCGCGAGTTCACGCGAGAATAGTCCATTGGCAGTCTTCGACTGGCCATAAGCAGCGAACGGATCGTAGCTCTTGCTGCCATCGAGATTATCGAAGTCGATGCCGTATGGCTTCGCCCAGCGGTGCGCGCCACTACTGACGACCACGACGCGGCCGGCACTTGCGCGCCTGACCGGAGTCAGCAGGTGCTCTGTTAACAAGAAGTGTCCGAGATGGTTGATGGCGAATTGTCGCTCCACGCCGTTGACGATTTCGAGGTCCGGGTAGGCCATGATGCCGGCGTTGAGGATCAGCATGTCGAGCGGGATATCCATCGACTGCACTTGCTCGGCGGTGGCGACGATGCCGTCCAGATCGGTCAGCTCGACGACTAGCGGCGTAGTATGACCCTCGACCGAGTCGCACGCCGCTTCTGCTTTCTCCATGTTCCTTGCAGCGCCGATGACATGTGCGCCGCGCAAAGCGAGTACACGCATCGTCTCCAGACCCAGGCCAGAGTTACAACCCGTGACCAGCGCCGTGCGGCCGGAGTGGTCCATGCCAGCAGTAACTTCCTCGGCGGTTGACTCAGACCCGAAACCCGACGGCCCCGGTACGGGACGGCCGGGTACTGCGGGAAGATAGGTTGGTGTCGGGGAGCCCCAGGCCACGGGGCCCAGGGTTGCGGCGGCACCGAGCAGGGTGCCGTGCTGGAGTATGCGCCTGCGTGAGATCATCGATTTTCACCCGATCAGGGACCTGTCAAACAGTGTACCTACGGATCCGGCGCAGCCCAAACAATAGCCCGCAGAATCGCAAATCGTGGCTATCGTGGCTTATACCAATCTGCTTCGTGGAAAGAACGTCCTGTCTTTAATCCGTGCGCGAGTAAGATAACGGCGCTTTTCAAAGCACTGTTTTTCATGGACGAGAGGCAATCGTGACAAACCAAAAAACCTCACTTAGCCGCTGGCTCGTCGTGGTCGGCGCCGTACTAATCCAATTGGCACTCGGTGCAATTTATGCCTGGTCTGTTTTTACAGCCAGGCTGACCGACGCAGCCGGTGCTTATGCATTCACAGCGAGTGAAACAGCCTGGGTTTTCTCCTCAGGCCTGGCTACTTTTGCAATTGTTATGGTCGTGGCTGGGCGCTGGCTACCGCGCATTGGGCCGCGTCGGCTGGCGGTCGCCGGCGGCCTGCTGCTTGGCGCAGGGTACGTACTGGGCGGCTTGTTCGGCGGAAGTTTCTGGATTCAGCTGCTGTGTATCGGCATCGTCGGCGGTGCAGGCATCGGTCTTGCCTACGTCGTGCCGATTGCGGTGTGCGTCAAGTGGTTTCCCGACAAGAAAGGCCTGATTACCGGGCTCGCTGTGGCCGGCTTCGGATTCGGTGCGACAATCTGGGTCAAACTCGCCGGTTCGTGGTTTGGAGGGTTACTCAACACGACCAGCGTATTCGGCTTGCCGGGTGTGCAGAGCGTATTCGTGATTTACGGCATTGCACTCGCGATGCTGGTGCTGTTGGGCAGTACTGTGATGGTCAACCCACCGGACGGCTATTGGCCCGCTGGCAGGACGCCACCGGACTCGCAAGATGACGAAAATGAGGGTGCGGTGGAATTCGGTGCACGCGAGATGCTGCGCACGCCACAGTTCTACATGCTCTGGTCGGTATTCATGTTTGCGGGCGTGGCCGGGCTGATGGTCATCTACTGCATCAAACTGTTCGGCATCGATGCGCTGGAGTACAACGGTGTTGCCGGGGCTGGCGCGATCACCGGCACCGCCATGGCCTGGTACGCGATCTTCAACGGTCTCGGCCGTATTGCCTGGGGCAGTGTTTCCGACAAGATCGGGCGTCGCTCGGCGATCATGCTGATGTCGGCCCTTCAGGGCATCACGATGCTAACGACCTACCACGTGTTCATTAACTTCGGTCTGGTCCATGGCTTTGTCGTTGCTGCCGCGCTAATCGGTTTCAACTACGGCGGCAGTTTCGCGCTCTTTCCGGCAATCACGGCGGATTACTTCGGCAACAAGAACGTCGGCAGCAACTACGGTTGGATGTTCACGGCGTATGGCATCGCGGGTCTCGCCGGGCCATTGCTGGCTGGTTACTTCAAGGATGCCGCACAAGGTGCAGTGCAACCGTCGGTCTGGATGGCACCCTTCATCATTGCAGGAGCCGTATGTCTGTTGGGAACCGTCGTCATGGTATTCACAACACGGCCTCGGCGCGCCCCGCCACGCGTTACTTTTTCAGGAAATACGGCCGACGCTCACGCGTAATCGCGCGGGTGTAGTTCAATGGGAGCCGGGAGGAGTGTCTGGCTACGGCTTCGCGATCCGGTATCGACGCATAGCCCGTCTGCCTGAGTGGAACGGAGACGCGAACCATGACCTGGAGGTTGATCTTCGGGTGAGACATCAGCTTCCCAATCGGAGTCGCTGAGTTGGGCATCTACCTAACTGCGTGATTTCAGTGGTCGTGTGGCCACCAGTTTCAATGCGTTAGATCACCCAAAAGTAACCAACTGAGTCCAGCAGGCTTCCTGAGTATGCTCAGTTTTAGCCTCACTCTTGGTTGGACCGGGTTACCAATTGAAACCGCAACCACAAGCGGTCCTTCTGATTCGGTCAATTCAACAGGTCAACACGGCCGGATTTCAGCCAGTCGGATTGTTCTGTTCTCTCGCTGCGGTCAGGCGGACCCGCCGGATGGGGAGGTTGAGCCGGCCACGCCTCGTCGGTACCAACGACCCTGCGCACACGAATATCATCGGTGGTGACATTCCACACCAACAGGTCATCTGCGAGGGTCAGGGGTCCGTCGTAGGTCTCGCGAATTGCCTCAAGGGTGCCGGGTGAAACGTTGAAGTCGGCGAAGTTGTGGTAAGCGATAGCCATACGCGGCTGCAGTTTCGAGAAGATCTTGCCGCATGACGACGGTGGCGTGTGGATCACCGTTGACACAATCCGTGCTCGTTCAGGATCGTAGTTCTTCAGATCAATAAGCTGCTGTATCGTGAAGTAGCATTCATGAATCAACAGATCCGCATCACCGGCCTCGGTGAAAAACCACTTGTTGGGCACCGTATCCCCGGAGTAAACGAACTTTTTACCCCGCCACTCCAGGCTGTAGCTGACGGCCCCGTCGATCGTATGCACGGCAGGCCACGCCTTGATCTTTACGCCGTTCTCTTCATAAATGACGTGGCTCTTGCGGTAGTCAAACTCCGTCACTTCTATGTGACCGCCCGCCGACGGCATGTTGCCTCTGCGGCCTGTCAGGTCCCAGGTGAACATCTCACGCAGGCGATCGACGGCGTATTTCGTCCCGGTTTCCGGCTTAAGGCCACTCGGACCCCAGACCCTCAGTGGCCCGGCTCGGTTCGAGACCCAGCCGCCGATAAACATGGCATCCAGGTCGCCGATATGATCGACGTGTAAATGGCTGATGAATATCTTGTCCAGGTACGTGTACGGAATCTCCAGTGCACCGAGATTCCCCAGTGACCCGGTACCGATGTCGAAGATAAACTTTTCTCCGTTACCCAACTCGACCAGCCACGCCGCAGACGCCTGCGAGCGGCGGAAGTTCGGCGTACCGGTTCCCAATGCGATTACACGCATCTCGTCAACACCGAGTGGTTCGGTATTCGGGTAATAATTGTCCCTCGAAACTGTCTCTTCCTCCGCAGCCATCGCAGCACCGACGGCTGCGGACATCACCGTCCTTGGCATGTCGCCGGTGCTGGAGACAGCGACCACAAATGCGCTGATTATCACTATCACAGGTATTGTCATTCTTAGTGAAGGAGTGACTCTCATCTTTCTTCCTCAGGGAAACGTTGTTCTCGCACAACCAAATCTCTTCTCCAATCGCCTCAGATTAGCTTAGAATCGAATTACTCTCACATTTATGCTCACTTCGGCACAGTTGAGAGCTAACTCCCTGATTCGCGGGTGTAGTTCAATGGTAGAACATCAGCTTCCCAAGCTGAGAATGAGGGTTCAATTCCCTTCACCCGCTCCAGCTTTCACACGGGTGAGAAGCATCGTGCGACGCTTCACTTGTGGGCTGTCGCTCGGCGCCCTTGCAATGCTGGCAACTTGCACTGTGGCTGCCGGCCCGATCTATCAACCGCCGGGCGCAAATCTCACGCTTGGGGACGTAACGCACGGTCAGCGCGTACAGTCTGCATCGAGCAATCCAGC
>Ga0070727_10001278_pt1 | contig 27121 bp, 26 predicted proteins | sample tdAd472_FD_66722 | JGI IMG/M metagenome (GOLD analysis project Ga0070727, IMG submission 66722) | Marine sediment microbial communities from the Atlantic coast under amendment with organic carbon and nitrate - tdAd47.2 | ecosystem: Environmental > Aquatic > Marine > Coastal > Sediment | place...
TGCGCAGGCCGTTCGTCATCAACCGAACCATCTCGCGCACGCCCATCACCGCGGCGAGGAAACGCCCGTCTTTCGTCATAATCCCTTTGCACGCCCCGAGGCTCGACGCGCCGACTGTGTCGAACACGACATCGAACGGCTCGCCGACCACCGCCGGGTCCGTGTGGTCCTGCTTCGTGTAGTCGATCACCTCGTCCGCGCCGATCGACTTCACCAGCTCCGCGTTCGCGCCGCTGCACACCCCCACCACCGTCGCGCCCGCGTGCTTGGCGAACTGCACCGCGGCGCAGCCGACCGCACCCGAAGCACCGATGATCAGCACCCGCTCACCGGCCTTCAATTTGCCGAGCCTGCGCAGGAAGTAGCCCGCCGTGAGGCAGCCGAACGCCACGCACCCCGCCTCCTCGAAACTCATCCGCTCCGGCTTCGGCGCGATCGCCTCGTCTTCACCGATCGCCAGCAGCTCGCAGTGCGTGCCGGTGTTCTTCGCGAACTTCGCCGCGCCGAACACGGCGTCACCAACCTTGAACCTCGTCGCGCCGTCGCCGACCGCCTCGACTACGCCCGCGAACTCCGTCCCGAGGATCGGCTTTCGCGGCCGGAACACCCCCAGCATCAGACGCGCCGGAATCCAGAAGACCGCCCGCGGCAGGTCGAACCCGCGCACCCGCGCATCGCCGCGAGACACCCCCGTCGCGCGGATGCGCACCAGCACCTGACCCGGCTTGATCACCGGGTCCGGAACCTCCTCGATCGACACCACCTCGGGCGGACCGTACCGACGCACCACCGCTGCTCGCATGCCCTGCCTCCGCTTCTCTGACGATCAGTTCGAAGCGGATGGTACCGAAGCACGCGACCGACGCCGGTCCTGGCCTTCGAGGGTGTAGCGGATGGCGTTGTGGAGCGCTGATTCTTCGAAGAGCTGCCGACGGCTCGATTGACGCGACCAGACCGGCTGCTCGGCATCGATGACGCTCTTCTCACGAAGTCGTCGAGTTCCCCACTGCTTCAGTTGCGAGACGGCCTGCTCGGGCGCAACGTCACCCGCATCGACGACGAGATGAACGTGGTTTGTGCGAACGGCAAGGGCATGAATGTGCCACTTCCGAAGTGCGCAGTGCTCCCGGATAACCGCTTCGATAATCGCCCGGGCCTTGCTCGACAACACCACCGGCTCGTGCTTCATGCGATCACGCGCCTTCGCCTGCCGGATCGCGTTCGGCTTGATCAGCGGCGCACCGTAGCGATTGTTTCGACGATCAACCGAACCTTCTTCACGGCCATGCAGCCAAGTCCCGTAGGTGTGCCACGTCAGGAAGTAGGCGAGCGGACGCGAGTACATGCGATCAATGTAGCAAGGGGCACCAGCGTTTAGAGCCCAATCGCGCAAGCGATGGGTCTCAAGCAACCCAACAGGACATGCCACCAAGGGCTTCGCTCGTCTCCCAAACCTCGTCCTCCACCATGCCGATCGCATGCTCTTGCCGGGACACGCCACCCACGGCTCGCGCCGTCGGGCTCTAATTCGCGTCGATGTTGCTGCCCCCCTCGCAAGCCGGCGGGGTTTCGAGCCCAATCGCGCAAGCGATGGGTCACAAGCAACCTGCAAAAAAATGCTACGAAGGGCCATCCTCGTCCTCCCAAGGCAAGTCCCGCGCCAAGCCGATCGCATGCATGTGCCGGAATCCGCCACCCACGGCTCGCGCCGTTGGGCTCTAATCTCCTTGCCCTCACGTCCCGAACCGGTACTCGTGCCCGCGTTCGCGCTTGATGGCCCGCTCCAGATCCACCGCCTGCTCGCGGCTGTCGCACGCCATCGTGCGATACTCGATGTCCTTCAGGTGACGCTTGAGGTAGTTCCGCTTCTTCGAGTTGTTGCGTGTGCCGCTCCCCCACGGCTTCGGAAGCAGCGAAGTCATCCGCAGCGCACACCGACCGCCGATCCCGAACAGGATCGGCTCACCGGTCTTCGCGTTTCGCAGGTCGTACACGCCGGGGCCGAGCGGGGCGTGGAGGACGCCGCGCTGCCGCGGGTGGGGGAAGGGACGCCAGGGGGACCATCTCGAAGACTGCATGTAGGCAGCGTACACACAAACGGTAATGCTCACTCCTCCGATGAAGCCTATGCATTACCTAGTCAACAGGCTTACCGCAGCAGTCCCTCACTGCTTTTCCGCTACCGCATGGACACTCTGACTCCGCCTTAGCGACTCCGAGCTTGAGAGCGTACTCACCATTCGCTACATCCGGAAACTCATTCGACATGATTCGATTGACTCGGAAGTTTTCCCGCTTCCAGACTCCCAACTCCTTTCGAACGGTCTCAATCTCAGCGAGTCGCGCATCAGTCCACGCTGGCTCGCGGTGGTAAGCCAAGTCAAAGGTATACCCTTGATCATTGATGGGCTCCGTTGCGATACCGACGACCGTATCCACATGTTCCCGGAAGACTGCGCATGCAATGACGGTGACATCTTCGATATGCTCTCGTCGCCATTGGCGGTACTGCTCCATTTCCATCTCTCCCTTGGGAGCGACTACAATCAGGAATGCAGTTCGCTCTTGGGTTGGAGCGCGTACGAAACGCCTTATCAGGGATCCGCTAACCGCTTGCTCCTGCGCGTCGACTAACGCAGAGGCTAGAAATCTGCGCTCGTGCCGGTTTGAAGTGGCCATACAACGCAGAGCCACTTCACCGCCTCTCCTGTATTCAGATTCTTCGCTTCCGATGACGCCAAACTCATCGCTCACATAGTCGATGATCCGATCCCACGCATAACTGACTGCATTGGCTTTACGACCAGCTTTGTAGTTCGCATCCTCCGCAAGTGAAGCAGACCAACTCTCGTCGATACCGATCCCTGTCAAACTCGAATCAAAACCCCAACGCCGCGACGTCGGCCGCCCCTTGTAGAGATACAAAGCGAGAAGGTCTTCCTCGCCCGTGATTGCTTTATTAAACGACTTGTCTGACAAGAACTTCTCGCGTGCCATTAGATAAGCCATGAAATCGCTAGCAGTATCAAGATGGCCCATGACGAACTCAATCGACGCCTCATCCAACACGTGCACGAAGCAACCGTCGATCTCAACTGGACCTAGTACAAACGGGAGAGAATCGCTCGATATCAACTCGATCGGATGGTCCGAGTAGAACGGCAGACTCCCAGATCCGTCACCGTAGTGCTGTATGCACGCTTCCCTGATTCCGTTCGCGACGGCGATCAGATGCACGCGCATATCATCTTCCGCCGGGAAATCTAGTCTGATCCGCACAGTGCATGACGGATCCTCATACAACTGGTCGCGGTATCGTGAGATATTCTTGAGGGCACCACCCAGTTGGCGAGCCGACTTGTGGATCGCTCGCCTCACCCACCTATTCCATGACGTCTGCGTATCGGAGACCCCGCCAAAGACGCACCTCTTGTCGGAGAAGAGGACGACGTCATTGCCGAAGACAACAATCAAGTCGCACAATTCATCGCCGTCGCCGCCGTGGAGTGCATGCCCCTTCTTGATGTAAGGGGTCGGCACGCTCCACAGATCTAGAAAGGTCCGCTTGGCAAAGCGTCCCAAACGGGCTTCTGATGAATTCATAAGAATCCCCTTCGCAGCCGCTAAGCCGGGAAGGGGGTGATAAATCAATAATCCATATCATCCATACCCGCACCGGCACCGACCGCCTTCTTCTCCTTCAACTCGACGATCGCGGCGTCGGTGGTAAGGAGTAGGCCAGCGATGCTCGCGGCGTTCTGCAACGCCACGCGCTCGACCTTGGTCGGGACGATCACGCCCATCTTGACCAGGTCGCCGTACTCGTGGGTCAGCGCGTTGTAGCCGAAGTTCACATCGTTCGACTCGAGCACCTTGTGCACGATGACCGAGCCGTCGAGGCCGCAGTTCTTGGCGATCTGCTTCAGCGGGGCGGTGAGGGCGCGGTCGATGATGTCGATGCCCACGCGCAGGTCGCCGGTCGCGCCCTTGCGGATCTTGTCGAGGGCCTTGCGGGCGCGGATGACGGAGATGCCGCCGCCGGGCAGGATGCCCTCTTCGACCGCAGCGCGGCAGGCGTGCAGCGCATCTTCCACGCGCGCCTTCTTCTCCTTCATCTCGACCTCGGTCGCGGCACCGACATTGATCTGGGCCACGCCGCCGGCCAGCTTGGCGAGGCGCTCCTGGAGCTTCTCGCGGTCGTAGTCGCTGGAGGTCGCTTCGATCTGCGCCTTGAGCTGCTCGATGCGACCCTTGATGTCGCTCGACTTGCCCGCGCCCTCGACGATGGTCGTGTTCTCCTTGGTGAGCACGATCTTCTTCGCGCGGCCGAGGTCCTTGAGCTCGAGCTTCTCGAGGTCGATGCCGAGCTCTTCCATGACGGCCTGGCCGCCGGTGAGGATCGCGATGTCCTCGAGCATGGCCTTGCGCTTATCGCCGAAGCCCGGGGCCTTGACGGCGGCGACCTTCAGGATGCCGCGGAGCTTGTTGACCACGAGGGTGGCGAGCGCTTCGGACTCGATGTCCTCGGCGACGATGAGCAGGGCCTTGCCGCTCTCGGCGACCTTGGTCAGGATCGGGAGCAGGTCCTTGGCGCTGGAGATCTTCTTCTCGTGGATGAGGACATAGGCGTCTTCGAGCACCGCTTCCATGTTGGTGGTGTTGGTGACGAAGTGAGGCGAGAGGTAGCCCTTGTCGAACTGCATGCCTTCGAGGAGTTCGACCTCGGTCTCGAGGGACTTGCCCTCTTCGACGGTGATCACGCCGTCCTTGCCGACCTTGTCCATCGCGTCGGCGATGATCTTGCCGATCGTTTCGTCCTGGTTGGCGCTGCAGGTGCCGACCTGCGCGATCTCCTTCGAGCCCTTGATGGGCTTGGACATGCTCTTGAGTTCGTCAACGATGGCGCTGATGGCCTTGTCGATGCCCTGCTTCACCTGGTTGGCGTTCGCGCCGGCGGTGATGTTCTTCAGGCCCTCGGCGAAGATGGACTCGGCGTAGATGGTGGCGGTGGTGGTGCCGTCGCCGGCCTGCTTGGAGGCGTTGGACGAAACCTCCTTGACCATCTGCGCGCCCATGTTCTCGTAGGGGTCTTCGAGCTCGATCTCCTTGGCGACGGTGACGCCGTCCTTGGTGACGGTCGGGGCGCCGAAGGACTTCTCAAGGACGACCACGCGACCGGACGGGCCGAGGGTGACCTTGACGGCCGAGGCGAGTTTCTGCACGCCCTTGAGGATGCGCTCGCGGGCATCGACGTCGAATGCGATCTGTTTGGAAGCCATTGTTTCGTTTCCTTGCTGTTCAGCCCGCTCTGAAAGGATGCGCGAGCGGGCGTGTTTCGGTTCGTGAAAAAGAGAAGAGTGGGGTCAGCCGATCCGGTTACCCGATTCGGATCCAGGCGACGCGCGACGCGTCGAGGATCACCACGTGTTTGCCGTCGGTCAGCTTGATGAGGTGGTCGTCCTCATCGGGGACGAGCATCGCGTGCTTGACGGTGCACGGCGCGGTCGATTCGGTGAAGACGAACTCGACATCGCGCTGGCCGTTGCACTCGGTGAGCGCCTTGCGGAGCTGATCGTTGGTCATGCGTGGCTTTCGTCGGCTGGAACTGGCGGAAGAGAGTCGAGGCGTGTGCGTCAGTCGATGATCGCGAGGATGTCGCTCTCGGACATGATCAGGAGCTCTTCGCCGTCGACCTTGACCTCGTTGCCGGCGTAGGACGAGAAGATCACGCGATCGCCGTTGGTCACGCTCAGCGGGATGCGGTCGCCGGTCTCGCGGTTCAGCGCGCCGTCGCCGACAGCCAGGATCACGCCGGTCTTCTGCTGGTCCTTGGCCGACTCGGGCAGGAAGATGCCCGAAGCGGTCTGCGTCTCGGCCTCGTCGCGACGGACGATGACCTTGTCGTGCAGCGGCTTGATGGACAGTTTGGTGGACTTGGTCTTCTTGGTGGTCGGCTTGTTCTTCGTTGCGGTTGCCATGTCTTCTTCTCCGAGTGTGTGCCCGGCGCGTCCAGCGGTCCGGGCGGTGATGGGTTGTGGAAGGAGCGCCTCGTGCGCCCCCGTAGATCTCAAGCTTTGTCGCGCCGACGACCGTCGCCGGGGCGGGGTTGGTTCGCTCGCGGGGCTAGTTGCTTTGCCCCGTGTTGAGGTCGGGCCATTTGCCCGAGTGGTAGCGGGTCAGCACGCGGCGCATCGCCTCCAGGACGATGTCCATGCGCACGGGGCGCTCGATGACCGCGAAGGCGCGCGCCTGAAGGGCGGCCGCGAGCTCGCGCGCGTCGTCGCGCCGGGTCTTGCGCCGCTTCACCACCAGCGTCGGCGGCGGGCAGGGCAAACGCCCGAGCATCTCGAGCAGCCGGTAGCCCCCCTCCTGCTCCTCGATCGCGCTGGCGACCGGGCTCATGTTGTTCAGGGGCAGGGCCAGATCGACCACCGCGATGTGGACGGGGGTCCGCTGCAGCAGCGCCGTCGCCTCGTGGCCCGAGCCGACGCGGATCGCGTTCACGCCCAGCGGCTCGAGCAGGCGCGGGAGCAGGTCGGCCCAGTCGTCCTCGCGCCAGTCGCCCGACGAAAGCAGCAGGTTGAGTCGCCCGCCGTCGGCGTTCGGCACGCCCCCCGCGCAGCCGTTGGTCGCACCCTGGGAAGGGTGAGCACGGAAGGGCGGGTTGGGGTGGCGCAGCATGACCATGGTGCCAAGGGGGTTGCAAAGCCCGCGCCGAACCGTGAAATCGGTAAACGCTTGAATTTGAGGGAGTTGCGCCAAGTTCGCGCCGTCCGCACCCTGCCCGGTCGATGCCGAAGCGCCCGTGAGGGTGTCAGAGTGGCAGGCGACGGCGTTGGGTTGGAGCCGAGGTTCTCGGACATACCTTTATACGCCTGCCCCGACGCGGTCGATGAACCGGGTATGAGCCAGCCCCCCACTGCGTCCAGAGAGCGTCCCCGGGTCTTCGGGATCGGACTGAACCGAACCGGGACCACGAGTCTGGACGCCGCGCTGTGGCGCCTCGGCTGGCGATCGGCCCACAACCCTCCGGCCGAGCGGATGGCTCGCGGCGATTTCGGCCTGTTCTCGACGGATGACGACGCGTACAACGCCGGGACCGATGTTTCGGTCGCCGCGTGCTACCGCGAGCTGGACGAGGCGTTCCCCGGGAGCCGATTCGTGCTCACGGTGCGCGACGCCGAGGACTGGCTGCGCAGCGTGGTCAGCCACTTCGCGAAACTCCCGAAATGGTCGGGCGAGGGCGACTGGAGAGCCATCCGGGAACGAGTGTACTCCAGCCCCTGGCCAACTCCCGAGGAGTTTCTGGACGGGTACCGTGCCCATTTGATCGGGGTGGCCCATCACTTCCGCGAGCGTCCCGACGATCTGCTCGTGATGAACATCAGCGCGGGCGAGGGCTGGGAGAAGCTCTGCCCGTTCCTGGGCGTGCCGATCCCGGACATCGATTTCCCCAACACCAACCGGAGCGACCGCGCCGACGGCGTGGGCCACCCGGAAGAAGCGTCGAAGCCGCTCGGTGCCAGCGAACTGCGGGCGGTCTTCGCCCGAGCCCAGCAAGGCTGACGGGGAGTTGTTGAGACTGAGTTGCAATTGAAATGTGGACGGGCTATTGTCTGCGCTCACCGGATTTTTTCTGGTGAGGCAGTAATACTTCCGCTCTACGCGCCCGGGCGTCCGGGCTTCCACGTCCATCCTTTGAGAAGAGAGATTTGTATGTTCCGCGCTATCGCTCCCGTCGCTCTCGCCCTGACCGCCGCCGGCACCACTTCCGCCGGTTCAATCGTCGAGCCGTTCATCGAAACCTTCGACAGCAACTCCGCCGGCTGGACCAACTTCAACGGCGCCGCGGCGCTCGACTGGTTTCCCGGCGGCGGCCCGAACGGCTCCGCCTACGCCTCGGGCACCTACAATCTTCAGAACGCGTCGGGGTTCTTTCCGCCCGTCGTCCTGCGCGCCGAAGACGGTTCGGATGCCTCCGGCGACACGCTCGTCGGCGACTGGATTGCCTCGGGCATCGTCGGCTTCACGCTCGACATCCGCCATGACCTCGATCAGCCCCTGACGATCTTCGGGCGCTTCGCGACGCCTCAGAACAATCCCGGCGCTTCGGCGTTCTCCTCGATCACCGTCGAGCCGAACACATGGACCACCGTTGTGTTTGATGTCACCGAGGACTCGACCGACATCATCTCGTTCGGGAGCGGCGACTACCAGAGCATTTTCTCGAACATCGGCAACGTGCAGCTCGGCTTCGAGGTGCCCCAGGGTCTCGCCGGTCAGGACATCCCGGTGCGCGTGGACATCGACAACGCAGGTGTGGTCATCCCGGGTCCCGGGGGGGCCGCGCTGCTGAGCATCGCCTCGATCGGCCTCCTGCGTCGGCGACGCTGAGTTACCCATCCTGCCACTCGCCGGAGATCTGCCCCAAAATTCCCACGATCACTCAGGAATACCGCCATTCCGGTGTCGGCCCGGAGTTATAGTGGACTTCGGATCAGGAGAACGCGTCCGCCGAGGACGCGTAGAACGCATCAGGAAAGAGAGACTCAGATGAAGATGCATCACGCGCTATTCGGCGCTGCCGTCGCCGGCATCATTGCACCGCTTGCGCTGGCAAGCCCGGTCACCACATTCAACGACACGCTCGACACTCCGTTCTTCCCCGGAAGCGGGAACAGCAACGAGCACTTCGCCATCACTCGCCTCGCAGAGGCCGGCGGCAACAACATCGAACTCGGCCTCAAGTCGAAGGAACGTTTTTTCGGCATCGACAACGTCGGTATCAGCGGCAACACCTACACGGTGCAGCCCGGCTTCTCACCGACGAGCGGCGGCGATCCGACGCCGTCGACCAACGCCTGGTGGAACTTCGATTTCAGCGTCGATCTCGGTAGCCGCACGCTCGCGGATACGCAGGTCGTCCTGACGATCGATTTCGACGGCGACGCCGCGGGTCCGACCGTGATCGACTTCGGAAGCGACGGCAGCCTCGGTTCACTGCTCCAGGGATCGCAGAACATCGCGTTTGGTTACCTGGGCTTTGATCCGAACGCGGTCGGGACGTACGACTTCACTCTGACGGTCTTTGATCGCGGTGCGCCGTTCCCCTTGGCATCGATCACCATGCAGACGATCGTCGTTCCGCTCCCGGGCGCTGCCGGCCTCGCTCTTGCGGGTATGGGCATGCTCGGCACGCGACGCCGTCGCTGATCCCCCACAACCCTCGGAATGCTCTGACAGCCGGTGAAAACCGGCTGTTTTTTTGTGAACGGATTTTCATGGGATGTTCAGATGCCAGTTATGCGCAGACAGTAGGTTATCGGACATCCGAAACACGCAGATCGCGTCTCCCGATCGCGGCGCGATCCGCCGTTGAGTGAGGATGAGAGGGAAACAACAGCCCCGGAGAATGAGATTCTCCGGGGCTGTTGTCGTATTGCGGTGATGAGCGCGTGCAGCGGAGTCACGCTCAGGCAGGTCCGCCAAACCTCCGGGCTATCAGGCGTCGGGACACCGGCCACGCAGCCGCGGCACTAAGCAGTCCGACACCACCGGAGACCGCGAAGCCCCCGCCCAGACCGATCTCCGACGCCAGCCCGAACGCGAGCCCGACGAGCAGAAGAACGATCGCGACAAGGCAGAGAAGCAGAACGATCAGCATCGCGGCTGATTCAAAGCCCACGCGTTTGGCGGACCGTGCAGCGACTTGTGTCTCGAACCGGATTGTTTCGCGCACCATCGCAGCGAAACCGGCCTTCAGCGATCCGGGTGCAGCAGTCGCACTTCGCTTACGATCAGTGGCGACGGCCGAGAAGAACCCCGAGGAGAGCGCCGCCAGCAAACGCGGCAGCAACGCTGGCGAACGGGTGTTCCGCGACGGTCTCTTCTGCTTTGTGCGCGGCATCCCGCCCGAACTCGGCGCTTCGTTCGGCGGCGTGATGTGCAGCGGACTTGACGCTGTCGGTCGCCGATTCCACGCCCCGTTTTCCTGTGCGGACCGCTTCGCCAACCACGCCCCGAAAGTCCTCGCGTATCACCGCGAGGTCCTCTCGCAACTGGGCGACTTCGGCACGAAGTTCCGATTCGGTCTTTGCATCGTCTATTGCAGTTCGATTAGCCATTGCATGATCTCCTTTGTAGGGATGGGGGACTTCCAAACAAAGAAATGATGCGACCGCGTGCTGAGTGCCGAGTGAACACGGCATGAATGCCGACTCATCGACATGGATTTCGCGCGGGGGGCCCGCTCTCAGCTGACGCTGCTCTCTACGCCGCCGATCGAATCTCGGTCTGCCGGGAAACGAGCGGCAGCGTGATCGCGAAGCAGGAACCCACCCCTCTTTGCGAGCGGAGGGCAATGGAACCGCCGGCCTGTTCGACAAGGCGCTTGCACACCGTGAGACCCAAGCCGCTGCCGCCCTGCTGCTCTATGCGATGGGCGGGGCGCTTTGAGCTGATCAGCGGCTCGAAGACACGATCCAGCATGTCGGGGTCGACACCGGGCCCCGTGTCGATCACGCGGAGTTCGAGAAGTTCGCCACGGCTTTGCGCTTTGCTGTTCGTGTTTTGTTTGCTCTTGCTCGCTGTGACGATGATGCTTCCCGGCCCGGGCTGCATAGCCTCGCAGGCATTGAGGAGCAGGTTGAGCAGGGCGTGCTGGAGCGCCGCCGGCGAGATCGCCGCGACCAGGTCTTCGGGGACATCCAGGATAAGCTCGATGCCGCTCGCCTCGGGTGGACGGACCATCATGCTGATCGCGTCTTCAACGGTCGTGCGAACAACGCAGTGAGTCTCGCCCTGACGTTCATCGGGCAGGCGGACTGTCCTGAGAAGCGATTCAACGACGTCGCGGGCTCGTTCCGCGGTCTGCATCGTCTTCTGGAGGGCTCGACGGCCCAACTCCCCATCCTCCGGGTTCGCGAGCGCGAAACCGGCATAACTCAGCAGGGGGGTCAACAGGTTGTTGATCTCGTGGGCGACCGCCCCACTCATCGCGCCGAGGGTCGCGAGCCGATCGGCTCGGGACAACTCTGCTTCGAGATCCGCGATCTCTCGACGGAGCCCCGCGATGATCACCTCTGCTCCATCCAGGGCAACGGGCTCGTCCGAAGCCGGTGAGAAATGATGCTGGCAGGCGGCCATGTCCGGAATCTCCGTTCCTACACGCTCGACCGACAAGAACTTGCGGGCTCAGGCGTCGTCTCCACCCGCTGTATCGACGTGTGCACGCCGCAGATATAGGGAAAAATGACCGGATTGTGCCGATTGTTCCACGTGGAACAACATGACAGAACGGCCAGAGCGGGCGATCTGATCAGCCTGTGTGACTCAGCCATGCCGGATGATCAAGTCCGGACGAGCCGCTCATCAGCCATGCCTTCATGGACGCTGGACGCAGATCGACCTCGCCAAGTGCCGCGGCCTCGACCCAAACAAACTCGATGTGATCTTCCAGCGAGGCGACGATCGGCGGCTCGTCGTCTCGACCGGAAGCGGATCCGAGCGGCAGGGGGGTCCGGTCCGGGAGGAGACAGCGTTCCACGTGGAACACGAAATTGACCTCGTGACGCGGCTGACCGTTCTGCTGAAACCGTTCCTCGGTAACCAGAGCGCAGCTTCCCACGGAGATCTCGCGCAACCCCGCCTCTTCGCCCAGCTCGCGCGCGACCGCTTCCGATGCCGCCTCTCCGGGTTCGACATGCCCGCCCGGCAGGTAGCAGTACCCCCCACCGCGATCGCGACAGAGCAGCACGCGCCCGCCACGCTGCAACACGCCGCGTGCGATGACCTCGATGCTCTTTGGAGCCCTGGGACCCCGATCTGCTTCATTGCTCATGCATGGATGCTATCGAAACAGCACTTTTCGCGCCAGATTTCCCGCACGCCCCGGTTCGGGTCACTCAAGCGGCATTTGGCTTGATACGCTGATCGCTCGAACCAACTCGTCATGGAGGACTTGTCGATGCCGCGAAACACAAAGCCACGTCTCGGTAGGGGGCTGAGCAGCCTGATGAGCGAACCGGTTCCGGTGCGCGAACCCGAAGCAACTTCGCCGGAGTCGAGGGCGACCACCACGAGCCCGCATCCCGAGCAGCCCTCCGCGCAGATCGAAGCGAAGCCGGATGCCGAACCGGTAGCGCGCGATCAAGCCAATGAAACGCGAGTCGTTCGCGTCCCGCTTGCGTCGATTGTACCAAACAAATACCAGCCTCGCTCGTCAATCAAAGAGGAAGACTTGGAAGGCCTTGCTTCTTCGATCCGCGAAACCGGGCTGATGCAGCCCATCGCCGTTCGCGCACTCCCGACAGCGAGCGCCGGCGATGGCGAGGCGAAATTCGAACTGATCGCCGGCGAGCGACGCTGGCGGGCCGCCCGCCTGGCCGGTCTCGGCCGTATCCCAGCGCTCATCCACGACATCGACGATCGACGCTCCGCCGAGTGGGCAATCATCGAGAACGTGCAGCGGGAAGACCTGAACCCTATCGATCGAGGTCAGGCGTACGCCAACCTCGCCAAACGGTTTGGCCTGACCCAGTCAGAGATCGCCGAGCGAGTCGGCATCAACCGTTCGACGGTCGCGAACCTGATCCGGGTTCTCGAACTCGAGCCGGAGATTCGAGACCTCATCAGTTCAGGTGCGCTTTCCACGGGACACGCCAAAGCCCTTCTCTCGATGCCTTCGGGACCTGATCGGGTGAGCGTCGCGCGCGAGGCCGTCGAACGCTCCCAAACCGTGCGCGCGCTCGAAGCCATCTGTTCCTCTCACGGCGAGGGCAGCGGGGCGGTATCACCAACGCCCAAACAGGGCAGTGAGCGCAAACCCGAGATCGCCGCGGCGATCGAGGATCTTGCCAAGGGCATCGGCGAGCACCTCGGGACGCGTGTTCGCATCCGTACCAAAGACGGCAAGAAGGGATCGCTTGAGATCGAGTTTTACGATCTCGACCACTTCGATGGACTGATGCAGCGGATCGGCTTCCACTCGGGCGCGTGATGTCGCGACACCATCGTCTGGCTGATCGAGCCCGGCTTTCAGGGTAAACCCGGTACGGAGCGGTCGCCTGCGAATTGCGGCCGGGCTCGTGCGAACTTAGAATCGCGCTCCGTTTTGGCTTCTTATATATTCGGGCACCTGGCGGATCTTTGGTCCGCGTGTACTCGATCAACTACAGAAGACAATTCCATTCTTCAACGGGGGCTGAACGCCCCGATGAGCTGAACAAGGAAAACGAACATCATGGCAAAGTCCAGTCTCAACGACATGAGCATCGCCGCGCTGCAGAGCGAGATCAAGCGGCGTGAGAAGCACGCGAATTCACTGCAGAAGCGGCGAGAGAAGCTCGTGAAGCAGCTCGCGGAGATCGACGCTGAGATCGCCGAACTCGGCGGCGTGCCCGGTCGCGGCAAGGGCGGGCGCCGGCCTCGGAACGAGTCGAACCTTCCGGACGCGCTGGCCGATGTGCTCTACCAGAAAGAAATGTCGGTCACCGAAGCGGCCGACGCCGTCCGTGCGAACGGTTACATCACCACATCGCCGAACTTCCGCACGATCGTCAACCAGGCCCTCATTCGAGACGCGCGTTTCAAGCGGGTCGGTCGGGGTCTCTACACTGCGACGAGCAAGAACGCCTCCAAGTCTTCGACGAAGTCCACTCGCAAGAAGACCACCAAGAAGAAGTCGCGCAAGACCACCAAGAAGTCGTAGACGTCCGGGTCGGTCATGCGTCTTTGGGCTCGGCAATGCCGAGCTCGCGCATGTCGCGGAGCAGTCTGGCGAACAGAAACGCGCCGACCGTGCCGCTCCCGGAGAACACAAGGAACGTCCATGTCCCGATGCCGCCGGTGAGAACCGGCGGCATGTTGTTTTTATCGAGCCCTGTCCAAGCCGGGATGGTGAGCCCCGCATACAGCACCACACCGATGAACGGCCCGAGGGCGCCGCGCACGCCCGTCAGTGTCGCGTGGATGCCCATGTACACCGATGCCAATTCGCGCCGGGCGAAATCGTGGTGTCCGAGGTTCCAGGCGAGGACGCCGCCCCCGAACGCGACGCCGAGGATCACGCGGGCGATCGTCAGCACCGCGAGGCTCTCCGTCGCGAACCCGATCGCCATCATCGCGTTGGCGACGATGAAGAACCACGAGTGGTAGGTGCGGAACTGCACGATGTGCATGCCATCGAGCACCTTCGCCCAGAACGGGATCACAAGGACCGGGAGCAGGACCGGGATCACGTGCGTGAGCAGCAGGGCGGATGTGTAGCTCAGTTCGAAGCGCTCGTTGAGCGCGATGATGAAGACCGGCATCGCCGCGATGTTGGAGATGCCCAGCAGGAACATCGCGCCCATGTAGCGCCGGTACATCAGGTCATCGCGGAGCACGCCGTACATCGCGAGCGGGCCGGCGGTGTTCTCTTTCGATTCCCGCTGCCGGAACTCGGTCTTCGCCTGCGCGCGTCCGCCGCGCCAGCGGACATGGGAGAAGGCCCAGATGCCGATGAGACCCGCGAGAATCGCGAACACGTAGAAGATACGGAACGCGCTGTCGGTGTCGGTGGGGTCGATGCCCAGCAGCCCGAGCACCGGCCTCGCGAGACTCTGTACGGCTGCGGGTGCCTGCTCGAGGTCCATGACCAATCCGATGAGGAGGCCCGAGAGACCGATGATGAGCGTCATCATCATGGAGAGGTTCCCCGCGGCGCGCGACCGTGACACCCGCGTGTAATTCGCGCGCCAGACATCGGAGCGTGCGACGATGATCCCCGCCATCGCGAACCGAGCGGCGAGGACGGCGAACACGATCATCCACACGCCGAGCGGGGAGATCGGCGCCATCGCGATCACCCCCACGCAACTCAGGATAATCGCCTGAAGCACCAGAATCGCTCGGACGCGATTGCGCCCGTGGAACGCGCGCGTCCAGAGAAACGACGCGATGTTCGACAGCGCCGGAGCCGCGGCGAGGATCGCGATGACCAGATCGCTCGCCTCGAAGGCCTTCTTCGCGATCGTCCCGATCACGCCTCCCTCGACGCACGCCAGCGCGAAGGGCAGGAAGCAGGCGCTGCGCAGCTCCCACGCGTACGCCCGCCTGCTCATCATGGGGAACGCGCTCGCGCTGAACCGCGCGGCAATCTTTCCGAATGTCGGGAAGGCGGTGGTGGACATCGATAGCGACCGGAACGAAAGGGAGAAGCCGGCTGATCAGCGCAGAAAAAGATCGGCCGGCTGAGCCGACCGATCGGGCGATACTAGGCAACGTGCGTCCGGCGAGCGGCCCCGCCTCGCTGATCAGTAGGGGATCGGGTACCCGCCACGCATCGGGCGGTCCATGAAGAACAGCTTGTTGATCTCGTGGTTGAACCGACGCCCGTTGGTGTCGAGCGTGATGGCCGACCGGTTGTCGATCTCGGCCTGGTTCAGCGCGAAGGTCTGGAGGTCCGGGGTCGGGTTGCCGAGGAATTCCGCGTGGCGGGAATCGGCACCGCTCATGCAACCGACGAGCGAAAGAGACATCGCGCAGAGACCGGCGGCGATGGAAACACGAACGAACGAAGACGATTTCCGCATGACATACTCCTGAACGGTTCACAAGGTTGTAGCGACGACCGGGCCAACCGTCAAAGGTGTTTCGGACAAATCCCGAACTCGGTCAGAGCGCCTTGATGCCCCGACACCACATCGGACTCCCCGGACGCCCGAGAGTTCCACGGATTGCTCGAATTCCTCGGCACAAGGGGCTTTTCGGCTCCGAAAATTGGCTGGAATTCCCGGCGTCCGTTCGCTCGATCCGATGTTCGGTGCTAGTCTGCCAGCGACCGATTCGACTCCGGAGCGGGTCGGGCTCGGACCGATTCCGGGCCGACTGTGGACCCAATGCTTTTCCCTTGTAGTGCATCCGGGAGCCCTGTAAACGAATCGTCCGGGCGAAGGTCAGGCCTCCGACGAGTGGAAGGCCGGGATCCGGGCAAGGGCACCCACGTGGTTCTTTAGGGACCATCGCATTGCTTTCTCCACAGTCGGCCCGGCGGCCCGGGTCTGACCCGACGCCCCCCGATCAGCCGATCTTCCAGATATGACAGCGACCGACCACAACCAGACCCCTCCCGGCCCCGATTCGTCGGGCCGACCGATGCAGGACGCCGAACTCGTGCGGCGTCTCACCGACTCGATCCTCTCCGAACCGCGCACCCGCCACCTCCAGCGAACCCATCTGCCTGACCGGGACACGGTCTCCGAACTCGTTGAGGACCTCCGGGACCTGATGTTCCCAGGCTTCTACCGGCGCCGGGGTCTGACCGCCGAGAACATCGATCTGCATGTTCAGGAGCTGGTCGCCCGCATCCGCCTCGCCGTCGAGCAGCAGGTCCGAGCGGTCCTCCGCTACGTCAAGCACATCGATACCGACACCGCCGACAGCCCGGACTCGCTCGAGTGCGACCGGACGGCCAAGGACTGCGCCGCTCAGTTCGTCAACGAACTCCCTGAGATCCGGCGGATGCTCGCTTTGGACGTCCAGGCGGCTTTCGACGGCGACCCGGCCGCCCTGCACACCGACGAGACAATCTTCTGCTATCCCGGCGTCGACGCGATCTTTTCGCACCGCATCGCCCACGCGCTCTACCGACTGCGCGTGCCGCTGCTCCCTCGGATTATCCAGGAACTCGCCCACTCGAGGACCGGAATCGATATCCACCCCGGCGCGAAGATCGCCGAGTCGTTCTTCGTCGATCACGGGGCCGGCGTGGTCATCGGCCAGACGAGCGAGATCGGCAAGCACGTGCGGATCTACCAGGGTGTCACCATCGGGGCGACGAGCTTCGAGCTGGACACCGATGGGCAACTGAAACGGACCGGCGACACGAAGCGTCACCCGACCATCGGCAACCGGGTCACCATTTATGCTGGCGCGGTGATCCTCGGCGGCGATACCGTGATCGGCGACGACTGTGTCATCGCCGGTTCCGTGTTCGTCACCGAGAGCGTGCCGCCGGGGTGCCTCGTCCGTCAGGAAAAGCCCGAACTTGTGCTCCGGAGCGTTCGAAACCGATGAGGTGGGAGGCGACATGCCTCGCCGAACCTGATCGGAGTTGAAATGACTCGGCGCATCCCGGCAGACCGTTCGAAGACGCTCGCGCTCGGCCTCGCCGCGCTCTCCGTGATACTCCCTGCACTCGTCGGATGCTCGCAGGAGCAGCAGACGGTCACCGAGATCAAAAGGGCCTTCGCTCGGCGTGCGATCGCCGGGGAGGTCGAAATCGGTTCTTCGGGACGGCTGGCGGCGGGGGACATCGATCGAACATCCCTCGAACTGCTCGATGTCCGCTTCGACATCGGCGGGCGGGACAGTGACGATCTGCTGATGCACGCCGAGCGGGCAGAGATCGTCGTCAACACCACGGATGACACGATGCTGATCCGCTTCCACAACGTTACCGCTGCGGCAACAGATGGCGGTCTGACCGAGCAGCCGGTCGTGGTGACCTCGGCGTGGCCGCTCCGCGTCGACGCGATTGACGACTGATCCCCAACGAAAAAGCGCACCGGAGTCCGGTGCGCTGGCCAGGTCCGATTCGACGAAACCGTGGATCAGGCGCGCGGGCCGTCCGGGCCACCTCGGCGCGGACGCTCGGGACGAGCACCGGACGGGCGATCAGAGTCGCGCTGCGCATCTGGAGCGGGGCGGCGCGGACGCTCGGCGTCCGGACCCGAAGCGGGACGATCGCTTCCGCGCGAGGCGTCGACGCGTTCTAGGGTCGAGTTGATCATGTTGAACAGGCGATCCTGCTGCTCCGGTGTCAGGCGCTGGATGCGTTGAAAGAGCTGCGCCCAGCGCCGCATGCTCGGATCGGCGCGATCGGTCTGGCGGTCGCCGGGACGCTCGGCCTGCGGGCCACGCGGACGGTCGCCTTCCGCGCCGGGCCCCATGTCGGTATCTCGCCGATCGCGCGCATCGGGCCGGCGGTCGGTGGGACGGTCCGCACCCGGACGCATCGGATCGCCGCCCTCGGCCCCGGGGCGATCGGGACGCTGCGCTCCCGTGCCCCGGTTGGCCCGATCGCGCTCCATCTGCCGGTCACGCATCATCTCATCGGTGCGCTCCTCGATCTGTGCCTTCACGAATCGCTGCTGTGGCTGCGAGAGGACCTCCCACATCTTCGCCTCGGCCTTGTCGCTCTTGGGCGCGTTCGCACGGATCTCCTCGGCGCGGGCACGGGCCTTTTCCATGATCTCCTGAACCGCTTCGCGATCGTCTCCCGCCTGCTCACGGGCCTTCTGGATGCGCTGGCGAAGATTCTGGGTCTGCTCTCGTGCCTCGGACATGTACTCGCGGAGCTGCTTCTCGTAGCCCTCGCGGATGCTGGCGAGCTTCTCGCTCTGTTCGGCGGTCAGACGCAGGCGCTGGTTCTCGTGGTCCGCCAGATCTCCAATCGTGCCGACGAGGACGCGATAGTTCAGCATGCCGGCGTCTCGACGACGACCCTCCATCATCGAGTCGCCGAAGCGCTCGTTGCGGGGCATGGCGCGGTCGTTGACCGAGGGGCCTCTCAGCGCATCGCTCGGTCCGCGTCGTGGACCGTCCTGTGCGAGGACGGAGCCCGAGAGGAGCATGACCGCCGCGGCCGAAGCGAGACATCCGAATGAGTTGCGTGTGTTCTTGCGGGCCATATGGGTTGCCTTTCGTTGATGCCTGGGGAACACGGGCTCAACGCTTCGGACCGATGCGTATTGCCGGCGGTCGACCGCCTTTGGCTGCATCGACGCTTCCCTACCGCCTATCATCCTGTTCCGGGTTGCTCGCCCGGTACTTTTTTCGCCTCGGATCGGGAGAAACGGACGCGATGGGCCTGAACAAACAGCATGTTCTGGACGCACTGGCTTCCCTTCAGGACGCTACCACGACCGAAAACCTCGTTTCCCTTGGCCTCGTGCGGAAGGTCGCGGCGTGCGACGAATACGTCGCCCTGACCGTTGCTGCTCCAGAGGACGAGGAACTACGCCGACGCCTGAGGACGGATATCCGAAGCGTTCTCAATGAGGCGGCCGGGCAGCTCGGCACCGAGGTGAAGCAACTGACCGTGGACTTCGTGGTTCCGACCGGCGATGAGACGCCAGAACCCGAGCAACAGGCCGACGGCCGCAAGTATGTGGACCAGCCGAAGACCATCCCGCTCAAGCAGGCCGCCAGCAGCCAGACGACGACTTCGGGCAAGGCAACAACCGGCGCGCCGTCGATGCCCGGCGTGAAGAATGTGATCGCGGTCGGCGCGGGCAAGGGTGGCGTCGGCAAAAGCACCGTCAGCGTGAACCTCGCGGTCGGACTGGCCCGCAAGGGCTACGCCGTGGGGATTCTCGATGCCGACATCTACGGCCCGTCCATGCCCACGCTCCTCGGCCTGCACGACCTGGACGTTCAGCTTCACGAGAACATGCTGCAGGTCATGTACGTCCACGGCGTAAAGGCCATGACCATCGGCAAGCTGGTCGATCCGGAAAAACCGCTGATCTGGCGCGGTCCGATGGCCCACGGAGCGTTCAAGCAACTGGCCGAGCAGACGGAGTGGGGGGAGCTCGACTACCTCATCGTGGACCTGCCGCCCGGCACCGGCGATGTGCCCCTGACGATGAGCCAGATGCTGAGCGTTTCGGGTGCGGTGGTCGTCTGCACGCCCCAGAAGGTGGCTCAGGACGATGCCGTCCGCGCGGTCCGGATGTTCCAGCAACTCAAGATCGAGGTGCTCGGCATTGTCGAGAACATGAGTTACTTCATCGGCGACGACGGCAAGGAGTACGACATCTTCGGTCGTGGTGGAGCCGAGATGATGGCGCAACGCCTGGGGCTGCCTTTTCTCGGGGCCATCCCGCTGAACATGGCGGTACGCCAGTTCTCCGATGCCGGGACCCCTCGCAGGAACTTCACCGACGCCGGAGAGACCATGCAGCGGAGCCTCGAGAAGTTCACCGACCAGGTCGAGGTGCAGGCGACGCTCGCCGGGAACCGGATGGGCTCCAGTCGACCGACGCTTAACGTGACCTGACCCGATCGTCCGATCGACCAACTCCAAAACGCAGCCACCCGCGAGGCCGGTCAGGCCGTCGCGGGTGGTCGTAGTAGAGCTATGTAGATAGCGGGAGGCCCGGAAGCGGGGGAGGAGGGGTTTCCCGCCCGGGAAGCCGCCGACGCCGGTTTCCCGGCGCGGGCGGTTGGAGGAGGAGGACATGAAGGGTCTGCCTGTGCATCAGACCGTTTTGTCCGTTCGGCCCCGTGGGGCCTTGAGTGTGATTGGGAGGTCAACACACCCGATTGCGATATTATTCACCAACCGGTGACATTCGCAAATCAATCGCGACTTGATTTTTATGTTTGCTTTTTGTTTGGACTCCTCTTGACCCCGCGTATGCTGCGTGGAGGGCATGCCGCCCGACTGAGGAGGACTCCGAACGATGGCTGATACCGCAACACCGACTACGACCGGTTCACGAACCGGTGCCACCCCGGCCGAGATCGGCGCGGATGTCGCCGCGATGCTTCGAAGCAAGACCAAGGACCGCGAGATCTGGGACAAGTGGTGGGATGACCAGCGGATTACGTCCATTGAGGGTGATGGGAGCACGTGGACCGGGCGTGACGCCCTCAACGCCAAGAATCAGGCATGGGAAGCCGAGAACGAGATCCTGGAGTTTCTGATCAAGGGGCCGTTCGTCGGCGCGACCGGGTTCTCACTGCATTTCGACGTGAGTCTCAAGAACCGCCACAGCGGCGACACGATGCGGATGACCGAAGTGGCGGTGTACACCGTCGAGAACGGCAAGGTGGTGCGCGAGGAATTCATGTACTCGCACGAGTGAGCCGAGCCACTCGCCTCAGACCGACGAGGACTGCTCGGACGCGGGCGAGATACCGCGCCATTTCAGGCGCGGGCGATCCGGGCGCGCGCTGCCGAACCGGACCCCACCGCGGCTGCGCGGGATGATCAGGTCCACCCGGCGGGTGATGGAGAGTTCCAGCTTCGAAGCGTTCTCTGGAATCGCCAGACGCACCCGCGTGCCCGGGAGCAGCGCCACGGCAAGGTCTGTCGCGTGGCTCTCGCCAACCAGTTTCGCGAGCACGATCGGCTCCGCCCCCGTGCAGGAAATGGTCATGTGCTGATCATCGCGATCTACAGAGAACGCCGCGTGCGGCGACGGGTGAGCGAGGTCGACGGTGTGTTCTTCGATCGGGCCCGTCTCGGTGCTGTAGAGCGCGATGTAGCGCGAGCTGTATTCGACGAGGTGCCCCGGCAATTCGATAGGATCCGCTCCGGAAGGGTGAAGCATTCGCGTCACGACGGGCGCGCCGATGTGTCGTTCGAGCAGGGGCTCGTAGGAGTTCCCGGCCATCCCCACGACTGTCTTGCCGAGCGCCGCGACATCGCCCTGCTGGTCGCGGACCGCCGTACCGACACTCCCGGTCCGGGTGACACGCCCAACGACCATCGCGAAGGTTCGAGAGATCGCATCGCTCACGGTGTTGATGGCGTTGCGGATCCAGCGCATCGAGCGACGGAGCAGATTCGGATTGATGCTCCGACGCAATTGACGCTCGCGATCGCGCATCTCCTCGTCATTCAGGCCCAGGAACGGGCGACACAGCGCGATCGCGTCGTTGAGTTCTTCGGCGTAGACGAGTGCGCTCGTCTTCGAGAGTCCGCGCCGGGTGAGGTATTCGGCGTCGAAAATAACCTCGACGCCCTCGCTCGTGACGCAGAGGTCGCCCCAGATCGGGTCGGCCTTCGCGGAGAGCACGGTCACGTGGAAGTCGTTGAAGAGTTTCACGCAGCGGTCGCGCTGACGGCGCCGAATGAACGCGCTGATGATCGTGATCATGAAGATCACGCCCACGCTGAGCCAGAACGCGTTATCCAGTGTGATGAGCGGCTGCGAGGAGGTGGGTGGGGAGGCGGCGGTGCCAAACGCGGCTCGGGTGATCAAAGGACTCACAGCCGGCCTTCCGCTTCCGGGAGCGATCGCAGCTGACTGGAGGTTGTCTCGATCGGGTCCGGCCCTGACAGGCTTTTCTCGGAGCGAGCCCCGGCTTCCTCGAACTTTCGCAGCGTCGGCATCAGGCGGCTGTCCACCGAGCCGACGAACCGGTTGTAGGTCTGCACCGCTCGATCGAGCGACTCGCCGAGTTTGCTCGCGTGTCCCAGCGCGACGGCGGTGCGGTCGTGCAGTTCCTTGCCGAGTTCGAAGAGCTGTTCGGCCGATTCTGAAAGCTGCTTCTCGCGCCAGCCGACCGCGACGGCACGGAGCAGACCGATGAGCGTCGAGGGACTGGCGAGCAAGATGTTCGCCTCGGCCGCAAGGTCGAGCAGTTTCGGCTCCCGCTCCAGCGCGGCGTCGACGAACTGATCGCCCGGGACGAACATCACGGTGAACTCGGGACTTCCCTTGTAGTCCTTCCAGTACTTCTTCGACCCGAGCGACCTTGCCTGATCGAGCATGTGACGCGCGAATCGCTTCAGATGAGCTTCTGCATCGTCGGGCGTCCTGGCTTCGAGCGCGTCGAGGTAGGCCTCGATGTTGGTCTTGGCGTCGATGACGATCTCGCGTCCGTTCGGGAGCGAGACGACCATGTCCGGGCGCAGCAGGTTCCCGTCGGAATCGCGCACGCTCGACTGCGTGGTGAAGTCGCAGTAACTGGTCATGCCGGCCAGTTCGGCGACCCGTTCGAGCTGGATCTCGCCGTACTGCCCGCGCACCTGCGGCTTGCGGAGCGCGCTGACGAGCTTGCTTGTCTCTTCCACCAGCCCCTGGCTGCCGAGTTTGAGCGCTTCAACCTGTTCGGACAGACGCACGTAGGCCTCGCTGCGCCGACGCTCGAGCTCCTTGATCTGCTCGTCGGTCTTCTTGAGCGTTTCGCCGATGGGAGAGACCAACTTGCCGAGCATCTCGCTGGCTTCCTGGTGGCGCTTGGAGAAGTTCTGATCGGCCAGCTCGAGGAACCGCTTGTTGGTGCGATCGAGCGCCTCGGCGGCGGTCGCGTTGAAGCGGTCGTGAAACTGCTTCTGGATCTGCTCGATGCGCTGCTCGAGTTCCTTTCGGTGCGACTCGGTCGCTTCGCGCAGGGCCTCATTCTTCTGCTCGTACAGGCGACCCTGCGATTCCAGGCGCTCTTCGAGCCGACTGCGATCGAGTTGTGCTTCGTCGCGTTGAGCGGTCAGCCGCTCGATCAGATCGCGCTGCTCGACGATCGTGGCGTTCAGGCGTTCGGCGTCCTCGCGAGCGTCGCGCTCTGACGCCTCCGCCAGCGCGACTGTCGAGGCCCGCTTCGAGCGATCGACGAGCAACCAGACTGTTCCGGCGACGCCGCCGAGGGCGAGCAGGGCCAGAACCACCACCAGTATGACCATCTCCGTCGGCATGCACCGAGTGTATCCGCCCGGCGATCAGTCGCGTCGCGACACGACCGTGATCTCGAACGATCGCTGCGGCACGGCGTAGCGCGTGAGCGCGTCTCGCACGTCGTCGGGCGTCACCGACTTGGCGGCCTCGCTGCGACCCTGCAGGACGAGCAGGGCGTCGCCCCCGAGCCCGGCGTTCCGGGAGAGTGCCTCGGCCCACGAACGCGGCGATCGCAGCCACCTCTCTGCTCGATCCGCGATCGATCGGCGTGCCCGCTCGGTCTCTTCGAGCGACGGTCCGGCCTGCGCGAGGCGATTCAGCTCTAAAGCCATGGACTCGCGGATCCGCTCGGCGTCCGTCGGGATCACGAGCGCACGAGCCCAGAATCGACCGCTCCCCGGGTAGTACTCACCATCGAGGTTCCAGACCGAAACCGAGGCGGCGAGCGTCGGATCGCTGTCGATCCGACGACGAAGCCGTGCCTCGAGCACGCCCGCGGCGATGTCCAGGCTCACCGCGTCCCCGATCGCGTCGCGGTCAGCCGTACGGAATCCCACGACGACGGCGCTGGTCGCCTCCGGGAGCGGTGCTTCGCTGCGCATTCGGAGCATCTGGTCGGGGTATCGCATCGCCCGAGCGAGGCGCGATCTGCTCGACGAAGCAGCCGGTCGGTCCGGAAGGGTGCCGAACGCCCCCGCACCGAGGCGCAACGCTTCGTTCCGCTCGACATCGCCAACGATCGACGCGGTCAGCGAACCGGACGAGGTCAGCCGCTTCAGCCAGGCGTTGACCCGATCGGCGTTCATCTCCTTCAGTTCGGATTCGGACAGCGACCGGCTGTGCTTGTACAGATCCGGGGTGATCTGTCGCTCGAACAGACCGAGAGCGACGCGCGCCGGCTCGGTCCGCGCCGCGGCAGCGTCTTGCGTCGCGAACACCCGCCAGCGCTCGAACGCCGCGGACTCGATCACGCCGTCGGCGATCAGGATGTGCAGGAGCTGCAGCGCGGTCTCGACATCGTCCTCGTGTGTCGAGACCTCGAATGTGACCGACTCCGGGTGGACTTCGACACGGAAGTCGATGTCGCGTCCTCCGATGGACGCGGCGATCTCGGAACCGGTGAGCGAACGTGTCGCGGGCTGCCATTCCAGCGCTTCGATCGCGTCGGTCAGCCCGATCGACTCCGCGCACTGCTCGGACAGCCCGCCCAGTATCGAAACGACAATCTCGACGCGCCCGGTCCGCTCGGGGTCAGTCATCCTTCTGTGGTGCAAGCGGACCCCGTTCGAGAGTGTCGCCGATGTCACTTCCGACGCGGGGTCGTGTGTCAGTTCGACAACCTCTCCGCCATCGAGCGGGGCCTCGGTGAGCGGTCGCGCGTTCGGCAGGGGCGTCGCGCGTGCGACCGCCGCCGGGTCGATGCGCAGCGCGGCCCCGATCTGGTGGCGCACCTGCTGCTGCGTCGGCGGCTCGTCGGCGGTCACAATGAGCGTGCTGAATTCAGCGGGATCGAACAGTCGGCCGATCGATTGCGAAAGCTCTTCCGGACGCACGCCCTGGAGCAGGGCGGAGCTCAGACTGCTGGCCTGTTCTGGGCTGATGAGGGTGTCCCGGTGGCGGATCCGACTGGCGATCTCGGAGGCGACGCGCCCGGGTGAACGGTCCGCGGCCGACCGCGTTTCGGATTCGAGCGCCGCCCGCACCCGACCGATCGCGCTCGACGCTTCGGCCTCGGTGAACCCCAGCTCAACCGCACTGTTGATTGAGGCGACCGCCTCACGGGTGAGTCTCGGCCAGTCCCCAGCCCCTCCGGCGATGTTCACCATGCTCATGCGATAGCCGCCGGCATTCGGCTGGCTGAACGCGCCGGCCTGCAGTGCGGCGGTGCCGGCCCGGCGCGACAGGTCCTGCAGGCGTCGGTTCATCGCCTCGATCGCCACGCGCTCGACGAGTCGCGCTCGCATCGCCGCTTCATCGACCACCGGACCGGCTGGCGGCGCGATACGCATCAACTGCACGACATCGCTGGCGACCGCCGGATCGGTCTCGACCAGCACCGACGGAACCGGCTCGCCGATCGCGAGTTCGGGCACGTCGGGATCGCCGCCCTGTTCGAGGCGACCGAACGCGCCCTCGACGGCCCGCTGCACGATCTTCGGCTCGACCGGACCGGCGACGACAAGCGTTGCGGCGGACGGTCGGTACCACGCTTGTGCGAAGCCACTGACCGCCTCGGGCCCCGTCGAGCGGAGTTTCTCATCGGAGTAAATCGGCACACGCTCGGCGAAAACCGATTCGCCGAACAGGACGGGCAGCGCTCGGGCGGTGATCCGCTGCGACGGTCCGGACCAGTTGGCTTGCTGCGCCACAAGGTCACGCCGAGACCGCTCGAGCTCTGACGGGGGCAATTCGGTGCCGGCCGACTCGAGCAGCTGCGCGAGGAGATCGGCGATCCGACCGATGTCAGCGCTGCTGAGCGCGTCATCGCCTTCCAACGGAACGATCAGCACGAACCGTGTCGTATCGAAGGTCGCGTAGGCACGCAGGCCGGCGCGGGCGGAGTCGTCAAACGACTCGACCGCGCGCTGGAAGGCCTCAGGGTCCGTCGTGAACCCGCCGCGGGCAGCGATCTCGGACGCCAGTTTGGCGGCTCCGATCTGGTCGTCGCGCTCAAAGGCGGACCCCGCGTTGATCTGTAGCAGGAAGCTCACCGAGTTCCGATCGCTGTCTCGGCGCGGCAACGGCGCGATGGCGAAGCCGAAGCCGTTGCCGAGGCGTCCTTGAACAATCGACGGATCGGTGGGAAGGGCTGCGCTCGGCGTTTCCTGTGGTCGCTGGGCCGCGCCGAACGGCTCCGCTCCCATGCCGGCCGGTGGCAGGAAGCCAGCAGAGAGGGCGAGAGCGCAGCACAAACCCAGCGTGCGTCCGCCGAGAACGAGCCTGTTGCTGCTGCTGATCAATGCCCACTCCGGAAACTGTGTTGCCTCGGGCCAAGCCCGGCCCATGTGATACCCGGTCGGGCCCCCGTCGTTGCTGGGTTCCAGCGGCTACCCTCTACAGCTTATGACGCAAGTTGAGACGCCAACAGAACCCCGCACCGCCCGGCTGAGCGGCGCTGCGCTCGGCGCGTTCGGGATGGTCGTGCTCGCCGTGGTTATCGGCTGCGGGTCGCTCGCGACCAGTGTCTTCGCCGGATGGAACGTCTGGGTCGGTGTCCTGGTCGCTCCTCTGTTCGCGCTCAACGGCTGCATACTGGCGTTCCTGGCGCTGAAATCGATCGAGCGATCCAACGGGCGTGTCATGGGGCGCCCGCTCGCGCTCGTCGCGCTCTTCTGCGGTGTCGGAGTGACGGCCATCCAAGGCGCTCTGGTTCTGCTGGCCCTGGTCACGCTCAGCGCGTCGTCCACACTCGCGCCCGTTGGTGCCGAACTGGTCGGGTACGCCCAGGCCGATCGCGACCGCCTCGCCCGCGGCCTGCTCGCCGAGGACGTCTCCGAAAGCATGTCCGATGCGGACCTCGACCGTTTCGCCGCCACCGTTCGGGATCGGCTCGGTACGGTGACCGACAGCAGCGCCGGTTTCAGCCTGATCCTCGACGCCCGACGCGTTTTCAGCGAAGCGGGACCGATGGAGGGCTACCAGCCCGACGCCGAGAATCTGCCCCGCCCGATCTACCTCCACTTTGGCGATCGCCGCGTTCTCACCTATGTCTTCACCGACCAGCGAGCGTTGCA
>Ga0070727_10001284_pt1 | contig 27053 bp, 26 predicted proteins | sample tdAd472_FD_66722 | JGI IMG/M metagenome (GOLD analysis project Ga0070727, IMG submission 66722) | Marine sediment microbial communities from the Atlantic coast under amendment with organic carbon and nitrate - tdAd47.2 | ecosystem: Environmental > Aquatic > Marine > Coastal > Sediment | place...
CTATTTTGAATTTGGCACTTTGGCCGCGTTTGACCTTTTTGCCAGGGCCAATTTAGATATTGTACTGTTAGAAGTGGGGTTGGGTGGACGCTTGGATGCCACTAATATACTGGATTCAGATATTGCAGTAGTTACCTCTATTGCTTTGGATCATCAAGAATGGCTTGGTAACACCAGGGAATCGATTGGTTATGAAAAAGCTGGAATAATGCGGCCAGGATCGTCAGCCATTTGCGGTGATCCAAATCCACCGTTGTCGCTATTGCAGTACGCAGATTCTTTGGCTGTTAATCTTGATTGCAGCGGCCGGGAATTTGGATATGAGCTTATTCTTGGTGAGGATAGCAAAGTTATATCCTGGAATTGGTGGGGGCAAAATAATAAAGGACAAATAAAGTTTTCCAGACTGCCTCTTCCTGAAATACCGATAGCGAATGCTGCAGCGGCTATTCAGACCGTAATGCGGCTGGGGTTACCTATTGAGGAGGTACATTTACGGCAAGGAATATTACGAACCAGATTGCCTGGACGTTATCAGCGCATCAACCAACCCGTTCCAATTATTTTGGATGTAGCCCATAATCCACATGCGGCTTCTTATTTAGCAGAGCGATTGAAAAGGGAGCAGGTAACAGGCTGTGTACACGCATTAGTTGGCATTTTGGCCGATAAAGATTACGAAACAATGATTCAAACAATGATGCCGATAGTTGACTATTGGTCTGTCAGCGACTTACCTACACCGCGTGCACTAAGTGGTGAAAAGCTTGCCTTGGTTATCCAACAACAGGGGGCAACGGTTGAATCCTATGCTTCCATATCCAGTGCCCTCGAATACCTCTGCGAAACGCTTACAAAGGAGGATCTGTTAGTGATTTTCGGCTCATTTTATACGGTCAGCGAAGCATTAACCTATTTGAAATTAAGGGGTTAGGTCATGGATGATGGGCTTAAACAAAGATTAATCGGAGCAATTATTATTGTTGCAGCAGCCATTATTTTTATTCCGATGGTATTCAATGATGCCGATCATAAGACGGGTGATATCCTGGTAGATATTCCCGCTCGACCAGAACCTCCTCCACCGCAATTAATTAAGCCAACCCAGCCAAGTTTAAAAGCGGAGGAGGGAGTAGAGGCCACTGTAAAGCAGGAGGAGGTAACTGAGCAAGACTCTGGGAACCTGCCAATCAGCTGGGTGCTACAATTAGCAAGTTTTCAAGAACCGAAAAACGCGGAGGCATTGCGCGATCGACTGCGTAAGGCAGGATATAAATCCTACGTAGCTTATCGTCCAGATCAAACAGATACGATGGCGCGAGTGCTGATAGGGCCGGAACTGGATCGCAAGGAGGTTGAGCGCCTCGCGGTGGCGCTGAAAGAGGAATTTAAACTCGAAGGTTTTATAGTGAGATATTTACCTTAATGCGTATGACGGAAAATATTGATACGGCAAGCCTGTTAACAATGGATGTGATTCCCTCATGAACTGGGCTGATTGGTTGATCATTGGTATTATTGCGCTTTCCGCTTTAATCAGTGTGAAACGAGGCTTTGTTAAAGAAGCGTTGTCACTTTTTATTTGGATAACGGCTTTTGTTATTGCGCGTACTTTTAGTTTTAGTATGGCGACGTTACTCGTCGAGTACATAGAACTGCAGTCTGTCAGACTGGCTGCAGCCTTCGCTCTTCTTTTTGCGGCAACCCTGATTGTGGGGGCACTAGTCGGCTATTTGGTCAGCGCCTTGGTGCGTGCCACGGGCTTGAGTGGCACCGATAGAATTTTGGGGATGGTGTTTGGTCTCGCGCGTGGCGGACTCATTATCATCGTGATGTTAGCGCTGGTGAAACATACCCCCGTGACAGCTGATCAGTGGTGGAGGGATTCCTATTTGATACCACAATTTTTAATGTTGGAAGAATGGTCATTTAATTTATTTAAGCAGTGGGCAAATTATTTGTTAAATTTTAGCGGTCGGTAGCTACAGATTTTTCAGTGCCAATTCAATTATGGGGAGAAGAATAACGCATGTGCGGCATAGTCGGTATTGTTGCGAAATCAAACGTCAATCAAGCGCTTTATGATGCGTTAACCGTATTACAACATCGTGGTCAGGATGCTGCCGGAATGGTGACCTGCCATGAGGGACGATTCGTACTGCGTAAGGATAATGGTTTGGTGCGCGACGTCTTTAGCCAAAGGCACATGGAAAGGCTAGTAGGCAATATGGGTATCGGCCATGTCCGTTATCCAACTGCCGGTGGCGGTAGTTCAAGCGAGGCCCAACCCTTTTATGTTAATTCTCCCTATGGCATTACCTTGGCGCATAACGGTAATCTCACCAATGTTGAAGATATTAAAGAAGAGTTATTTACTTCGGATTTGCGCCACATTAATACCAATTCTGATTCTGAGGTTTTACTCAACGTATTTGCTCATGAGTTGCATCGCCTTGGTAAGTTGCAGCCCGCCCCGGAGGATATTTTCACCGCCGTAAAACGCGTCCATAAACGCTGTCGTGGCGGCTATGCGGTTATCGCGATGATTACGGGCTATGGTATTGTCGGCTTTAGAGACCCTAATGGCATACGTCCTATTGTGTTTGGTAAAAAAGATACCGATCAGGGCGTTGAATACATGATTGCTTCTGAAAGTGTGGCATTAAATGCACTGGGTTATACCCTTGAGCGGGATTTAGCGCCGGGTGAAGCAATCTATATTGATGTCGAGGGTGGTTTGCACTCCCAGCAGTGTGCTGAAAATCCACAGTTATCTCCCTGTATCTTCGAACACGTCTATTTGGCGCGCCCCGACTCGATTATCGACAACATTTCCGTTTATAAGGCACGGCTGCGGATGGGAGAAAAGCTGGCGGAAAAAATTCTGCGCGTGTATCCGGATAACGATATTGATGTCGTCATTCCAATCCCTGATACCAGCCGTACTTCGGCACTGCAATTAGCTTATCTGCTGGGTGTAAAGTTTCGCGAAGGCTTTATTAAAAATCGCTATATTGGCCGTACCTTTATTATGCCGGGGCAAAGCCAACGTAAAAAATCAGTCAAGCAGAAACTCAATGCGATTGGGTTGGAGTTTAAAGGTAAGAATGTGCTGCTGGTGGATGATTCCATTGTCCGCGGCACCACCTGCAAGCAAATTATTGATATGGCGCGAGATGCTGGCGCCAATAAAGTCTATTTCGCCTCGGCATCACCCGCAGTACGTTACCCGAATGTCTATGGCATCGATATGCCGACCGCAAATGAACTAATAGGGCACAACCGTACAGATGAGGAGATTGCTGAAATAATTGGCGCAGATTGGCTGGTTTATCAGGATATTGAAGATTTGGTGGAGAGCGCGCGCGAAGGTAACCCAAAAATTAAGAAGTTTGAATGCTCAGTATTCGATGGTGTCTATGTGACGGGTGATATCGATCAGGCCTACTTGGACAGACTAGACGCGATGCGCAGTGACCAAGCTAAAAAACCATTACAACTTAGCGATTCGCGGCATGATGATAATATTGCCATCGATTTGCACAACAACAAATGATTCTGTAGGTAAATTCCATTATGTCAGAGCAAGACCCATTAAAAGAAACTGCTGAGGCAAGTTATCGATTAGAGACTTTAGCGATACGTAGTGGTCATCCTCACACTGGTGAGCAGGAACATAGTGAACCGATTTTCCCGACCTCGAGCTTCGTATTTTCCAGTGCCGGTGAAGCAGCAGCAAAATTTGCTGGTGACATACCGGGAAATATTTATTCGCGCTTTACCAATCCCACCGTCAGAAATTTTGAGCAACGCTTGGCTGCGCTGGAAGGGGTAGAGCGATGCGTTGCCACTGCTTCCGGTATGGCGGCCATTATGTCTACCTGTATGGCCTTGTTGAAGTCCGGCGATCATGTGGTTTGTTCTCGTAGTGTGTTTGGTACGACTTTTACACTGTTGAATAAATTTATGTCTAAATTCGGTGTGACTACCACATTCGTGGAATTAACCGCTCAGGAAGAATGGCGACAAGCGTTACGCCCAGAAACTAAACTGCTACTGGTCGAAACACCCTCAAACCCTTTGTGTGAAGTGGCCGATATTCAGTGGCTGGCTGATCTTGCGCACAGCAAAAACGCATTGTTGGTAGTGGATAATTGTTTCTGTACGCCAGCACTGCAACAACCTTTTAAATTTGGCGCAGATATCGTCGTACATTCGGCTACTAAATACTTAGACGGGCAGGGAAGGTGTGTTGGTGGAGCAGTGTTGGCTCGGAACGAAATTGCGGAAGAAATTTTTGGATTTCTACGGGCTGCCGGTCCTAGTATGAGCCCTTTTAATGCTTGGGTTTTTTTAAAGGGCCTTGAAACATTAAAATTGAGGATGGACGCCCATAGCCATAATACGCTGAACATAGCGCATTGGCTTGAGGCCCAGCCAGCGATTGAGAAGGTATACTATAGCGGCTTGCCTAGTCACCCGCAGCACGGCTTAGCGAGTAAACAACAGCGCGGCTTTGGTGGCGTGTTATCTTTCCAGGTGATTGGCGATAAAAATGCGGCATGGCGCTTTATCGATGCAACAGCAATGCTGTCGATTACGGCTAATTTAGGTGATGTTAAAACAACGATTACACACCCGGCAACCACGACTCACGGAAAATTAACCGCTGAGGAAAAGCTGACTAGCGGCATTACCGACAACCTCATCAGAGTTGCCGTTGGCCTTGAAGATATTGAAGATATTAAAGCGGATTTATCTCGCGGGTTGGCAGCAATCTAGCCCATGATAGAGCGCTACTGGGCAGCGTAACTTTACTATTTGATGGTGGTGATGGCTGATTTATGACTTGCCTTTTAGTAATAGAGAATAGTACGTGTCTTGCAGAAACCTCGCGATAAGGATGGCGCACTGAATTCTTGGTTATTAAATACCAGTGCTAGCTAGCACTCGAGGATGAGCTTTGGTAATCTAGCGGCCCGGGCCGTTAGCTCAGTTGGTAGAGCAGTGGACTCTTAATCCATTTGTCCAGGGTTCGACCCCCTGACGGCCCACCAATAAAAACAATGAGTTACGATAGAAGTTCAAACAAACCATTTTTATTTTTCTGAAGAGGTCACCACAGGGTCACCAGAAGGCTACCTTTTTTTGCTATCCACAAAAAATAATCAGCTTTTTTTTGTCTGTAAATAAATAAGAAAAAAGTAAACCCAGCCCGGTCACAATTAATGCGGCGAGCCGGATAAGAGTTGCCTCTGCCGAATTCAAGTCAAAGTTATTCAGCAGCAGGCCGCCGATATAGATCACCGATATAAGCAAGGTAAACAAAATGGTACGTACTTTGAGCTGGCCCAGGCTGATGATCAGATAAAACGCGGTTATTACTGCCAGGGTGTTGATCAGGTAAGGGTGTACCTCTTTACTCTTTATGAGTAATACAGAGAGGTCTAGCATGACTAGTTCCAAAATCCAAAATGAGAAAATCAGGATGTGTGCTGTCAATACCCATTTCGCCAATATAAAAAATAAGTATTTCATTTCCCTGCTCCTTACGTCTCCAGTGTTTTCTGGTGTTGATTATTTTTTTTTGAATACTTGATGATTTCTGTCTCATTAATCGTTAAGTGCGAGTCATAAACCAATCGAGCGACGTTTTTTGCATCCCATAGGGCTGAGTGTTTTCTTCCCTCAAACTCCAAGCCACAGATCTTCAGGGCGCGTGACAAACCCACTTGTTTCCGGTCACCGCCTTTCTGTTTCTTGAACATTTCTTTTAGGTTCGTATGAGTGCCCAGCGCAACCGAGGTGACCTTATGCCGTTTACTATCGCGCTCGATCTGGTTGGCGTCATACCGGCCCCAACTGCCCCAGAAAACGCGTTGATCAGTAAAACCGGCAAGCCAGTTATCAAGCGCCCAAATAACTTCCTCGAAGTCTGGGGCGTGCTTAACGTCGTCTTTGGTGATTCCAGTTAGCTGCGCGCAAAAAGGCGTTACGTTATGCATTTTGACCGGCGATACCATAGTCCGAAATGTTGCGACCTCTTCATTTTTTTGCAAATCAACAAGAACAGCGCCCACTTCGATGGTCTCCATGTCCTGTGAGGGTAATGGCGGCTCATCGTTGCAGGTTGCTTCTAAGTCGATAATCAAAAAGTATTGCTGGTCTTTCGTTTTCATTTGTGACTCCTTTATGATGCGCGTGTGTTTTGGGGCTACCTGTTTTTGATACAGGTTAAAAGTTTTAAATATATGTGCCATTAGGGTTATAATTTTAATTAAATTACAAATGTATTATAGGAACTAGACCCTAAAGCAACAAATAAAGCGTAATAACTAATGGCAAAAATTGGATATGCTCGCGTATCTACACTTGAGCAAAATTTAGAGGCACAAATTGAAGCCTTATCGGCAGCCGGGTGTGAAGTAATACGATCTGAAAAAATATCCGGCAAATCGAGAGTAGGGCGTAAAGAACTAGATCTGATCTTTGAGTTTATTCGCCCCGGAGATCGGCTTGTTGTCACCCGGATCGATCGACTAGCAAGATCGGTTAGAGACTTACAAAACATGATTTTCGATCTTCGCGCAAAAGGGGCCGACCTGCTCATTACTGAGCAATCGATCGACACCTCTGCCAGCGCCGGGCAAGCCTTCATCGCCATGCTTGGCGTTTTTGCCGAGTTTGAAACCAGCCTTCGCCGAGAACGCCAAGCAGCAGGAATAGCGCGGGCAAAAGAGAAGGGGAAATACAAAGGCCGTAAACCCGTCATTACTGCGAAGTTCTTAAACAATGTGCGCGAACGGATTGCCCAGAATCCTGGTAATAAATCGGCAATAGCCCGCGAGCTTGGCATTAGTCGAGCAACACTGTATCGTGCACTGAAAGAAATTAAGTAACGCATTGCTTCAACCCCTCTGTGCCGGCACAAGCAATTCATACTTTGATTCAGGTAGAATTGGCGGGAGCTCATTCTTGACGCGCACAACTGCCTTCTCGATTGCTTTTTTAATGGCCTTTACGGCATGTACGGATTTCAGCAATTAATTCAGCTCAACACTTGCCTGCTTAAAAATGGGCTGAATAGTTTTTTTCAGCGTGTTCTAGTTGTGACTTATCAAGATCTATTAATGCCTGAACAAAACAGACTTGCATAAAATGGATGGCATCGATTAATACAGTTTCATCGTTTAAAACGACTAATTGCATAATCTAAATGTTGAATCACACCGTCGGCGTAGCTCGGTTTTCGTGCGACGTTTATAGCGTTGTATAGTGACTGCTGCAATGTGATTCCCGTTAGGCGTATTTTTCCCGGAATACTCGATCATACTCTACGCCTTCATCTGCACCGACCAGCTGAGCGGACAATTATTATCCGCTTCAATTGCCAGGCACCTTTTGGATAAGAGGTTATCGCTTGCTTCTATTGCATAAGCCGGAGTTCTGGCAGTCCTTTTTTGTCGTTTTATTACTTAATCATCTTATGCAGAGGCAGTGCAGATAAAGTATTTCCAATATTTTTGTTTTCCATTTTCTAACTCCTTTTTATAAATCTTGATCGTAAGATATGTTCAAATATGCGGTTAAAAAGCTCAAAAAAAGGGCAACTATTAAGAAGATTGATAACACCAGATTCATAGGGCTAAATCCGCGCAAAAACTGTAGCGTTTTATAGCAAGGCTTGGATACGACGAAGCTGGAAGTTAGCTTTGGTCGATAGTTATCATATGCAAGCAAATTTAACTCAAGCTGCTGCAGTGCCTCATACCCATTTGTGATGGGTTCGCAATAATTCGGCACGGGTGTAATCAATTTAGCAAAAAGAAACATTATGATTAGAAGCGGAATCGTGTACGATTTTTCTAGTGTCTCTGCTAACATTTGTTTGTTGCTCCAGTGATTTTTTTAAGGGTTACATAATTGATAGTTATTTTTTTTTGAAAAACCCACCCGAAACTGGATAATTTTTGGAAAAATATGAAAACCCTGATCGAAGTTGCCGACATGTCAAAATTTATGCCTTACAAAGGCCGGTTGCGTTAAAGAGTCAATTTTGCTCGTTGACTCGGGGATGATTGATAGTATTCCTACAATTAATCCGGTAGATGATGATTACCGGTTGTATTATGTTGAAGACGAAGAGAGGGTGTCAAAATAACTGTGGTGTGACACGAAGTCGCTTTTATGATTGTTTCATCCAATCAACAAATCAAGGAGTTAACGGCGCTAGGGGCGGTGGTATAGTCAGCACATGCGAATCTCTGTAATCATCGTAAGTATGAAGGAGCTAAAGAGGCTGATAAGCGCCGACCAAAACGGTAAGTGAATAAGCATACCCACTCACAGATTGGGTCATCGGTCACGGACACTTGCCCGGTTACCTTCAATGATTTCCTGGCCAAAGAAGTGGGGGGGGGTGACCGTATCGATATGGTTCTGACCAATCCGCCCTATGGTAAAAAAAGGTCGATAACCGTCATCGACGAGAAGAGCAGTAAAAAGGAACAGGAAAAGCTGGCCTGTGAGCGCGAAGACTTTTGGGTTACCACCTCCAACAAGCGAACAGATCAACTTCGTGCAACACATCACCCACATGTTCAAGATCGACGGCAAAGCTGCCGTCGTCGTACCGGATAACGTCCTCTTCGAGGGCGGCACAGGCGAAACAATACGTAAAAACCTGCTGAAACGTACCGACCTCCACACCTTCCTGCGCCTAACTATTGGCATTTTATTCGACGACAAACTCGCCTAGGCTAAAAATTTCTGTATCTATGATTTTCGCACCAATGTCCATATGACGCTGAAGACCAAGCGCTTAGTGAAGAGTGATTTTGATGAGTTGTTTTGCGCTGGGGATAGGAGTAAGCGCGTTGATTCCTATTAGCTCCCTCACCCCAGTCCAGAGGGAACAAAAGAGAAAAGCCTACTGAGAGCACTCGAGGGCATAATAAAGGATCTGGGTGAGGGCGAAAGTCGCTGACATTCATTTACCTACGACGAATTAATAGTTCGCGACAAAACAAATTTGGATATTTTTTAACTTAGAGATGAATCACTGGAAGATACGGAGAACTGGACTCCTCCGGAAGTATTGGGACTGTCGGAAAACGCGTAATAATTTGCGATAATAGGCAAAAATTAACCGGTGCTTAAAATTGATAAGCAAAAGACAACAAAGCAGTTTATTTATCACTCTGGACTCATTGATTCCAGAAGATCATCCTACCGTAAGTTAGATCAACTTCTGTCTTTCTCAGAAATCAGCAAACCGTACCTTTCCCTTTATTCAGTGAAAGGCCGCAAAGAGAAAGGTGTTGAATTTGGTCTGCGAGCCCTGGTGCTGCAATTTCTCGAAGATCTGAGTGATCGCGAGATGGAGCGGTATTTAAAGGAAAATATTGCAGGCAAATGGTTTTGCGAGTTACATCTTGAAGCTAAGGGGCCGGATCACAGTTATTTTGGCGAGTTTCGTAAACGCCTGGGCACAGAGAGATTAATGGAATTATTTTCTCAGGTACGTGATGGTTTGCGAGAAATGGGATTGATCAAAGAGGTCTTTACCTTTGTGGATGCCAGTCAGTTGGTAAGCAAATTAACAACCTGGGAAAGCGATCAAGTTAGGTCTGGAAAAATTCAACAATAATACCGCAGGGAAAGTAGCAGCAGACAAGCAGGCACGTTTCGGTTGTAAAGGTCAGGCCAAGTACTGGTATGGCTACAAAGGACATGCCTCGGTGGATATGCAAAGCGGTTTAATCAATAAGATTGCAGCCACCTCGGCAGAGGTAACTGATGCTCAGGGGCTTACCCATATCTGTCCTGGTGGCGGAGCGGTGTACGGGGACAAAGGGTACTGTGTGAGCCCGGCCAAAATCACACTCAGACGCAAAGGTTGCCATGATGCCACGATCAAGAAAAACAACATGAAAGGTAAGGATCGCCATAAAGACCGTTGGCTATCAGGTATCCGCTCACCCTATGAGCGAGTCTTTGCCCACCGCAACAAGCGAGTTCGCTATCGAGGGCTGAAGAAGGTGCAATTTCAGGTAGGCATTCGTGCGCTGGTTTTCAATCTGAAACGCTTGATGGTCTTGGGTGTTGAGCAAATAAAACTGGTGCCTGCTTAGGATAAATCCGCCTTCATTTTGCGGAACAGGCAAATTGAAGGCTGAAATTCCCTGCCGGGAGTAGAGATAGAGCCAGCTTCAAGCCCGACGGCATACCAATGGCTAATTTTGCGCCCATTTTTGAATTAAATGACAAGCCCGTATTGGCAGCGGAGATAATAGAATAACTAGAAGCCGCACTGGATGAATTTAGAATGGTTCAAAGTTAGTTTGGAGAGTGCGGAGACATAGCGCACCATTACAGCCACCGCAAAAGCGTTTGCGAGCAAAATTAATTTCCACAAAGCAGTTTGCGCCGAAAATTATTCGGGGCTATTGAGCCTGCGATAAAAATATTGCAGCGCAATCGCTTTTGCGGTGGCAAAAATCTGTATTTTAGGGACGAACTCGTCCCGAAGAAGCCGAGTTCGTCCCAAACGGGCCGAACTCGTCCCAAATAGAATTCGGCTTTTTGGGGAGTTAAGCAATATTATTCGCGTGAAAAGAAGAGCGACCTTATATTTATTTATAATATTATAAGTATTATAAATATTATAAATATTATAGGTATTATAAGTTATTTTATACTAAAAATTGTCAACAGTAAATTTTTTTGATTGCTCAAACATAGTTTCTGATATGCGTTACGTTTTTCTAATTGATATGACCACTCCCCATTGCGTGAAAAAATTCAATACAAAAACTTAAGGTAACTCTGATTCTTTCGGGAAATGGGCAATCTGTTTCACGGAAAAGAGATCCGAGCAGACCTTCAATTATCTCCTTCCGAAGTAAATTGTTGTTCAAATTCCGCCACTGGCGATTCAATTAGGTTCCGCGTTGGATATTACAACATTGATGAGGAGAAAATATCCATTAATCGCCATGCCGCTGTCTATCTTGTTGCTCAGATATGCGATAAAACGGGCCACCGCGTATTTTATCCACCATTCAGAAGACAGCTTTTCTTACATGCTGCGCTGCAGCTATCGCTCCATTGCTTGAATATAACGGGAAGGCTGGTCGACCTACATTCACGCTTTGTGGAAACCCGATTGTGGGCCAGCAGTTCAAGTCATTCTGTTCAAGCCAAAGCCGACAAATTTCTGCCCGATCTTTACCGGGTGCAACTACAAAAAAGGAAAGAAGGGGGCTCAAAGCTCGGATCGGAACTTACGTGCTTATCGCCAACAGGCGTTTATCGCTCTATACGTTTTCTAGCATTATTGGCTTGATTAAAGAATGAATCGCCCCAATAATCCTCCGTCTGTAGCCACTGTATTTAGACGCCATGTTGATCCCATCAATTAATATGAAATTTGACAAGTGCTCGGCACCTTCAGTGCTTGTCTGGCTTTTTGTGCTTATAGGGATGCTAGCAACAGGAGTCAACTTACAAGCCGGCTCGCTAGCTACCGACAAAAATTTTAATAAGAGAGCTTTGCATAATGATCCGCTAAAGCTACGGGCTCACATTTTATACTAAAAAATTTCTTACCTTCTAAATCTGCCCACAAAATCAAAAATTAAAGTCCTTATCAAACCCATTTTGATGGATCAATTTTGAAAGCAAATCAACACGATAAGAAATCATTTATGAATTTAATTAAAGATCCATGGATACCTGCAATACGCCAGGATGGTATCGAGTGCAAAATTGCACCCTGGCAAATTGTGGAAATAGAGAATCCGATTATTGAACTGACGGCACCTAGACCAGATTTTCAGGGAGCCTTGTATCAGTTTTTAATTGGCCTATTACAGACCACTTTCGCTCCCGAAGATCAGGTTGAATGGTTGAAGTATTGGGAAAATGTGCCGGATGCACAAAAATTAAAATCAACCTTTGAATTATTCTCAGAAGCATTTGAACTGGCTAACCCGGAAGGCCCAGCCTTTATGCAGGATTTTTCGTTAACCGAAGGAAAAAAAAAGCCGATAGCTGCGTTGCTGATTGAATCCCCCGGTAGTAAAACCATAAAAAGTAATCTGGATCATTTTGTAAAAGGTGGTCTGGTTCCAGGCGCATGCGAATCTTGCAGCGCCAGCGCATTATTCACCTTGCAAATCAATGCGCCATCAGGGGGAGCAGGACATCGCGTCGGTTTGAGGGGCGGTGGACCACTGACAACCTTAGTTAAACGAGGAAAAAGCACACGGCTATGGCAGCAACTTTGGGCTAACCTGTTAACGGAAGAGGCATCTGTAGAGTCGATCAAGACCGTAGATAGCTCGGTGTTACCTTGGATGGCGGAAAGCCGATATTCAACCCAGGGGGAGACCACGTATCCGGATGACGTCAACCCGCTGCAGGCATATTGGAGTATGCCCAGGCGCATCCGCTTACTTATAAATGAGGTGGAGGAGGGGTGCTGTTCTCTTTGCGGTACTAATACTAATCGATTAGCCAGCTCCTTCATCACAAAAAACTATGGGATCAACTATGACGGTCCTTGGGTACATCCGTTGACGCCCTATCGATTTGACCTCAAAAAAGAAAATTTCCCGCTGAGTTTAAAAGGACAAAAAGGGGGGCTGACCTATCGGCATTGGCTGGGGTTGGCCTGGTTGGATGAGGCGAGCGGAGATACGGCAGCTCAGGTCGTAAGAGAATTTAATACGGAGCGGGTGGATTTGCTATTAGATGATCAGCAACCGACAATTTGGTGCTTTGGGTATGATATGGATAACATGAAAGCGAGGTGCTGGTATGAACACCAAATGCCGTTAATCGATGTTTCCAAGAGTATTCGGGATGTATTTGTAGCCGCCGCCAATCAACTTAACAACGCCGCCAGAGAGGCAGCAAAACTGCTACGCAGTCAAATCAAGACCGCTTGGTTTAGTCGGCCAGCGGATGTAAAGGGCGACATGATGACGATGGATCAGGCTTTTTGGCAGGTTACGGAACCTGATTTTTTTCAAATGCTGCACCACTTGTCAAAAATGGATGATGGAAGCCGACAGATGCCCCCGCAGGTTGCAGACCGTTGGAGGAATATTCTCAGAAAATCTACGCTGAGTCTCTTTGATCAATGGGTACTGGAAGGCGATGCAGAGGATCTGGATATGAAGCGCATCACCAAAGCAAGACGTGAATTAGTGAAAAAATTAAACATCGCGAAACCCTTTAAAGACTTGGAACAACTAGCAGAAACTACAACGGAGTCTGCCTGATGGAAAGGAAATATAAAATGCTAACCACCGAGGATGAAAAGTCTTTACTGAGATGGTGGGCAGGGCTCGTTAATGAGCGAGGCAATCGCGCGATGTTACGCCGCGCCGTCAAACCGGAAGACGTGTTGCTAAGCCCGGCGTTCTCCGAGTTTTTGGCTATCATGCCGGAATCCTGGCGGCAGGACTACCGCTTGCTCGATAGTGCGCTGATCGCGGCAATATTGGCGCGCGTCAAAGCTAGCGACGAGCATAATACCTTCGCCAAATCACTGGCTTTACCAAAGCAGGGAGGTGGCAAGCCGCCAATGAGTGAGCTGCGCTTTATGCAGCTTCAGAAAAGCCGTGATCCCGACGAGTTTTTTCGGCAACTTGCTCGGGCTATCTCTATTTTAGATGGCAAGGTCAATCTTTTGTCGCTCGCGGACGGTGCACTGCATTGGTTGAAAGAGTATCGCTGTGGTGCCGACAAAGAGCCCATAAAACGTCTGGCTGTGCGTTGGGCGACAGACTATTACACTGCGTTTTAAAGAGTAATTTTAATCATCGTTAAGGAGAACTTCATGAGCCGTTTTATTCAATTACACCTGTTGACTTCCTACCCTCCGGCTAACTTGAATCGTGATGATTTAGGGCGCCCAAAAACTGCCAAAATGGGGGGGTATGATCGCCTGCGCGTCTCATCTCAGAGTTTGAAACGTACTTGGCGAACGTCTGATCTGTTCCAAGAAGCGCTGGCAAATCACATTGGTACGCGTACTAAAAAATTAGGTGTCGGATGTTATCAGCAACTTATTGCAACGGCTGTGAGTGAAAAAAACGCGTTGGACTGGGCAAAGAAAATTGCCAAACAGTTTGGCGCGCTAAAAAAAGATAAAGACAACCCCCTTAATGAGCTTGAGATTGAACAACTGGTGCACGTTTCGCCGACAGAGCAACAAGCCATTAATACGTTGGTGGCTGTCTTAGCCGAGCAACAGCGAGCGCCGGAGAAAGAAGAATTGGAACTGTTAAGAAAAGCAAACCACGCGGCGGATGTCGCGCTCTTTGGTAGGATGCTAGCATCAAAACCATCGTTTAATGTGGAAGCCGCCTGTCAGGTAGCGCATGCTATTTCTGTCCATCCGGTGGTAATAGAAGATGATTTTTTTACTGCGGTAGATGATCTTAACGACCATTCTGAGGATACGGGAGCGGCACATATAGGTGAGACAGGTTTCGCGGCTGGTTTATTTTATGCTTACATTTGCATCAACAAAACTTTGTTGGTTGATAATTTAGGTGGTGATAAAGTGCTAGCGAAAAAAACCATTGCCGCTCTAACTGAAGCCGCGTCTAAGGTTGCGCCCGAGGGAAAACAAAATAGTTTTGGTAGCAGAGCTTATGCTTCTTATGTCTTAGCGGAATCTGGAGATCAGCAGCCCCGATCATTGTCGGTCTCATTTCTAAAGCCCATTGATCAGCGACATAATAGTGATTTTGCGGTGGATGCTATTAGTGCTTTAAGCACACAACAACAAAACTTTGACAAAGTGTATGGCAGCTGCGCAGATGCCAGATACGAACTAAATGCGATAACTGGTGAAGGTAGCATGACGGAACTTTTAGCCTTTGTGACGGAATAGGAGGCGGCAATGGATTATCTGCTCTTTCGTTTGTATGGCCCGATGGCCAGTTGGGGGGAAATTGCTGTGGGTGAAAACCGTCACACGGCTTTTCGGCCCAGCAAGTCAGCTATATTAGGTTTGTTGGGTGCTGCGCTCGGGATTGACCGGTTGGATGACGAACAACAGGGACAGTTGGCGACAGGGTATCTGATGGCCAGCAAGGTGGTATCCGGTGGTCAATTGCTGCGGGATTATCATACGACACAGGCGCCTGATTCAGTAGGTAAGTTTCAATATCGGACACGTCGCGATGAAATAATCCTCGGGAGAAAAAGGCTTGGCACAATACTCTCTAGTCGTGAGTACAGAACTGATTCGTTGGCCCTTGTTGCAATTACTGTGAACGAATCAGCTAATTGGAGCCTCAGAGTGCTCGCGGAGCATCTGGCCAAACCTAGATTTCATCTGTATCTAGGACGTAAAGCCTGCCCGCTAGCCGCACCGCTGAACCCTAAAGTTATTTCTACGCGGGGTTTTAAAGCAGCATTTGAAGAATATCAGCCAGGAGATTTGTTGATCGACCGAAAGAGCTGGGACGGGGATTCGCGCTGGTTAGCGAGCGATGTAATTCAGCAATACTATTGGGAGGGCTTGATCGAGGACTTTGCCGCTGAAGATGGGGTCTTTGATCGGCGGCAGGTACAACAACTAAGCCGCTATGACCAGCCACTGTCACGCAGGCGCTGGCAATTCCAGCCACGACAAGAATTCATGTGGCAGGCGCAACAACAGGGAGGGCAGGAGTAATGTATCTTTCGAGAGTGAATGTTCGTCCGCAATTGTCTGCTTCTGATCTGTCCTTGTTTCGCGAAAACCGAGATGGTTACGGATTGCATCAATTATTCTGGACTCTATTCAGTGATGGAAAATCAGAATCGGACTGCCAAAAAAAGCGTGAGTTTTTATTTAGGGAAGAAGTTGCGAGTGAGCAGAGACAGACTTCAGAGGGGCGTAAGTTGGATCCGGTTTATTATTTGGTTTCTAAAGAGCAACCCCGTGCAGATTCTTCACTGTTCAATGTGCAAACTAAAGTATATGCCCCGAAACTTTCAGCAGGCGATCAATTTGCCTTTACATTGCGAGCGAATCCCGTCGTTACCCGAGCAGGTAAACGTCACGATATCGTTATGGATGCCCAGCAAAAGTGGCTTAAAGAACAACTATCAGCACTAAATCTGGGTTTGGCGGGAAGTAAAGGTGAGCTTAAGAAGCGGTTGTTGGATTTTGCCAACGACCAATGCCTGGAGCATTGGTGTGAACTTATTGGCCGTGGAATTTTTCCAGAAAAACTGGAGCAGAAACTTAGCCGCTCAGAAACATTAGAGTGGGCAATAAAAACGGTCGTTGATGGTGCAGTATTGCAATGGTTTGAGCGCCAAGCAGAGCAGTTTGGCTTTTTAGTTGTACGAAATAGTGGCGGCAAACCGGTATTGGAGTCAGGGGCGTATCGTAGAGCTCACTTGATGGGTAAGCGAAAAAAGGTAAGTTTTAACGCCCTCGATTTATCGGGTGAAATAGAGATTGTAGCTCCACTCAATTTTGAAAAGATGTTATTTTCAGGCATTGGTCCTGCCAAAGCTTTTGGCTGTGGGCTAATGCTGCTCCGCCGAATTTGAATAAACTATTCTTATCAAGCTCAAGGATGATCTAATGAAACTCACATTACACTTACTGGAGTAAAGCGTCGCTACTCATAATCAAGATGATTGTTGAATATATTTGTATTACCGATATTGCACATTATAAAAATAAAGCTCATACGAATGACCTGATAAGAAACTGGTTGCGTAATCGAAATCCCATTGAATTTAGGTGTATGAGAGCATTAGAATAATCCAAATTTTTAACCTGTTGAATTCGTCGGGTTTAAAAAGCAAACTGGCTTAATCAGTTTTATGCTCATACCCAAACCGCGAATTGTTTCGCCCATTCGCCATCTGGTATACTGTTCGCCACATGCCTGAGGCGTGGAGATAAACAGGCATAAAAAACGAAAACGAGAGCATAGATAACCTGTTCCCCACATGCGTGGGGATAAACCGTACTCGATTAAACCCGGTGTAAACTTGCCTGTCTGTTCCCCACATGCGTGGGGATAAACCGCCTTTTCCAGGGCGGCGCGCCCATGTAAACGGACGCTCATCTGAAAAATTTTTTCAAAGCTGTACGGCCCCATCCGTTGGCGAAAGTGCACCAGTTCGGTACTGTGACAGGGTACCTTCTGCTGAAAAGCGGTCATGCTACAGAACGCCTGGTAATAGGGATTCCGCTTCCACTATATCACCAGCGTTTCATCGCTGAGATTTTCGAGTTGCTTCAGCAAGAGATACCCCACCTTTAGCGTTTCTTGATTTATTCTATCTCTTGCTGGTTGATGCTAGGCACTATATCCGCCGCTTCCTTTTCTTTTAGTTGGTCAATACAGCGTCGTATGAAGGCTGAATTAGTGAATGACGCTCTTAAGATGACTCTTTGGAAACGTAAGCTAGGCGAGAGGCTGGTATGGCATACGGATCGCGGTAGTCAGTACGCCTCTGATAATTGCCGTTTATTATTACAACAGTACGGTATTATTCAAAGCATGATCTCTAAGGGGATTGCCGGGATGCGGTGGCTGAGAGCTTTCCCCATTCCTTAAAAACGGAATTAACCCATCATTATCAATTTAAAACGAGGGAAGAAGCCAAACGCGCTATATTTCATTACATTGAAGTTTTCTATAACCGTCAGAGACTTTATTCCACCAATGACTATTTATCGCCGGTGAATTATGAAAGATTTAAACGGGCTGCGTAATCATGTGTTAGGATAACAGCTTCTTTTTGGTTTTATTGAACTTTATACTATACGGTATATCGAACGCTTAACCTTCTTTTGTTGGAGTTAGACGTAACTTCTGTGAGAATAAAAAACACAGCGATACTGATGATTTTTTGGTTGTTTTGCCAACAGGCAGGGGCAGCCGCTGGTGCCATCGCAATGGTTTTTCCATCTCAAAATGAACTTGGATCAATCGTTCAAACTGACGTTCCTTGCCATGATCACAATACGACTGAAAATATCCCATATATGGCTAGCTTAACGAGTCTAGATAGCCACAGTGATGTCAGCGAAAACCTAGAGCCATCAACCAGTTCCAGTCAGAGTTGTTGCGACATAAGTTGTCAATGTTGTATCAGTGGCTGTCAATCAATGTTAGGTAGCGAATCGAATCAAAACATACCCGCGCCGTCCGTATATCCAAGCGATGATTATTTGTCAGTCATACCACATACCCCAGCTAGCTCACTTTTCCGCCCCCCAATTATTGCTTAATCCATAGGGCTATTGCGCCCAACAAATATTAAATCTGCTGTATCTGGCAGTTTTTGTACCCGTATTTGAGGATTAAGTGATGAAAACATCCTATGTAAAAATTAGTTTTATTGTCATCTCAGCCTATTTCTTTTCAAGCGCAGCCATTGCTCGTCATGCTGTGGATACGAACATTACAATTGAACGCGATAGTACTAATGCCATTCGATTGAGCCATATTCAACTACGGCATGATAACGATGGTAACTATCGACTCAGCGGGGAAGTGCGAAGACGTCAAAATCTTTCGTTGTCATTCGGTCACTTTGATCTAACGGTGTTCGATGAAGACGGAGGTGTGGTATTTGAGGACGCGGAATACTATTGGCCTCGGGTCGTTAATCGTCGCTATAACCATCCTTCAAAATTTGTCTTTTCGATACCTGAGAACATCGCAAACCAAACAGAGTTGCGGCTGGGTTTTCACAAAGACACATTGGCCGAAAGACCAAAACCGATCCATTAATTATCGATAGCTATTATCGGTTCTTCAGCATTCTCGTGGGAGGCTGTCGATCAATTGTTAAGGACTCATTATGTTTAAGCGATTAATATTCATTCCATCACTGGCGTTGTTAGTTAGTGAAGCACCGGTATACGCCGAGTCGCTAAACGCCGAATTCAAGGCGAGCGATATCAAGGAAAACACCTTGGTTGTATACAAAAACCCTCAGTGTGGTTGTTGTGGTAAATGGGTAGAGCATATCAATGATTTTGGATTTTCGAGCCAAATCGACGCTATTTCAAATGTCGGCTCGATTAAATCCAAATATGGCATTGAGCCGCGCTATCGATCTTGTCATACGGCTGTCGTCGATGGGTATGCCTTTGAGGGTCATATCCCGGCGCACGTCATCCGCCAATTTCTGACAGAAAAACCGCAAAACGTCATTGGCCTATCGGTACCGGGCATGCCGGCGGGAAGTCCCGGCATGGAAATGGGCGACCGGCATGATGCCTATGACGTACTCCTGCTGAAACAGGATGGCAGCACTGAAGTTTATGCACACATAAGTGGGCATTAAAAGCCCCGTCATTGATGGATAGAGAATAACCAATGAAAGATAATCAATCGTTAATAGCCAGGGTTGAAAAACCGTCTTTGTCCCGCCGACATTTCGTTACCGGAGTGGCGGCCGGGAGTCTGGTAATGGGTATAGAGTCTTGGCCTCGCTTTGCTTTCGCCTCAGAGTCTTACCGGCGAGAACCAGAGACCTTAAGCGGAAAGCGGTTTGATCTCACTATTGGCTACCAGCCGGTTAACTTTACCGGGAAACAGCGTATGGCCACGGCGGTGAATGGTTCAGTGCCCGCACCTGTTTTGCATTGGCGTGAAGGTGATCGCGTTACCTTGCGCGTCACCAACCGCTTGACGCATGACAGTTCAATACATTGGCATGGGATTATTTTGCCCACCGATATGGATGGCGTGCCAGGGCTCAGTTTTGACGGCATCAAACCCGGTGAAACCTATGAGTACCAGTTTGACGTCAAGCAAAGCGGCACCTTTTGGTATCACAGCCACTCTGGTTTTCAAGAACAAACAGGCGTGTACGGTGCGATTGTGATTGACCCCAAGGAACCGGATCCTGTGAGGTATGACCGTGATTACGTGGTGCAATTATCTGACTGGTCAGACGAAGCGCCTGAGGGCATCTACGCTAAATTAAAAAAGATGAGTAGTTATTACAACTTCCGCGAACGCACTGCGGGGGATCTATGGCGTGATATAAAAGCGAAAGGAGTGAAGAATACCTGGAACGAGCGCGCGATGTGGAATCAAATGCGCATGAGTGACAGAGATATTTCCGACCTTACAGCCTATACCTACACTTTTCTGATGAATGGCATCACCCCTGAGGATGGCTGGATGGGCCTTTTTAAACGTGGAGAAAAAGTACGTTTACGCTTTATTAATAGTGCTGCGATGACCATTTTTGATGTACGTATCCCCGGATTAAAAATGACCATAGTCGCTTCGGATGGCCAGAATATTCAGCCAGTCACAGTGGATGAATTTCGCATTAGTGTGGCGGAAACCTACGATGTAATCGTGGAACCCAGTGATGATAGCGCCTATACCATTTTTGCCCAGAGTATTGACCGTACTGGCTTTACCCGAGGCACGCTAACTCCGGACTCCGGTTGGACTGCTGAGATACCTGAAATGGATCCAGCTCCAATTTTGGGTCACCGTGAGATGGGTATGGGAATGGATCACATCCAGCACCAAATGGAGAGTACGCCTGGTATGGACCACGGCCAGCACCAGATGGAGAGTATGCCTGGCATGGATCACAGCCAGCACCAAATGAGTGGTATGGCCACCATGGATCATAGCCAACAGGGTAGTAGGTCAACATCACTGGGCAAAGCGGGTTACGGTAGTGATCGAGAGATGACACACAGCTCGACCGAGTTTGGCCTTCATGTGGATATGCGGGCCGATAACCCTCAAAGTGGCTTGAACGATCCCGGGATTGGACTGCGCAACCACCAGGAGCAATATGGTCGACGCGTGTTGACCTATGCCGATATCCGTAACTATTACCCTACTATTGATCGGCGAGAACCCAGTAGAGAGATTGAATTGCACTTAACGGGCAATATGAGCCGTTACATGTGGTCCATGAATGGTATCAAGTTTGCCGATGCGGCCCCCGTTCAATTGGCTTACGGTGAGCGGGTGCGCATTATTCTGGTTAATGACACCATGATGACACACCCAATTCATTTACACGGTATGTGGAGTGAAATGGAAACGGGTGATCCGCGCTACATTCCACGCAAGCATACTGTCATTGTTCAACCGGGCTCGACGATCAGCTTTTTAGTCACCGCCGATGCGGTCGGGCGATGGGCGTTCCATTGTCACTTGTTGTATCACATGCCGGGGATGTTCCGTGAAGTTAGGGTAGTTTGAGAGGATTAAACGGATGAACATACAAGTGCAAAAAATCAAAATCTTTCAATCGGTTTTACTCGCTTCAACGCTTTTGCTAGCCGCCAATAGTGTCCATGCAGGCGCGGAGGATGACCCGCTGTTAACGAAAGTATTAGTTGATCAATTTGAAATACGAGATTCAGATGGTGAAGCACCTTTGGTGCTTGAGGGGCAAGCGTGGATAGGTAAAGACCTAAATAAGCTTTGGCTAAAAACGGATTTTGAGCGTGTTGAGGGTAAAACTGAAGATGCCGAGTTACAAGCTCTTTATAGCCGGGCTATCGCTCCGTTCTGGGATTTTCAATTCGGGCTTCGCAAAGACTTCCAACCCTCACCGAGCAGAAGTTGGGTGGTCATTGGCTTGCAAGGTCTCGCACCCTATTTCTTCGAAGTCGAGCCGGCCTTCTTCATCGGTGAAAGTGGTCGCACTGCATTCAGACTAGAGGCAGAGTATGAGTTGTTGTTCACGCAGCGGCTGATTTTGACGCCTGACATAGAGCTGAATGTTTATGGCCAAAATGATAGCGAAATTGGTATTGGTTCAGGGTTGTCGGATGTGCAGGTGGGCCTGCGTCTTCGCTACGAAATTAGGCGTGAATTCGCACCCTACATTGGTGTGAATTGGTCAAGGAAGTATGGGAATACCGCCAACTATGCCAGACGTGCTGGTGAAGATATTGATGATACACAGCTCGTCATCGGTATACGGCTGTGGTTTTAATCCTCAGCGGCAAAGATAACCAATTTCGGTTCAAAGCAGACTAGACCAAGATAAACGTATAAGGATGATCGATGAAAAAATTATTTATTAGCTTATGTGTCACAGTAATACTGGGCCTGACAGGCGTTGTTTTCTTTATTTACTCGGGACTGTTTGATGTTAGCGCATCAGTACCGCATGCCGCGATTACGAAGTGGGCAATGTCCACAACCATGCACGCCTCAGTGGAGCGAAGGGCCAAAGGGATTACGGTGCCTGACTTGGCGCAAGAAGAACTGATTCTTGCTGGCGTCAACGATTTTGAAGCCATGTGCATTGCTTGCCATGGAGCACCTGGTAAGCAGCCTGACGCGATGGGACAGGGTTTGAATCCGCCAGCGCCAGATTTGCAAAAATCAGCGCAACATCTTAGCGCCGCAGAGCTATTCTGGGTGGTCAAAAATGGCATTAAAATGACCGGCATGCCGGCCTGGGGAGCGACACATGATGATGCGGCACTATGGCCTGTGGTTGCGTTGATGACCCAATTGCCAAAACTTGACCAAGCCAAGTATGAGAGTCTGCTTGAGCGAGCGGAAGGAATTGGTCATCACACGACGGATATGCTAGAGACAGGCCATAAACACCAGCAGAATGAAACTGTAGGCGGGGGCGCTGAGCACGATGCGCCGGAGCATATAGAAGCTAAGCTGGCACATGACCAGGATAAACATGAACATTAATCCAGATAAAATCAGTTATCTAGAACGGCCCCTAATTGGAACTTTGTTGACTAGGAGAATAACGCTATGAATAAATTTATTATAATGCTAACAGCATCGATAGCCTTTACGTTGCCGGCATGTGCGGTAGGTAAGCACGAAGCTAGTAATAACGGCCATAATGAACAGGATAAATCAGCACATGACCAACTGGGTGCCCAAGAGACGCTAGTGCATAAGCATGCAGCAAAAAAAGGAGCAGTGGGGTATGCTGCCCAGCCTTCCCCAGATCAGCGCACCATTCATGTGAGCCTCAGCGATGAAAAGCTGATCAACTTTGCAGAAAATATCGGGGAAATTAAATCAGGAACGATGATTAACTTTGTCGTAACTAACAAAGGAAAAATTCCCCATGGTTTTTTTATCGGTAACGAAGCTGAGCGAAAAGCGCATGCCCAGATGATGTTACGAATGCAGCAGCTGGAGATGCCCGGTATGGTGCACTCTATAGATAATAGAGCCATGTTGGCGCCGGGTGAAACTAGACAGATCGCGTGGCACTTTGAAGGCAAGGATCAGGTCGTATTTTCCTGCAATTTCCCGGGTCATTTCGAGGCAGGTATGTTCAGAAAGGTTCCACTGAAGCCTTAGGGATAATAGGGGCACGCTTCTTTGTTATCAGGTTGGCTTGGTTATTCTGTATAAGCGCCACCCCGCAGTTTACTGCGGGGTGGCTTTAGTCATGTTTGTGTGCGAACAACCCGGAAACCCATCAATTGCTATGCTAACTCCGAAGACTAATTACAGAGTACAGCAGATAAACTATCTGAGTCCTTTGCAGAATTACTGCGCTAGGCAATACGGCGTTAAAAACCGGCTCAAAATGCTCATTTATAAGCAGTATGAACTCCGCTTTTTTGTCGGTTTTTGCCTTGTCTTGCCGTCGCTCGTCACATTATGCAAAGGTCTTTATCTATATATGTTGATAATTATATTCAGCATTTTTCTATGTTTATCCGGTGCTGCAATGGCAGACTCGCCTGCTGGCCCCGATTTAACTGACTCGGAAAAATTCTGGCTTGCAAATCACTCTGAAATTATTCTGGCGCCAGCAGCCAATTTTTACCCTTTTGAATTTTTTGATGAAAACGGAACCTACCGTGGTGTGGCAGCGGATTATGTAGCCTTGCTGGAAAAGCGGCTAGGGATTAAATTTCAGGTAGTCAGGATAGAGGAAAAACGTCTGCGGATGAATGCAATTAAGTCCGCTGGTGTGGATGTGATTGCTGCGGTAACTAAGGCGCCGGGCATCACTGAGTCTATGTTGTTAACACGCCCCCATATTATTTTGCCCGGTGTCATTGTTGCCAGGGACGAATACAAGGATATTAAAGCCCTTTCCGGAAAAAAGGTAGCAGCGGTGTCAGGTGAACAATGGGAAAAATTAATTACCAAAAAATATCCAGATATTAATCTGGTACGAGTGCCGGATACGGCAACAGGGTTGGAGTTGGTTTCGCTGGGTGCAGTCAAAGGGCTGGTCAGTGATATAGCCACAGCGTCATATTATATTCATCGTGAAGGACTGACGGATATACAAATCAGCGGTAACATCGGGCGAAATTTTGAATTGGCGATCGCGACGCGTAAAGACTGGCCGCAATTGCAAAGTATTCTCGAAAAGACGCTGGCAAGTATTACCTATGATGAAAGGGAAAAGATATCTCGTCAGTGGATACATTTGAAACAACCTTCGCTGTTGCAACGTCCGGTCTACCGAAATGTTATTGTTGTTATTGTTCTGACCATACTGTTGGGTATGGTATCCATTATCGTCTGGAACCGCACCTTGAAAGGGCGCGTATTACAGAGAACGCAAGCATTAAATGCAGAATTACAGCGTCGACATGACGCTGAGTCCGATCTTCAGGCGGCGCATAACGACCTGATTCATTCCCACCAAGAACTCAAAATTACCCAGTTAAAGTTGATTCATGCTGCAAAAATGGAATCGATAGGCTTGCTGGCTGCGGGTATTGCGCATGAGGTAAAGAATCCCTTGGCCGTGATTCGGCTGGGACTGGACTATGTTGGTAGTGAAGTTGGTAGCGATGTTGGTAGTGAGCTTAAAAACGAAAGCACTATTAACGATGTGCTGAAAGATATGGGGGATGCGATTTCGCGCGCAGATACGGTAATCAACCGTCTCCTTGATTTTTCGAGGGAAGATAAACTGGAAAGAGGTCCGGCTGATATCAATATTATTATCGAAAACGCATTACACCTGGTACAGCATGAGTTAAATCAGAGCAATATAAAATTGGTGAAAGAACTGGCGCCTCGCTTGCCACTAACAGAGTTGGATGCAAGTAAGATGCAACAGGTTTTCGTTAACCTTTTTATGAATGCAATACAGGCAATGAGAAAAGACGGTATTTTGACGGTAGCAACCTATCAAACTGTTATTGGGGAAAACGGCCAGTTGGGTCAAATTGAAAAACACGAGATGGAGAATGGCACGGCGGTACTAGTGGCTGAAGTCAAGGATACCGGTCCGGGTGTTGCTGGAGAGGTGATGGGAAAAATATTCGACCCATTCTATACAACAAAGCCAGCAGGAGAAGGAACAGGTCTTGGCTTGTCTGTTATCAGAAATATAGTGGATTTGCACCAGGGAGCTATTGATATTAGGAATCGCGACAGTGGTGGTTTAGCTGTCAGGATTATATTTAGAAAAACAGAGACAGAGGGCAACCAGAATGAATAAACGGATATTGGTGGTTGATGATGAAGTCAGCATAACCAAAATGATAAAGCTTAACCTGGAACGCACAGGGCACTATGAGGTAAGGGTTGAAAACAGAGGGGTTAAAGCCATACAGGCAGCCATTGAATTTATGCCGGATCTTATTTTTTTGGATGTCATGATGCCGGATTTGTCAGGAGACATTATTGCAACACAGCTGAAAGAAAATAATAACCTGAAAGATATCAAAGTAGTTTTTCTTACCGCCATTGTGACGCGCGATGAAACAGCGGATGGAGGTAATAAAATTGGCCGGAACCTTTTTCTGGCCAAGCCGGTCACGACACTGGATCTTTTACGCACCATTGACAAGGTGTTAAATGGGAGTTAGCAAAACTGCATTTTAGGAGGCTTCATGAAGTATTTTTTGAACGTTACCCACTGTGGAATTTTTGTGCTTTTTGTCCTGTTCACGTCGTCTGTCGAATCTCAGCCGAATGCTAGTGATAACGAGAGCACCATAGCTCAAATATTATCGAAATCTGTAGCACCGACGACCACAGAGCATCAGGCACTTTCTGCGTACTTTTACCAGCTGTCCCAGGACATGGAAAAAAAGAGGGCCACGCATGAATATCTTAGAAAAAGGTATGAACAATGGGGGCTTACGCTTACTCTCCAGCATTGCTCCGAAATCATTGAGCAATATAGGAATTTGGCGCGTGAATATCAGGCGATGGCGGATGAGCATGCCACTTTGGCGCAATAGTTGAAACATCCCCCTGACAAGCTGTTGGGTCAAACAAAAAGAGGCTACAGGAATCCACTGGCTTTCGCGATCGGGATAGGGCGTTTATAGGGAGTATTGTTTCCTATGGAGAAGATTGGCTATTGTCGCGTAATAGTTTCGTTTAACAGGCCTTTTTTTTAAAACTGTGACCGTCCCTTAGTGGGGTGCACTCTGGCTTTTTCCGTACTAAATAATTCGGGATATGGAATGAAAATTGAATTACAGGAATTAGTTGAAAAGTATAAATATGATAGAGAGTCGGTATTCAATACTTGGTTTATCAATAACGATGAACGTTTGAAAGCCTTTCGTTCGATCCGTCGCGGCGTACAGAAAGTAATACAAGAGATTAAGGATAAAGCGTTTGGCAACGACTATAAAGACTCATCCTTGGAAGTTGTCTTGAACTGTATCACGGAACAAAAGCAGGTATTTATTGGCGCATCACACGCTTTTTACTGGAAGCCAAAGCTGCGGATTCCAGATATTTATGAGAATGAAGGGAACCAGGTGGCATTCGGTCAGTTTCTTGAAAATTGCTCTAATGCGACAAGGGAAGAACAAATATTAAAGGAAATAATCCATCTGGATCAGCGAAAAATAAAAGGGCTGGGGCCAGCAGTGGCCAATATTCTGTATTTCCTCCATCCTGAAATTATCCCCCCATTCAATACGGCCATCGTTAATGGGTTTAACCACCTATTCAAAGAAAAAATTAAGCTCGGTTCATGGCAGGAGTACCTGCGTATGCGTGAGGTGATTATAGGGAAAAACAGCCAGCACAGAAGTATGCTTTCTAAAGACCTCGGCGCGTTTTCAGGCTTGTTGTTTGATATTGGCGTTA
>Ga0070727_10001285_pt1 | contig 27048 bp, 23 predicted proteins | sample tdAd472_FD_66722 | JGI IMG/M metagenome (GOLD analysis project Ga0070727, IMG submission 66722) | Marine sediment microbial communities from the Atlantic coast under amendment with organic carbon and nitrate - tdAd47.2 | ecosystem: Environmental > Aquatic > Marine > Coastal > Sediment | place...
CTGGTTGACCTTGGTATAGAGTTCCGGGCTCAGTTCTTCCCCGAGTGAGCGGTAATGCGCGCCCTCGATGATCTCGATGCCCAGCGCGCCGACCACGAAGATCGTCCCGGCAATGACGAACCGGATCTGGCTTGCGCGGTCCAGCCGGAAGAACCAGGGTGCCAGCACTGCGCCCAGCACGATCAGCGCAAAGCCATAGGGCAGCACCCAGCCGAAAGGCTGCAGGATTTCCGCATTGAACATGTCATTGATCGGCTGGGACGTCAGTTCATGGATCTGCACGCTCTCGTCAAAGGCCATGAACGCAAAGACCAGTGCCATCAAAAGCCAGCCGGCCCGGTCACGGCTTTTGGCAGGCAGGGTGGAGGCCGTATAGACCAATGCTGCCGCACACGTCATCAGCAGGAAGACGGCGATCAACGTCGGGACATTATGTTCTTCATTCAGGTGGAACATGTTGGCCATGCCGCCCAGATAAGGCTTGCCGAAGACATGCTTCATCACCAGGACGCCAATATGTGGCAACAGGGCCAGAAGGCCGATACCTGTCAGCGTCCAGGCAACACCTTTAGGTGTAATCACAGCAGCGCGCACGCCCTCAACCTGTCCCCCCAAGGGCATCGCATTATCCGTCATGTTACATATCCCACTCCAAACTCATCAAAAAATTACATATTTTCGTAGTTTCTCAAGAGTTAACCGCTTGTCTGAGTGAGATTTTGTCTGCGGGCTATGCAGCCTGAAGGCGAATTCCTCCGAGGCGTTTGACCAAAACATAGAGGAAATAGGCTGCCCCGCCATATTCGAGACATTCCTGCAGGGAGGTCATCAGCGTGAAGCCGAGGGAGCTGCTCAAGCGCTCCCAGCCCTCGGCCGACAGCGTCGGGTCAGTCATCTGGTAGAGGGCGCTTTCCATCACTTCCATGCCCAGCGCGCCGCCAACATAGATTGTGCCGGCGATGGCAAAGCGGATCTGTGTTCCCCGGTCGAGCTTCAGGAACCAGGGCAGGAGGACAATACCGAGCGCCAGAACGGCAAGCCCATAGAGCAGGATCCACGGAAAGGCCGGCATCCACGAGGTCTGCACCACAATCCCGGTGATGACGCTGAGGGTTTCGTGAATCTGGGCGTTTTCATCAAATGCGAGGAACAGAAAGGCGGCGCTGAGCACCCACCAGCCCCGCGCCATGCGTGTTCCCGCGGCGCGGCAGGCCGTCAGCGCCAGCGCGACACTGCAGGACAATAGAACCAGCGCCGAGACCAGGGTCGGCACATTCGCCTCCTCATCCAGGCTGAACATGGGGGCCAGCCCCATCACATAATCATAGCCAAGCCTGTATTTCAGGAACAGCACAGCGGCATGGGCCATCAGCAGAAACAGGCCGATCACGACCAGTGCCCAGGCTAGCTGCTTTGGCGACAAGGAAAGCGCAGGCGATCTGCCTGCCTGTGGATCAAGATGATCTGTCATGATGTGTCCCCTCACAAGCCTTCATCAAGCTACATAATTCAGGGGGAAACAAGACTCTTTCATTTCGCTCTGCGCGCGAGGAAATAAAGCGGGGACAGCCAGCCTCCTTTGGCATGACCGGTCTTGACCCGGCGCGCGTGGCACCGCACCTATGAGAGGGACAGAATCCCGTGACCGGAGAGACCATGACCTTTGATGCCCGAGAGCCCCGTCTCGACGACGAGAATGAGGACAAGAAAACCACAGAGCCGAACGCGTTTCTCGAAGAAGCGCTGTTCAAGGCCCGTACCATCCTGCTGACCGGCGGGATTGATTTCATGCAGGCCCGCCGCGTGTCAGAACGCCTTCTGGCGCTGTCGTCCGAAAGCAAGGAGCCGATCCTTCTGGTGCTCTCCTCGCCGGGCGGCCACGTCGAAAGCGGCGACATGATCCACGACATGATCAAATTCGTCGAAGCCCCGGTGAAGATCCTCGGCACGGGCTGGGTCGCTTCCGCTGGCGCGCTGATCTATGCCGCCGCCAAGAAGGAAAACCGCTACGCCCTGCCGAACACCCGCTTCCTGCTTCATGAACCGCGCGGCGGTGTCGGCGGTCAGGCGACGGATGTTGAAATCCAGGCCCGCGAGATCATCAAGATGCGCGAGCGCCTGAACAACATCTTCGCTGAAGCCACCGGCAAAACGCTGGCCCAGATCAAGGAAGACACAGATCGTGACTTCTGGATGAGCGCGAAGGAAGCCGTCGAATATGGCCTCGTCGGCAAGATCGTGAACCATCGCAGCGATGTGAAATAGCGCGGTCTGCGCACCCCTGACGTTTCAAGTCATTTTGAAATCATGAACGCCCGGCCTGTTACAGGTTCGGGCGTTCATTTTTGGTTAGGGATGTGTTTGCGGCGCGTAAAGGTTTATGGCGCAAGGTGGTGTCCTTAACCATTAAGGGGCCGCCTCGCTGTAATGCCGGTACGTGTAGAAGATATCGCGGTCGCTGTGCGGCCTGTTCCGCCTGCTGCCACCGTGTCCGCCGTGCTGGGCCAGTTTCTCTCCGATCCGTCCCTGTTTGCCTTGCCGGTTGTGCGCGGCGGTGCCGCGCTCGGCATGGTGACCCGCCAGGCGATTACAGAGGCCATGTCACGTCCGGATCTGCGCCAGCAGATTGCGGCGCTGCCGGTGACCGAATACATGCTGCCCGCGCCAGTCATGGCGGAAGAGGGCACCCCGATCGGCCTTGTTGCAAAGCTTGCCGCCGATGGCTCGACCAGCGCGCTGACCGCCGGAATCATTGTCCTGTCAGGCGGGCGCTACATGGGCCTGATCAGCCCGCAGGCGCTGCTCTCCACCGTGGCGCAGGAAAACGCCGCGCGCGCACGGGCCATGCAATCTGCCCAGAAAAAGCTGATCAAGGCCCGCCGCGAATCCGAAGACGTCGCGCTGGAAAAATCCCGTTTCCTGGCCTTTGTCGGTCATGAGATCCGCACGCCGCTGACCGGCATTCTGGGCGTGGCAGACCTGCTGCAGGATCAGGCCAGCGGAGAGGCCAAGCGTCTTGCGCGCACCATCTCTGAAAGCGGCAGCCATCTGGACCGCCTGCTGAATGACCTCCTGGACCTTTCCCGTCTTGAGGCCGGCAAGCTGTCAGTCAGTCAGGCACCGTTTGACCTGCGCGACTTTGCCAGTGATGCGCGTGATCTGTGGCAATCACGCATGGCGGGCAAGCGGCTGGATCTGCGCATCAAGGTGGCGGGCGATGCCGCGCCACGTCTCGAATCCGACGCGATGCGTATCCGTCAGATCCTGTTCAATCTGATGAGCAATGCGCTGAAATTTACAGAGCGCGGCTATATCGGCGTGGAGCTGTCCACCTTCGAGGCCGCCGGCAGTCTCAAGCTGCGCATGACGGTGGAAGATACCGGCTGCGGCATCAGCGACGCCGACAAGGCCCGCCTGTTCGAGGCCTTTGAACAGGCCGCGCCCTCAACCGCGAAGACGCATGGCGGCTCGGGTCTCGGCCTCTCCATCGCCAAGGGCCTGGCCCGGCGTCTTGGCGGAGAGATCACGCTGGCGGACAATCCGCAGGGCGGTTCCATCTTCACGGTCACGCTGCCGGTTCAGAAGGCCGGGCCGCGCCTGGCCGTGTCCAGCCTTCCGGCAAAGCCCCGCATGCGCGCCTTCGATCTGGGTCGCATCCTGCTGGCAGAGGATCACGCCGTCAGCGCGCTGGTCATCACGCGGGCCCTGTCTGCGGCGGGCTGGGAAGTCGATGCGGTAAAGACCGGCGAGGATGCCATCGACCGCGCTCTGGTCACGCCCTATCAGGCCATTCTGACAGACATTCACCTGCCTGGAACGGAAGGGGAGGAGGTGCTGAAAACCCTGCGCGCCTTCACCGGGCCGAACGCTGCTGCGCCGATTATCGCGGTGACCGCCGATGTCAGCCCCGAGCGGCGGCTCGCCTGCCAGCGCGCGGGCTTTACCACGATGATCGAAAAGCCGATCCGCCCGCGGGCGCTCGTCGCCACGCTGGCCGACATTCTGATCGCCGACAAGGAAGCCGAGGCCGAAGCCGGGCTGGACGTTCGCCAGCTCGCCTGAGCCCTGCTGGCGCGCCGCCCGACAGGTGCGCGTTCACACCGTCTTGCCTTGAGCCGCCGACGGGCGCACAGCTGGCCGCATGACCGAGCAGCCTGCCCATGCCCATCCCACACCCGCCCTGCGCACCGCCATCTGGCGCGGCCTGCGCTTTCGCTGCCCGGTCTGTGGCGAGGGGGCCATCTTCCGCGCCTATCTCAAACAGGTCGACACCTGCGCCGTCTGCGGAGAGCCAATCGGAGAGATCCCGGCTGAGGATGGCCCCGCCTGGCTGACCGTGCTCAGTCTCGGGCCTGTTCTGGTGGCGCTCACCCTGTTCATTTCAATGTCCGGCTGGCCGATGTGGGTGACACTGCCGCTGTCGGCGGCGATGGTGATCGGCGCGGTTCTGGCCTGGCTGCCGCGGATCAAGGCGCTGGTGATTGCGGTACTGCTGGTCAGCAATCGCGACTGAGCGGGCCAGGGCTTCGGGAATGGCGGTGGGGCAGGGCGGGCCGGCCCCGGCTATCTGCGCGCAATTGTCTGCATCGAGTGCAGGCGAGGTGCTTGCAGGGCGGCGAAACCGCGTGTATGAGGCGCCCTTCGCATCAGCGATCGGTTCGGTAGCTCAGCTGGTTAGAGCGCGCGACTCATAATCGCGAGGTCGGGAGTTCAAGTCTCCCCCGAACCACCATTCACCCTCCTGAGAAATTTGATTGTGCAGGCTTTCGCTCAGAAAGCCGGAGATGAAACTCACACTCAACCTTGTTCGGACGTCTTGCATCTTGCGGCCTAGCTGGACAGCAACTTCCCCGGTAGGCAGTAAAGAGTCTTTGTGGAACCAGGCTTCACCTGCCTAGTGAAGTTTAGAGCGGCTCAATCGGTGCGAACCCTTTTGTCTTCGCGAACCGCATATTATGATTAAAATTCGACATCGAGTCGGAAGGGTCGATGCTCTCAAGATTCAGGCGCATAAATGTCTCCTGCACAAACTGAACCGATAGAACAGGTGTCGGCTTCTTGTGCCCGGTCGCTGTATCCAGCATTTCAGATTCGCAGGTCACAAAAACCTCGGTTTGAGGCAGGATACGAAAAAGATCGCCGGCCACCTTTAGCGCGACGCTGCACACATAATCCTGATACAGCTCATTAAACTGACCGACCGGCATTTTACTTTCGGAGAGCTTCCCGCTTGCCAGCTGTTTGCGCCGGAAGCTGGGAATAATCTCATCCGTGTGTACCTGCACCACCGCGTGAATACGCCCTTCACTCATTCTAAAATTAAGGGCGCTACCGATGAGAGACTCTTTGCTAAGCGACTGGAACTCTTCGATGACTTGCCGAATGGCATCTGCTTCCCCTGCCACAAGTTTGTGGGCGAGTTCTGTGTCAGCCTTCCACTCTGCAAGCGCTGCCTCGTAGTTAGCCATCGCCTTCCGGTAGGTTTCATCGTCTTTCTCGGGTGCTCCTGCGAGAATGTCCTGCAGGCGAACTCGCTTCTTTTCGGCCTGGCCGAACATTTTATCCATGAAGCTAGGTTTGTATGACTCTAACTTCGCCTTCGCCTCAGAATCGTTCTTCCGCACTGGCTCACTTGGCTTGGGCGTATTCGCGATAGCGTTCCAATCGATTTCGTCTGCAAGATTGACGTGAACTGTAAGCAGTTCATCGATGTAATTTTCCCAGCTATCAACGGCATCCGCAGCGTCAGAAATCATTTGCTCCTTGAGCGCTGCCTTGTGGCGTCGCTGAGCATCACGCTCTGCGGCGCGCACTGCTGCACCAACTGACCGAAGTGTACCTCGCCAACCCATCGTTGAATTCTGTCCTTTTTCTAGGTAGGGGGCGAGCAATAAAGCCCGCCTCGCTTTGGGTAGTGAATTTCAACTTCATGGATTACCTCTTGATCGTAAACAGGGAGTGATAATTTGAGTGGACATTCATGCCGATTGATTTCGCTGAGGCAGGGCGGCGAAACCGCGTGTATGAGTCGCCCTTGGTCTGGGCTTTTAGTGTAAATTCATGCGGACCTTGTATCGCCGTGGGGTTCACCCACGGCGAAGAATGTACTGTGTCAAGCCGAGACCATGTTCGCCTCATGAGGTGACTCAATCATCGAGTGATGGCTGTCAGGCTTTGGCGCGAACCATCGGTGCAGGGCGGGCATTACCAGCAGGGTGAGCAAGGTGGAGGTCACCAGACCGCCCGTCACAACCGTTGCCAAGGGACGCTGCACCTCTGCCCCTACACCCGTGGCAAAGAGAAGGGGTGCAAGGCCGAGCGCCGTTGTCATGGCCGTCATCAGCACGGGCCGAGCACGAAGCCCTGCGGACTCAATAGCCAGGTCGTCCAGACTTTTGCCTGCGCGGGCAAAGTCATCCATGAAGCTGACCAGCACCATGCCATTACCAAGCGCTATGCCGAACAGAGCGATGAAGCCAACCGTTGCGGGCACAGACACCGGTAAGCCCGTCAGCCATAGTGCCAGCGCGCCCCCCGTCAGCGCGAGCGGGATATTCAGCAGGATAAGGATGGCTGACTTCAGCCGCCCGAAGGTCATCAGCAGAATGAGCAGGACAATTCCCAGCGTGATCGGGATGACGACCGCAAAACGCGCATTTGCCTGCTGTTGCAGTTCGAACTGTCCGCCCCAGACAAGCCGGTATCCGGGAGGCAGGTCCAGCTGAGCATCTGTCACGCTCTGCGCTTCTTGGACGAACGATCCTATGTCCCGGTCACGGACGTTTGCCTGAACGGCAATAAAGCGCTCACCGTCTTCCCGCGTTATCTGGCGTGGGCCGATCAAGGTTTCTATTTTTGCCACAGTTGCCAGGGGTACGCGTGCACCTGTGGATGACACGAGGATTATGCGGCTGATCGCTTCAGGCGTATCCCTGTTATCCTCCTGTAAGCGGACGATGATGGGAAATTGCCGGACACCCTCGAAAAGTGCTCCTGCCTCGGCACCGCCAACCGAGGCGCTCAAGGCATCAAGAGCGTCCTCGACATCCAGTCCGTAACGGCCAAGCGCGACACGATGTACTGTCACAACCAACTGGGGGGCACCGGTGATCTGGTCAGCCTGCACTTCTGACGCGCCATCCACGCTCTGGAGCAGGGATTGAAGCTGCTGCGACTTTTTGAGCAGAACGTCCGAGTCCGGGCCGAATATCTTGACGGCCAGTTCTGCGCGCGTGCCGGTAATCAGCTCGTCCACAGCCATTGCGATAGGCTGGCCTATATTCACGACGATGCCGGGATAGGTTTCGAGGTCTTCCGATATCGCCGTTCGCAAACCTTCAGGTGACATGCCCGGACGCCATCGCCCACGGGGCTTCAGTTCTATGAACGCTTCGGCGCTATTGGTCGGATCGGCATGTGCGCCGACTTCGCCCCGGCCAATGCGGGTCACAATGGACTTAATCTCCGGAAAGTTGGCTAGAAGACGCTTCTCAATACGCGTTGTTGTTTGTGCCGCTTCCGTCAGGGAGATGGACGGGGCCATGGTTACACGCAGCAGGATGTCACCCTCTTCAAGAGAGGGCGTGAACTCCGAGCCAAGACGTGTTCCGGCGAAACCGCCCGCCAGCAGGAGCGCGGCTGCCAAGCCTATCGCGGCAAGTCGTTGGCGCACGAAAAAGCCTGAGACCCGGCTCACTTGGGCTGCAAGAAAGCCGTTGCCTTCTTTTGCTCTTGCTAGCGACCTTCGCATAAGTCCATTCGCCATCGAGGGGGCAATCAAGGCGGCATAAAAGAGCGAGCCTGTCATCGCGAGTGCGGCTGATGCGGCGAGGGGGCGGAAGGTTTTTCCTTCTACTCCTTGCAGGGAGAACAGCGGCAGGAAGACGACAATCACAACAGTGACTGCGGCGATTAGTGGCGCAATGACTTCGGCGGTAGAGCGCGCAACGATAGTGCGCTTGTCTTCCGCATCCCGCGCTTCTGACAATCCGCGATCCACATTCTCTGCGATCACGATGGCGCCATCCACCATCATGCCGATGGCGATGGCGACTCCTCCCAGTGACATAAGATTGGCGCTTATCCCCAGCAGGTACATGGCGATAAAGGCAAAGCCGACGGAGAAGGGGATAGACAGCACAACCACGAGGCTGGGTCGCCATCCACCGAGAAAGATGAAAACCACGACTGCGACGAGAAGCGCGCCTTGCCACAGGGCGGTTGTCACCGTCGCGGCTGCCTTGTTCACGAGTGTGCCTTGATCATAGTAGGGTACGGCAGTCACGCCTTTCGGCAGGCCGGCATTGATCTCGTCAAAACGCTGCTGAACGCGTGCGATGACGTCGGAGGTGTTCGTTCCGTAAAGCTTCAGCACCAGGCCGGCCACGACTTCTCCCTCGCCATTGGCGGTGGCGAGGCCCTGGCGCACACCGCCACCGACGATTATGTTGCCCACGTCCTCGACGCGCACCGTGCGGCCATCAGACTCTTTTACGGTTATTCCGGAAAGGTCTTCAATTGTACGTGCAAGGCCGACACCGCGCACAGTGTACTGCTCGGCACCTATTTCCAGGAATTGCGCGCCTTCGGTTTTGTTGCCGCGTTCAAGTGCGGCAAGGACATCGTCAATCTGAATGTCGAAAGCGAGCAGGGAATCGGGGTTGAGCTGGACCTGATATTGCTTTTCGTATCCACCTAGTGACAAGACTTCCGTCACGCCAGGCACGGTCTGAAGCTGGTATTTGATGATCCAGTCCTGAATCTCCCGCATTTGCACGAGATCTCTCGTGCCAGTTTGGTCTTCCAGTCTGAAATACAGGATGATGCCAAGCCCCGTGGATATCGGCCCCATCTTCGGATCACCAAAGCCATCCGGTATGTTGCCGCGAGCTTCGGCGAGACGCTCTCCGACCACCTGGCGCGCGAAGTATACGTCCGTGCCATCCTCGAAATATATATTGACCACGGACAATCCGAAATTCGACACGGACCGCATGTTCTTCAGTCGGGGCAATCCCGACATCGCAGTTTCGATGGGATATGTAACGTAGCGCTCGACCTCTTCAGGGGCGAGCCCTTCGGTTTCGGTGAAGACCTGCACCAGTGATGGTGTCACATCCGGGAAGGCATCGACGGGAAGTTCACGAAAGGCGAACAAGCCGCCGAGAGTCATGGTGAGGGCTGCGATGGCTGCGAGGAGGCGGCCACCGGAAATTCGATGCATGAAATTGATCATTGTGCTGATTCCTAATGTCCGTGGCCGTCGCCGAAGGCGTCTTTCTCAAGCTGCGCCTTGAGTGTGAAGGCACCGCTCAGAACGAAGGACTCACCTTCTGACAGACCTGACTTGATCTCCACAAAGCCACTGGCAGACATGCCGGTCGTAATCGGGCGTGGCGCAAAACCATCTTCGACAGGCACGAATACCGATGGCTGGTCTTCAACGACCTGTACGGCGTCTTGCGGTACGCGCAGGACGTCACCGACATGCGTGATGTTGATTTCCGCAGTGACGAATTGACCAGGGCGCAGATGCCCTTCAGGATTGTCTACAATCACGCGGGCCGTGGCAGTCCGGGAGGTTTCATTGATGACGGGCAGGACCAATGCTACGGCAGCTTCAGCAATACCTGTTCCGCCTCCGGACTTAAGGGACACAGGTGCGCCCACGCTGATACGGGAGACATCCTGCTTGTAAACGGCGATATCTGCCCATACCACGCGATCATCGACTATTGTGAACAAGGCAGGCGCACTTGCATCGCCAGCTGACACCGTCTCACCAAGGGTGACACTACGCTGGACGACCGTTCCGCCAATGGGGGCGGTCAGGTAGGAATTGGCATTGTCGCCATCATCTGCGGTCGCGATTTTTTCCAGCGCGGCATGGGTGACGCCTGCAGCATGTAACTCATTCTCCGCGGCATCGCTTGCCGCTTTTGCGGCTTCAAAGCGGGCGCGTGCTGCTTGAACATCCGCCTCTGACGTAATTCTGTCCGTCCAGAGCTGTTCTTCACGGGCAAGCGCCTTCGCGGCCAGGGACTCATTGGTTTCAGCGTTCAGCCATGTTGCTTTCAGGCCAGCCAGTTCGCGGCTCGTAATCAGGGCCAGAGTATCGCCGCGTGCGACGGTATCTCCTTCACTGGCATAAAGCCGGGCGATCACGCCACTGACTTTGGGAGAAACTTTTGCCACCCGGTCGTCATCGAAACGGATCTCAGCGGGTAGGCTCAGGATCTGACCCACAGGGCCTGCCTCAGCCTTGCCAAGAATGATGCCGGCTTCTGCGGCCGCCTCTGGGCTAAGCCTGACAACATCATCATGGTCCTCCTCTGCGGATTCGTGACCATGCTCACCTTCTTGGGTTTCATGTTCGTGTTCATCCGGGTGCGGTTCATTCGAGTGGCTGCTTCCGCTCGCCCCGCATGCGGCAAGGACCAGCGCCAGCGCGGCTGTAGTAAGTGTCATTGAGCATTTCATTGGAAGTCTCCATCAAAGGGAGCGGCGCCGACGAGGCTTCGCAAGCGCATGGTTTCGGCATTCAGGTCGCGGGAAGCTTCGATCACAGCAAGTGAGGTTTCGATCAGACCCTTGCGGGCATCAAGTGTCGTGGTGAGGTCGAACTTGCCTGCCGCGTATCCCTGGACAGAAGCGTCGTAAGCAGAGCGCGCGGCTGGCAGGGCATCGGTTTCCAGCAGGACTAGGCGTTCGCGCGCAGCCCGCACTTGCGCAACGGCAGCTCTCTGGCTTGCCAGCAGGCTCGCTTCGACCGCAAGACGGTTCATGCTTTCCGCTTCGGCGCGATAACCTGCCGCGCGGGCGGCATCCCGATTCTGGTCGAAAAGCGGGATCGGAACACTAAGACCGAGAAGGAAAGCATTGTCTCCGGTCTCTTCAAACTGCCTGACCCCGGCAGAGACGGTTAGATTCGGCATGACTGAGGCGCGAGCCAGTTCATGCTCTGCTCGGCTGGCCGTCTCGATGGCCGAGGCGACGGCAAGGGCGGGGTGACTATCCTGCAGGCTGCTATCCGATTGCGTCTCGGGGAGGTCGGACGAACCTGTCTCAGGCAACGAGAACAAAGGTTCGGCGCTGCCCCACAAGGCAGCCAGTTCATAGCGTTTCTGTTCAACGTTTCCACGCGCTTTGTAGGCGGCGGCGCGCAAGGCTGCCGCATCTGCGCGGGCGCGGGATTGTTCAGGCGGCGCAGCCGCCCCGGCCTCAACACGCTTTGTCGCCGTTTCAAGGAGTGTCTCAGCGAGATCCGCAGCGTCTTCAGCCAGATCAGCAACTTGCGAGGCCGCCACCAGGTCATAGAATAGCAAGGCGGTTTCAAGTTCTGCTTCACGCAGGACAGCGCTGCACTCGGCTGCGCCCAACGCAGCATAGGCGCGTGCCGCGCGTTCTCGTTTCGCGCGCTTGCCACCAAGCTGGAAGGTCTGCTCTACCGAGAGCGTCGTTTCACTTTGATTGAATCCGGTGAGGGGACCAGACCCTGAGAAATTTTCAACTTCAAGGCCTATGGAAGGATTCAAGGCACGGCCCGCCTGTGTGGCATCGGCCTCTCGTGCCCGCGTTTCCAATCCGGCCCGGCGTATAGCCGGAGACGCTTCGCGCACCTGCCGGAGTGCCAGTTCGAGTGTTAGTGCAGTGCCTGGGGCGATGGCTTGCGTGTTTTTGAGTGACGCACTGCACGGTGCGGCAATCGCACCACCCGCGAAGGCGGTTGCGAGCAGGGCGCAAAGCGCACCCCGTTTGAATTTTGACATGGAAATTATGTCCTCGTGATAACCTGAAAAACAAGACGCGCAGCGCGTGACGCGCCGCTATCGTGTCAGGTTAGGCACGGGGAGGACGGTAGAGCCCCATGGGTTCAGGGTGGGGCGCAACCACACCTAGATCAGGCCGCAAAGACACAGCCGGTAACACGGCAAGCGCAATGCCGGAGAGCTTCAGGCCAACAACATGGAAGTGACAACTGCCGCAATTGTGAGCGTGGTGATCATGGTCCGGCTTGTCTTGGCCACCATGGCTTTCCAGATCGATGATCTGCGCCGCAAGGCCGGCTGACTCACACTCGACATCGATGGCATCGACCGGATGAATATCTGCCGAAGCCGCGCCGAACCCCATCATGGCCATGAGCGTGATGGCGAGCGCAACTCTGCTGAAATAGGCGATGGGGCCGATCTTCATATCCGAACGTATAGCAGACCCCAGTCTCAGATTCACTGAACAAAGTCAGACATTCTTCGTCGCACGGGCAGGAGAGCTTTCCCTATGGTGAGTAAGATTGGCACCAAGAATGTATAAAATCGTATGGCAGTGAGGCGCTTTCCCTTTTCGTTGATAGCGAAATATGGGGGTAATCGAGGGCTCCACCTTGCCATAAACTGTTGATCTTCTTCGGGTTCGCCTGTCTCCTCCGAACCACAATTCCATGACGCTGCGCAAATATACACATGAGCGAGTTCACTATGAGTGGCGGTTTAGGCCGACCACTGAGACTATTATTATGGCTCCTCCCGATTTGCCTGCTTTGATGCGGTTGTGATTTTTTCAGCTTTCAAGCAGACAAGCAGAGTGTTTTTACGTCGAGAATCCCCTTTGAAAGGGTATCGGTCCGTTGCCAGCTGAAGAATGGAAATGTGTCCTGATGAAAAATTCCTACGAATTCAAAGGTATTGAAACAAACATTTCGGGGACCATGCATGCCAGACCTTAGTTCGTTATACCGGTATCGGTTTGTCGAGGCCGAGAGGTCCAAAAAACTCGAAATCTGGCGCGAAATTTGCCGAGGATACTTGCAGAAGAAAATTGGTCAGGACCAGGTAATTCTGGACCTTGCGAGTGGCTATGGGGAGTTTTCCCAAAACATCGTCGCAAAGAGAAAAATTGCTGTAGACTTGAATCCGGACGCGCGCGAAATGCTGCCGGCCGAAGCAGAATTTCATAATGTTTCGGCAACAGATTTTGCTGATGCGGTGGGAGAGAATTCTGTAGACGTTGTGTTCACGTCCAATTTCCTTGAACACCTGCCAACCAAGCGTGAATTAGATCTCGTCTTTAATCAGGTCATGCGAGTTCTGAAACCGGGTGGGCGGTTTATGATTCTGGGGCCCAATATCAAATACCTTGCTGGAGATTATTGGGACTTTTACGATCATTACCTGCCATTGTCACACTTGTCTGTGGAAGAAGGTCTAGCGCAGTCGGGATTTGATGTCCTTGAAATCATACCAAAATTCCTTCCCTACAGTACACGCTCGGCCTTGCCGCAGGCGCCGATATTCGTCTCGACCTATCTACGCCTGCCTTTGGCATGGAAGGTTTTTGGCAAACAGTTCCTGGTGACAGGGCAGAAGCCACAGCCCGCTGAGGGCTGATGGTGTACTGAAACCGCTGTAATATCGCGGCGGTCCGCGCGATCTCGAAGATGCTTGGTCAGTTGCCGTAGAGTTTGCACCTGCCACGTTCTGCGAGGACTTCCCGCCCCTTCAGGTAATTCTGTACTTCTTCTGGCTGGGGCACACAGACAATGATGCCTCCCAGCTTCATGTCTCCCAATACGGAACTTGGATCTTCAAAGGCCGTCTTCAGCCTCTGCCCACGCACTTTGGACAGAACAACTGACTTTCGTTCTGCATAGAAGGGGATAAGCGAACTCCAGCTATATTCGAAGTAATAAATTGCCGAGTCTTTTGGCAGGATCTCATTGGCATCCCGGGCGATCTCATACCACGCATAGCGGAAGTCTTCGGTGCTTCGGATTGCCCCAAAGTAACGGGTGTGAAAATAGGCCACCTGAGACAGGGCAATTGCCACCACGACGAAAACGGCAAGGCGTTCTTTTCCTATCTGGTAAAGGGCTATCAGGCTGACTGCCACGGCGGCGACAAGGAATACAGCGTTCGCTCCCTGATAGTAGTTATGGTGCAAGTGAAGGTTTGTGAAAATCATCATCGGCACGATGAAGGAGATCAGCGATAGAACCGCGAAGGTCAGATAGCGCCAGGATGTGCATGCGAGGAGGATGAAGCCTACGCCCATGATCGAGGCATAGCCTAAGATATCAGGGAAAATTCTCAGTGGCATAAGCTCATGCCACATCTTCTCGCTGAACCGCAGTCCAAGCTCACCATAATTCCATTTCTTCAAGGAGCTGGATGTCAGGCCGGCGCCAAAGATATCATTCCCCTTCAGGGAGTCTGTATAGGCGATCCAGCCGAGGGCGACCAAATAGGGCAACAGAAGCGCAATCCCGAGCAGACCCAGGAACCAGAAAGGCCTGTCATCGCGCCGCATGATAAGCTTCTGGTACGCCAGGTACAGGAACCAGAAGCCAGCCAGTAGCGAAAAGCCTGGCAAGGTTGTGGACTTGGTCAGTGCGCAAAGTGATCCGACCAGAATACAGAATAGGGCATCCCTTACGCTACACGTCTTGCTGGCCCGCAACAGCAGGGCCAGATACAGCAAGCCGAAAAATACTGCGCAACTTTCAATCATGAAAAGGTGCGAGCACATGATGTTGATCGGTGATGCGAAGAACAGGGCCAAGAGTGACAGGGTCCCAAAACGCCCCAGGCCAAGGTCTTTTGCGATCATCGTTATCGGCCATGCGCAGGCAACGAAGTAAAGGAAGGCTGCAGTTCGTCCGGCTTCTTCCAGAGGTAATCCCAAAAAGGTCAGCAGGGCCGCCGAATACTGGAAGATCGGAAATTCAAAAGGAATGAGCCATGGGGCACCGCCAACAGGCGTCTCATAAGCAATCAGAGGGCCGCCTTTGAGCATCCAATATGTTGAGAGAGCAGTCTGAGTCTGTCGAAAAGAATGCGCGTCCAGAAGAACCTGGCCGAACGTCCACCACAGTGTAAAGGCGCCATAGATGATCAGACCGGCGACCAGCCCGAGCAAAATGCGCTCTTGCATGTTCCAGCCCGGAAGGGACCAGGCGGGAGCGCTTCTGGTTTCAGATACAGCCAATGATTGTATGTTGTCCCGCATCTGTTATTACCCCTTTCGATCTGCAATCCAGTGCGCAGATCGATCTACGAATTATGCGCGATTATCTCGCCGCTTCCGTGGATCATAGACGCTTCAGACACGTCTGACCGGACATTTCGCTTAACGGAATTGAGTATGTGAGTACAGGCCTATTTGTGGTTGCTCATGGTCCTTGAAGAGGCCTGTTCTCTTCTTGTGAAGGCGGTGCGCGGTTCACAGGAAACTGATATGTCCCTTGATCGCTGCCAAGCTCGCTGCTGAACCAATGCTGGCAAATAGAACGGGTCGAATCCAGCCAACTGCGACAGTCCCGGCTATAAATTTGGACCGGTGGATGTCGAGGGCTTTACAGAGAATTGAGCATAGAGCGGACGGCACGACGGGCAGGATTCTCAAAAAGCTCGTGGCCACAATTCCATGATGTTGCAGCCGTAGTATGGCGGTTTTCAATCTCGGCCGGGCATCCAGGTACTGAATTGCGTCTTGCTCCCTGGACGGGGTGGCGGCCTCATAAATAATAAGGCTGGCCACCAATTGGGCCACAAATTGCACCCAGCCGGCCCAGGTTCCCAGCAAGGCGCCCGCGATGAGAATCGTCGCACTCCCCAAAGGAAGAACCGTCAGGAAAAGTACCGTACACCAGACAAAGAGGATCAGGGCACTTTCGAACGGATGTGCGCGGATGCTCGCCTGCATGGCCGTCAATCGGTCGACAATGTTTTCCGGGCCAGTGATGAAAACAAGAAGGGCCAAGATGAAGGAGACGAAGACAACGAGTGCTACAGACCTGAGCGTACGAGCCACGGCTAGAGGTTGACCTTGTTGAAGATGACCGCTGGTGTTGTTCGAATGGCCAGCATGATCCAGCGCCAGAACCAGGGAGCATACTGGACCGGACCACCCTTGTTCATGGCTTTGACAATCGACTTTGCGATAGCGTCTGGTTCGGCCCATAGTGGCCCTGAACGCTCCATATGTGCCGTCATCGGAGTTTTCACAAATCCAAGCTTCATTGAAACGACCCGGATATTGCTTTCGGCGGCCATACGGTGCGCCATGCCTTGCAGAAACAGAGACAGGCCGCCCTTGGCCGCGCCATAGGCGTAATTTGAGCGCCGCCCCCGGTCCGCTGCCACACTTGATACGCCCAGGATTACAGGTTTCGCTACGTCCGACTTAGATACTTTTTCTGCCGAGGCGGTCAGCCACTCGGCAGCACTGGTGAAATTTACGTCAATGATTTTGCGGACTTCCGCTTCAGACTCGTTTGCGGTCGTCTGGTCCCCAAGATAGCCATAGAAAAGCAGAACGCCGTCTAGTCCGCCCAAGGCCTGTGAGGCTTTTTCCAGTTCCGCGCTTTTTGACTGGGAGGACACAAGGTCCACAGTGTGTAGACTGATGGTCCGCGCGCCCCGCAGGGTGAGGTCATCAGCGATTGCTTTCAGTCTTTCTTCATTGCGCCCGAACAGCGCCAGTTCGCAGCCATCTGCGGCAAGAAGGCGGGCCGTCGCTTCAGCGATGCCGGAGGTGGCCCCCAGGATGGCAATCTTACGGCATATGGATTTCATTTCACCACTCATGCGATGTCGAGGCTCCGGTAAAACAGGGAAGACAAGGCGGGATCGATCTGTCGTAAGAATTGATTAAGTAAGGGATAACCGCTCTCCATCATATCGCTTGGTATCCGGCCATCCTTTGCTGGATAAAGCCGCCCTCCGGCTTGCCTCACGATAGTGTCCAGTTCAGTTAGCAGCTTCAAAGTGGCCCTTCCCTTGTTTGGGAAGTCGAGCGCCAAAGTCGTGCCCTCCATCGGGAAGGACAACATGCCGGGGGAGGGCTTGTCCCCAAAGGTCTTCAGGACGGCCAGGAAGGATCCCATGCCCGCTCTGGAAATTTCTTTCAGCATATCCCGTGTTGCTTCAGCGGCATTTGCTTCCGGGATGACGGATTGATACTGAAACATCCCTTTTTTGCCATACAGCCTGTTCCAGTTGCGAATGGAATCCAAGGGATAGAAGTATGACCCATAGTCGATCACGGATCGGCCGGTCTTCATGGAATGGTAGGCATAGTAAAAGGCGTTGAACAGGCGGATGCTCAGCGTGTTCATCACCCATGATGGCGGACTGAAGGGAACATTGGGACCGTGTCCCGGGCCTTTGACTTCAGTCTTTCCGGTAGAGCACCAGTCAGCTGATGTAAGCACACCCCGGCCGAGTTCGTCGCCTTTGGCCAGGCAATCGATCCACGCAACCGTGTGCTCGCTCTCGTCGACAGCCTTGGCGTTTTGTTCGAAAAAACCGTTCAGGTTTCCGAAGCGGGAAATGGTCTGCGTCAGCTCCCCGGATGGGACTTTTACAAGCTGCAGATCTGCCCAGACAATTATACCGGTCAGGCCCAGCCCGCCTATTGTGGCATTGAACAGATTGGCGTCCGTTTCGGGCGTGAGGTCGAGAAGCCCCTTATCGGATCGGTAAAGGCCAATCCTGCTTATATGAGTCCCAAAGGTTCCAGCCGAATGATGGTTCTTGCCGTGCACATCATTGGCAATTGCGCCGCCGAGCGTGACAAAGCGTGTCCCCGGAGTTGTGGGCAGGAAAAAGCCTCTGGGCAGTGCAAATGCGATGATCTCCCAAAGCGATATTCCCGCTTCAGCCCGCAAGATGCCGCTTTGTTCATCAAAGGAGATCAGACGCGAGAGACCGCGCATGTCTATCAAACGGCCTTCAGGGTTGAGACAGGAGGTCCCGTAGGATCGACCCAGACCAACCGCGAGAGATGGCTGTGAGCTGCCGCCGAGTGCCCTCCTGACATCATCCTGAAAGCCCGGCGAGACAATCTCGTGCTGAGCTTTGACAATCCGTCCCCATGATTGCCAGCTATCTGTCACATGAGAGGGCAGGGGGAGTGTCATACCAAAATGGCCGCCGCGACAAAGAGAGCCATCGTGATGCCAAGCGCGATTGAAACAGGATCCTTTACCGCAAATGCCACAGGGTCATCATCCAGGTCTCCGCGGTGTGCCAGCAACCAGATCCTCTGAACCCACAGGGCAATCAAGACCGGTGCCGCCCATAGAAACCCTGTTGTGCTGTAGGACCCTGACGGGAAGGCCTCTTCTGTCAGATAAAGCACAATCACAATGATCGCGGCCACTGCAGATGCGCCGCCAAGATTCAGTGTCAGGGGCCAGTCAGATGGTTTGTAACCTCGGCCCGGGATCATCTCGTTCGGCGCGACATCCGAGCGGATAAGCTCGACATGGCGCTTTGCCAGAGACATCGAGTAGAAAAAGAAAAACGAAAACGCGAGCAACCAGGCAGAGAGCACTGCAGAGACGAGTATCAGCCCCAGCAAGACACGTATAGCATACAGCAGGCTGAGGATAAAAACATCGAGCAAAGCTATACGCTTTAGCCAGAGAGAATAACTCAGTGTCGTGACCAGATAGAGCAAAATGCCTGCGCCAAAGAGAGGCTGAAGCGCGAATGCCGCGCAGACGCCTCCGACGATCAGGATGAGCATCGCCAGAAACCCCTCCTGAACCGCAATTGCGCCTGCCGCGAAGGGCCGACGATGCTTGGTAGAATGTTGTCGGTCCGCAGACAGGTCCGACAAATCGTTCAAGATATATGTTCCTGATGCAACCAACCCCATGATGATGAAACCAAGGAGCGTTTTTATAACGAGGGCCGGATCATCATAGGAATGCGACAGCACAATCGGGACGAACAGCAATATGTTTTTTGACCACTGATGCAGGCGCAAGGCTTTTAGCCAGTTACGCAGGCTGCCTCCTTTCGTGACACCATCGAGGCGCGCCTCTATCGGCGTGTCTTGTGCTGCAAGCGATCGGGCAACGGAGGGTTTTACCCCAACGGGGATGGCCGCCGAAGCAGCGCGCCATACCGGCAAATCAGCCTGATTATCTCCAGCATAGACGAATCCGCCCGGATAGGTTTTCTTCAGATATTCAGCTTTTCTGGATGACTTTAGATTTGTCTCCTTGGAAGAGCCGGTTGCAGACTCAAAGAGCCCGCTTTCCTGAGAGATTTGGGACGCGATGGTTTGATGAGCCGCCGTGACAAGATGAATGGACCTGCCATTGGCCTTTTCAGCCTCAAGATACGCGACAAGCTCGCTATTCTTGGGCATTGTCCTGGTCTCGACTCCGCCGAGTTCCGAGAGTGCCGTTTTCAATGCGGCTTTGCCTTTTCGTACTTCAAGGCAGGCGGCGAGCGTCTTTATGGGCTGAGAGAAGAAATTCTGCACGAAGGATTCATACAGGGTATCTGTCGCAAGCAGAGTGCCATCCAGATCTACAATGAGGGGTAGTTTTTTCTGATTGTTTTCAGCCATCATGCTGCCCCGCTCAACGCTCTGGTTTTGCTGAAAATGTGAAGAGCTTGTGCGCCAAATAGCTTGTAAATACAGGTGAAACAACGCCGATACCGTGTGCAATCGCTGTCCTGTGCCATTCCATGCCGATCATCGGGAAAAGATATCTGTCCAGTCCAATCGTGATCAAGAATACCTGCACCAGCGCCACCAGATTAACGATCCCAAATCGAACATACTCATCCTGAACTGTACGCCCGCTACTGATAAACACGAAACGTCGGTTGAGGGTGTAAGCGACAGTCATTGCCAAAAGAAAAGCAAGGACAATTGCCAACTCCAAATTCACCACCAGTGACAGCGCCATACGAGACAGCCAGTTCACGGCTGCCGCAAAGCCTCCTACCAGGATGAATAGGAAAAGTTGCCTTTTCATTGCGCGTTGCCTGATCCGATTGCATCAACCATGCGGCGCGCAAGTCCGATGGATTCCGATACGCCGCGATCCTCTGGATAGTAATAGCAGGTATCGGCGATTTGCAGGCCTTTCACGGGAGTCTGGATCGGTGGCAGTTTCCTCAGAAACTCGACATCGTAGATGGGCTGAGCATATTTGAGGCGTGCGACGTGCGTGGCCAGGACATCGCTTTCCTTGATGTCAGGATTAATATCCATCACACACGCAATGCTTTCGCGCAAAAACACGTCGTCATCGGCACTGAACTTCTCATTCGTGTTCGGCATATAGAAGGGCACGTAGACGACCTTATCAGGTAGAGGACGTAAATTCGAGAATTCAACAATACCCGGAATCTCGTAATCTGACCCTGTGATGTTCACCCAGAAGTGTGGTGTGACCTGCTTCTTCAGTTTCAGCAGTACACAAACGCAGCCAATATTATCAATCTGCTTGTATTGTTCCTGCAGAGACGGAGCGGCCATCTGCAGCAAATCAGGAATGATAGGGGTTGGTGCGGTCGATATCACATGATCGGCGTGTATACGTTTGCCGTTTCTGGTTTCAACGCCTTTGACTTCGCCGTCTTCTATCAGGAACCGACTGGCCGGTGTGGACAGGTGTATCTTTCCGCCAAGCTCGATGATTTTCTCGGCGAGCGTGTTCATCAAGGTTTCTGTGCCGCCTTCGATATGGCCCAGCCGCTCTTCGAACAGGGATTTCCGTGAGTTTCCCAGTCGCTTGATGCGTTGCCACATCCAGGCAGCAGAAATTTTCGGTGTGTACTGATAAAATTTATATTCCATCAGGGGACGCCACATCAGATCATACACCCTGTGTCCGCACCAGGCGATGAACCAGTCTTCAGCACTCAACTTGTCCAGCTTTGACCAGTCTTTTCTCTTGGTGGAGATGAACGCCTGCAGACCATAACGTATTTTCTCAATGATGTTCATCTTGGGAAATTTGAGCAGGGCAAACGGATTGCCCCATTCATGCAGGGTACCATCGACTTGATAGCCCATCGTGGTGTGAACCCACTTCATCTGGCCTCCAAGTCCTACTTCTTCCATCAGGGCTAATGTGTCGTGGTCTGACAAACAGCAAAAATGGTAGAAGCGCTCCAGGGACAGGCCGTCAAAGTCAAAATGTGCGGCCATGCCACCGACACGGTCATCGGCTTCGACAACCTCGACGGCGTATCCGCGTTTGGCGGCGTAATACGCGGCTGCGAGCCCCATGGGGCCAGCGCCAACGACGACGAGTGATTTCTCAAGTGACATACCGATCAGAACTCAAGCGTAACGTGTGAATATTCGGGATGATTGAAGGTCAGATTCAATGCACTCTCAAGATCCGTTGCCGGTACACCGAAAATTTCCGGCCAATCGATCACCGGAAAGACATCAGGTGTGACGAGCGCTTTGAGTTGTTGCGTTGTGAAGGGGGGATTCCGGTCGAAGAGGGCGTATACTTTGAGCAGTGACCAGAAGACGCTGTAGGGGATTTTGACAATGGGCGTCTTCTGTTTGGTGACACGCCGGATGGCCCGGATCAAATCAATATAATGCACTTTTTCCTGGCCGGATATGTCGTATGCTCCTGTCGTTTCGTGCTTCAGGCAGGACTCGATCACAGCTGAAAAATCACCAACATACAGAGGCTGGCGCAGATATTTCCCATTGCCCGGAATGGGAAATACAGGGGCGCGTTCCATAAAGCGTTTCAGCCAGCCCAGGTGTTTGCGGTCAAACCAGCCAAACATCAGGGTGGGTCTCAAGATCACGTGCTTGAGCTGGGTTTGTGAAACAAGGCGTTCCTGTGCCTTTTTGCTCTCTGTGTAAAAATCAACAGCCATTGAATTCACCACGGAAGAGGAGATGTGGACAAGATACTGGCACTTTCCACGCTCACACGCCGCCAGGAGTCTTTCAGTCGCAGTGATATTATTGCGGGTAAATTCTTCTTCGGTCAGGCCGCCAATCTGCGCGTGAAGCTGTATGACGCTATCGGCCTCTGCCGCGACCTCTTCCCACGTGCCGGAGGTGCCCAGATCGGCTTCAATCACGTCAATCTCTGGGTGCAAATCGCGCAGGATTTTTACGTTGCTGGGATGCTTGTCCATTGCAACGATTGAATATTCCGGATTTTTCTTTAGCGCTGGGATCAAGTTCTGGCCAACAAGGCCAGCAGCACCTGTGATGAGGACTTTCACTGATACTCCCAGAGGCTTTTGGAATCAGATGTGTCTGTATCGGACGTCACCACAAGTTACAACCGGCGAAGGTCTGCCGCGGGTATGTCTGGCGCGCCATTTCGGCAAGCCTCAGGCATAGCCTGAGGAGGCATGAATACCGTAAAAATGAAGCCCTCACCTTAAAACTTGCGGCAAGGGCTTACCAGTCTGACGGCGACGTTCTATCCTCTCCCTTATGAGACAGAAGCTTGTAGCATTTCTTGCGGGGGCGGTGATGCTTGCCGGGGCGGCGGGGGCTGAGCCTGGGGCGGCGGAGGCGGCATTTCAGGCGGGCAATTATCAGGCCGCACTGGCGGCGGCGTCTGACAAGACCAATCCCGACGAGTTGGCCTTCAGCGCGCGGGCCCTGCTGGCCGAGGCGATGTCCGGCCCGGCTGATCCGCCGGAGGCCCTGTTGCACGCCGCGCTGGACAAGGCCGATGCCGCGCTCGCCATAGACAAGCAGCATCTGGAAGGCCGCCTGCAGCGGGCGATCGCCCTGTCGCTGATCATCCGGCCCATGTCGACCGGGACTGCCCGCAAGACCGGCTGGGTCGAGGAGGCGCGGGATCTGGCGCGCAGCGTGCTGGAAGATGATCCCGGCAATGTGTACGCCAATGGCTTCCTGTCTGTCTGGAATCTGGAAGTGGTGCGCCGGGGCGGCCGGATCGGCGCAATGGTAATGGGCGCCAGCGTCAGCGATGGCCGGGCACATTATCAGGCCGCGATTGCTGCCGACTCGGAAGACGCCGCGCTGCACTGGCAATGGGCCCGCGCGCTGGCGGCGCTCGATTGCCGCAAATATCGTGACGAAATTGCCGCCGCGCTTGAGGCGGCGCTGAGCGTGCCGACGTATAGCGCACTTCAGGAGGTGATGCAGGCCCGCGCCGCGACGCTGAAGGCAGAGCTGCAGCGGGGCGATACAGAGGCTGAGGCGCTGGCGGCTCGTATGCTGTAGCCGGCCCCGGCCGCTGGCTTATTCCGCAGCGACAGACTCTGCGTGCGCTTCCTGTTCGGTCATGAAGCGTTCGGCTTCCAGCGCGGCCATGCAGCCCATGCCGGCGGCGGTGACGGCCTGGCGATAGGTCTCGTCCGTCACATCGCCTGCCGCGAAGACGCCCGGAATGGCGGTGGCGGTCGAATCCGGCGCGGTGATCAGATAGCCATTGTCCTTCATCTCGAGCTTGCCCTTGAACAGCTCCGTTGACGGGGCATGGCCGATGGCGATGAACACGCCGTGGACCGGAATGTCGGTCGTCTCGCCGGTATCGACATTCTTGATGCGCGCGCCGGTGACGCCGGGCGGGTCACCTTCGCCCAGCACTTCATCCAGAACGTTGTTCCAGATGACTTCAACCTTGGGATTCTTGAACAGGCGGTCCTGCAGGATCTTCTCGGCACGGAAGCTGTCGCGGCGGTGCACGACGGTAACCTTGGAGGCGAAATTGGTCAGGAACAGCGCTTCTTCAACGGCCGTGTTGCCGCCGCCGACAACCAGAACCTCCTTGCCGCGATAGAAGAAGCCGTCACAGGTGGCACAGGCGGAGACGCCAAAGCCTTTGTACTTCTCCTCGCTGGGCAGGCCGAGCCATTTGGCCTGTGCGCCGGTCGCGATGATGACGGAATCGGCAGTGTAGACCATGCCGCTCTCGCCAATTGCGCGGAAGGGGCGGGAGTCGAAATCGACCTCTGCGATGTGATCATTGATCACTTTGGCCCCCATGGCTTCGGCATGTTCCTGCATCTTCACCATCAGGTCCGGGCCCTGAATCTCCGTGAAGCCGGGATAGTTTTCCACTTCGGTCGTGATGGTCAGCTGGCCGCCGGGCTGGATGCCGGTCACCACCGTTACCTCCCGCATGGCACGCGCGCCGTAAACGGCTGCCGTCCAGCCTGCAGGGCCGGAGCCGATGATGAGGATTTCGGTATGTTTCGTCTCAGCCATGGGAAGGCTCCGCCATCTTGTTTTCGTGTTCTCTTGGCCCCGCATATAGGGGCTGCTGCATGAGCCTTAAAGCGCTATCGCGCTCATATCAATGTGAACACTGCCCGCTGGGCTCTGCGGCGGCGGAGACGACTTCCACCGTGGCATGGGAGACCTCAAACCGGTCAGCCAGGCGGGCTTTGACCTGCTGGCGCAGAAGGTCCAGATCCGTGCCGGGGGCGGCGGAAACCTCCAGCGTAATCAGGGGCTTGTGCTCTGTCAGCGCCCAAGCGTGGATGTGGGTGACTTCCGCAACGCCGTCAATCTCTGCCACCAGATCCGCGCGGATTTCGGCAGGGGAGAGGCCATCCGGCGTGCCTTCCAGCAGGATGTGGCCCGACTGGCGGGCAATGCGCACCCCGGCCACCAGAACCAGAATCGCCACCAGAACAGAGAGAATCGGGTCCGCCGCCATCCAGCCGGTCGTCATGATGATGATCGCCGCGCCAATCGCCGCGACGGAGCCGAGCAAATCGCCCAGTACATGCCACAGTGCGCCCTGCAAATTCAGGTCTTCCTTGCTGCCGCCATGCAGGATGGCAAAGGCGATGATGTTGACCAGAAGGCCGCCCACCGCGACGGCCATCAGCACATCGCCCATCACCTCCACCGGCTGCAGCAGGCGTTGTATGGCCTCCCACACGATCCACAGCGACAGCAGCACCAGCAGGATGCCATTGGTGAAGGCGGCGAGGATCTTCATCCGCGCAAAGCCATAGGAACGCTGCGGGTCTGCCGGGCGCTCGGCCAGCTTGTAGCCGACCCAGGCGAGGGCGAGCGAGCCGGCATCGGTCAGCATGTGCGCGGCATCTGCCAAGAGGGCGAGGGAGCCGGAGATGATGCCGCCGGCGATCTCTGCCCCCATGAAGGCCGCTGTCAGCATGGCCGCCAGGGCGACGCGGCGGCGCGAATCCGCAGTCGTCATGTCCGCATCATGGGAATGGCTGTGGCCATAGCCATGCGCGTGGCTGTGCCCGTGGGAATGGCCATGGTCGCCGTGTTCATGATCGTGGTCGGAGGAATCGTGCGTGTGATCGTTCATGGGGCCTTGGTGGCGTGTCTTCGCTCCAGGGTCAATTCAGGTGTGATAGCGTTGCGTTTGTTATGATATTGTGTCCGCTAACACAGATAAAAATATTGGGAGGATGACATGCCGGTACCGCGCATACGCCAATTGGTGATCGCCGCGAAAAGTCTGGAGACGGCAGACCAGCTAGGCGAGTTGCTGGGCCTGGGCGAGCCGTTCATTGATCCGGGCGTTAAGGAGTTCGGCCTTGAAAACCGCGTCTATGCGATGGGCGACCAGTTTCTGGAAGTTGTCGTGCCCATGAAAGACGATGCGCCCGCGCAGCGTTTCATCACGCGCTGCGGGGAGGGCGGATACATGGCCATCTTCCAGACCACCCAGCTGGACGCCTTCCGGTCTCGTGTGGACAGTCTGGGCATTCGCCGCGTGTGGAATATTGACCTGCCGGACATTTCCGCAAGCCATCTGCACCCGGCCGATATGGGCGGGACAATTGTCTCTGTCGACGAAGCGCGTCCTCTTGGCAGTTGGCGCTGGGGCGGGCCGGACTGGCGCGAGCGCTCTGTTCCCGGAGGGCTGGTCAGCATGGCCATCGAGACGCCGGACCCGGACGGCCTGGCCAGTCGTTGGGCGCTGGCGCTCGGCCTGATCGTGGATGGCCGCACACTATATGTGAAGGATGGCGCGGTGATTTTCCGGGAGGGGCCGGTCGAGCGTCTGGCCGCCTTTGGCATTCATGTGGACGATAGAGAGGCCGTGCTGGCGCGCGCGCAGGATATGGGGTTGGACGTGGATGGATTTGAGATCCGCTTTGCGGGCGTGGGGCTGAGCCTGCTGGACTAGCGTTCCACGCAGCACAAAGGGCCGGTGCGGGGCTGGGCCCGTCCGGTTTTTACCTGGCGATCAAGTCTGTATCAGGATGTGTTGTAGGCGAGACGTGTTGCCTCTGCGTGCAGGTCGCAGGCATTCTGCTGCTGCGCAGGTGTCAGAGGCCTGCGCCGGAAGGCAGGCGGCAGAGCCTGCCGCAAAAGGGGCTTTGCCTTGCCGATAAGGCGGCGCATGGCGGTGACATAGCGGGACATGTTCTCGAACACGTCTTCCAGCGCCAGCAAGCGGCGCACATGCCGCGCCGAGGGCAGAATGTCATCCGGCCCGGCCGGATATTCCGACAGATCGACGGGGGTCTCTACATCAAGGCGGCGGATACGCGGGCCGGTGCGGAAACGTTTTGGCGGCGGGGTGCGCGCGGCCTGCGGGCGTTCTTCCGGTTCGGTCAGGCGGAAGCGCGGCTGAGGGAAAAGGGGGCGGCTGGTTTTGGGCGGCTTGGCGGGCGCCCGTGTAGCGGCTGGTGCAGTGGGGTAGGACGTCCGCTCCCGGACGGGAAGGGTGCCCAGCTCAACCGCCATCAGATAGAGGATGCGGCGCATCACCGGCTCGGCATGCGCCAGAAAGCGCGTCAATTCCTGCAATTGCCAGCGCGGCAGAAAGGGCAGGGCGGGCAGAAGGGTGAGCCCCAGCGCACGCCGGAAGCCGGCGGTGGCATGGTCCAGCCATTGCACGGTGAACCGGCCGGCATAGACAAGGAAATCGGGGCTCTTGTACGTCATGCGCCCACTCTGTCACGCATCACATTGCGCAGGATTGGGCTGGGGCTTTCCCCATGGCGCGCAGGGCGGAAGGCGGCGTTGCAGCAGGGATCTTGCCGTGCCGGGGCAGCCGCTTATCCCTTGGACAGGAGCGCCTGTTTCAGACGCTTATGGAGGGCGTGCGCGCGGCTTAAGAGACAGGTGTTTGCTGATGAGACATCAGCTTCCAGCGGCCATCAATGCACACATAGGTGCTGGAGCAGAGCGCCTGATACGGATCGCCGCCATCGACGCTGGCCGTGGCGCTGTAGGCCAGAACGGTTGTGTCGCCTGTATCAAGTTGTTGCAGATCTGACATGTCGATACTGTCCCAGCGCGGTGCTTGCTCCAGGGCATGGAGGATGTCGGCCCCGATCA
>Ga0070727_10001292_pt1 | contig 26962 bp, 29 predicted proteins | sample tdAd472_FD_66722 | JGI IMG/M metagenome (GOLD analysis project Ga0070727, IMG submission 66722) | Marine sediment microbial communities from the Atlantic coast under amendment with organic carbon and nitrate - tdAd47.2 | ecosystem: Environmental > Aquatic > Marine > Coastal > Sediment | place...
GCCGCCGGATGCCAGCGATCTGCCGGGTCTGGAAGTGGCCGGAACCATTGTCGCTGTCGGCGAGGACGTTACCCGTTGGTCGGCAGGTGATACGGTGATGGCGCTGACACCGGGCGGCGGCTATGCCGAATACTGTACTGTCCCGGCAGACCACTGCCTGGCAATTCCCGCCGGTTACGACATGGTGAAAGCCGCGGCCCTGCCGGAAACCCTTTTCACCGTCTATTACAATGTCTTCACGCGGGCGAAACTTGTCGCCGGTGAATGGTTGCTGGTGCATGGCGGGTCGAGCGGCATCGGCACGACGGCCATTCAGATCGCCCAACGGCTCGGCGCTCGGGTGATGGCGACGGCGGGTAACGAAGAGAAATGCCGGGCCTGCGCCGAACTGGGAGCCGAACGGACGGTCAACTACAAGGAAGAGGACTTCGTCGAGGCGGCCAAGGAATTCGGCGGCAAAAAGAAAGGCGTCGACGTCATCCTCGACATGGTCGGCGGCCCCTATATCGACCGCAACGTCAAATCCCTGGCCCAGGACGGGCGTCTGGTCAACATCGCCTACCTGCAAGGCCCGAAAGCCGAGGTCAACTTCCTGCCGGTGATGCTGAAACGGCTGACCCTCACCGGTTCCACGTTGCGGGCCCGCCCGGTCGAGGTCAAAGCCGGGATCGCCCGGGAACTTAAAGCAACCGTTTGGCCGTTGATCGAAAAAGGCGAGGTCAAACCGGTGCTCCATTCGGTCTTCCCGCTTGAAAAGGCGGCGGACGCCCACAAGCTGATGGAGAGCAGCACCCACATCGGTAAAATCGTTCTAGAAGTCTAACACGTTATAAACCCTTGTGTTGAAGCGGAACGTGAGTTAGGTATGGGACGGTCCGATACCGGTAAAACGTGATGCCGTGAGTAAGGACATTCCCTAAAAGGTTTTGACGAGAAGGAATGAGCTGTTATGGCGCAGCTATTGATGCCCAAGGCAACCGCCGTTTGGCTGGTTGAAAACACCGCATTGAGCTTCGAGCAGATTGCCGAGTTCTGCGGCCTGCACTCTTTGGAAGTTCAAGCGATCGCCGACGAAGAGGTTTCCATCGGCATGCGCGGACTGGACCCTGTCGCCAACGGCCAACTTGCCCAGGAAGAAATCGACCGTTGTCAGGCCGACCCGTCGGCCCGCCTGAAAATCTCCAGCCCGAAAATTCCCGAACTGGAGCACAAGCGCAAGGGCGCGCGTTATACGCCGGTCTCCAAACGTCAGGACCGCCCGGACGGGATCGCCTGGTTGCTCAAGAACTATCCCGAGATGACCGACGCGCAGATTTCCAAGCTGCTCGGCACCACCAAGCCGACCATCAACTCGGTGCGCGACAAGACCCACTGGAATTCGTCCAACATCAAGCCGCGCAATCCGTCGCAGCTGGGCCTTTGCGGCGTTGCCGAGTTGGAAAAAGCCATCGCCATCGCGCGCGCCAAGGCGGGCACCACCCACGCAGCCACCAAAGGCGAAGACGACGTAAAAAGCGAAGCGGCGGAAGGCGGCGAAGCCCCGGCGGAAACTCAGACCGACACCTCGCCGGCCCTGCCCGAAATCGAATAAAGTCCTTTTTGGACCGCAAAAAGGCCGCCTCCGTCGGGAAGCGGCCTTTATTGTTGGCATTGTCTGAAAACGACGGTTTTGGTCTCCTACTTTACAAATCCGCGGATGTTGGCAGTACATGCATGTGAATACGGTCATCCACCTGCGAAAGACGCACAAAAAGCGGCAGCAAGGCGGCTTCGGTTTCTTCCGGGTCTTTGCAGAAGATAGCCAATCTAAAGCGATTAAGCGCCCCCCTCTCCCGCTCGTCAAACCCATCGGCAATCAACATCGGAAGTTTTTTCAGCAAAACCTGTTTGTTAGATTCCGCCAATGTACGAACCAACAACCTTCGCCCGATCAGAAATTCTTCGTCGAACCCTTCGTCCGGTTCGGCGCGCCGGGTCTCGATATCTTCAAAAAGGGCATCGGCGCAGCCACAGCCCAAAGTGCCTTTGACAAACGATTTAATTTTTCCGTGATCGACCATCGGCGCGCTCTCCCCTATCAATAGGGTAGAGTGACAGGCATCTGAGGAATTGGCAATGTAGCCTGAGCCTCAATTGAACGATTTGCTCTGTTCAGTTGCTTAAGTCTGCTGGTAGGCAGGCGATGATAGTTGCTGAACAAGAGGATCCGACCGTGGAAGGGGAGGCTCCTGGTCCGGGTCGCGCCGGTCTTCGCCTTTCAGACGCGCTTGTTTGCGGCGCCGCTCGGGGCCTTTGTAGACACTGCTTTGCACGTAGGGCCGCGGATTGGTCAGCACCCGTTCCACCCGTTGGAGCAAATCTTCCGCCGCAACCGGTTTGGCAAGAAATTCATCGACCCCGGCGTCCCTCGCCGCAATGACAACCTTCGACTCGGTAAAGGCGGTCACCAGAATGATCGGAATGTCGTTGCGCGCCACTTCGTCGGTGGTCCGCACCCAACGGGTCAATTCGAGCCCGCTCATCACCGGCATCTTCGCATCGGTCAAAATGACATCCGGCGCATACCCGTCCTTCATCATCTTAAAGGCCCCGACACCATCGGACGCATCCTGAATGTCACCGACTTTGACGGCGGCCAACATGCTCTTTAAGAGCTTACGCATAAAGGCGTTGTCGTCTACGACGAGGAAAGAAAGATTGCTGAGGTCGAGTTGCGTCATTTTACCACCTAATTGTTTGATACACCCTCGGTGGATACGGGTCGTTTTTAAGCAGGTTACGATTTCCCGCTTATCGCCCTTTGGTAGAACATCATACCACAACATAGGTGGTGTCAAAAAATCACATTTGAAGTCTGAAATTCACTTTTAATTCTAATTTTCGCCAGTTCATTTTGTTGTTATTGATTTTTCTTAACTTTTTGATTTCTGCAAGTTAGACACCCCGGTTACCGCAGAAAATCCAGAGTTGAATAACCGGACAAATCAACAACGATTACCCTCCCCTTTCCACTCCCCTGAAAAGAAAAAGCCTCCGCCGAATACTCGGCGGAGGCTTCTTTTGTACTCTTTGTTCGAGGGCTGTGCGTTATCCGCGGGCCTTGGAATACCCGATCCCCTGCAGAGCCTCGTCGATCTCTTCTAGGATCGCCGGATCGTCGATGGTCGCAGGAACTTTGTAGTCCTCCCGGTCGGCAATCTTCTGCATGGTACCGCGCAGGATTTTACCCGAGCGGGTTTTGGGCAGACGCTTGACGATGGTGGCTTGTTTGAAGGCGGCCACGGGACCGATCTTCTCGCGAACCATCTTCACCACTTCCGCGATGATCTCTTTTTCATCGCGCTCGACGCCGGCGTTCAACACCAGGAAGCCGACGGGCAACTGGCCCTTCATTTCGTCGGCGACACCGATCACGGCGCATTCGGCGACGTCGGGGTGATGCGCCAGCACTTCTTCCATGCCGCCCGTCGAGAGACGGTGACCGGCCACGTTGATGATATCGTCGGTCCGGGCCATTACGTAGATGTAGCCCTTCTCGTCCATCATTCCGGCATCCGAGGTGGTGTAGTAACCGGGGAACTCGGCAAGGTAGGAATCCTTGAACCGTTGCTCTGCGTTCCACAAGGTCGGCAGCGTTCCCGGAGGGAGCGGCAGCTTGATGGCAATGGTGCCGATGTCGCCGCGCGCCACTTCGTTGCACTCGGCGTCAAGCACCTGAATGTTGTAGCCCGGCACCGCTTTGGTCGGCGAACCCGGGACCACGTCGTATTCGTGCAGCCCCATGCAGTTGGCGGCAATTGCCCAACCGGTTTCGGTTTGCCACCAGTGATCGATCACCGGCACTTTAAGCTTGTTCTGAGCCCACTCGAGCGTATCCGGATCGGTCCTCTCACCGGCGAGGAACAGAGCCCGCAGACAAGAGATATCGTACTTGGCCAGATACTCAGCGTTCGGATCCTGCTGCTTGATGGCCCGGAAGGCCGTCGGCGCGGTAAACAGGGTCTTGACGTTGTGTTCATTGATCACCCGCCAGAAGGTCCCCGGGTCGGGGGTGCCGACCGGCTTGCCTTCAAACAGGATGGTGGTGTTGCCGTTCAGCAGCGGACCGTAAACGATATAGCTGTGACCGACGACCCATCCAACGTCGGAGGCCGCCCAATAGACTTCACCCGGCTCGACGCCGTAGACGTATTTCATCGACCACTTAAGCGCCACCATGTGGCCACCGTTGTCGCGGACGACGCCTTTGGGCTGACCGGTGGTGCCCGACGTGTAGAGAATGTAAAGCGGATCGGTCGCGGCAACGGGTACACAATCTGCCGGTTCGGCGTTTCCGACCTCGGCCGTCCAATCCACATCGCGGCCAGCAATCAAATCAGCCGTCACTTCTTCGCGTTGGAAGATGATCGTTTTTTCCGGTTTGTGTTTGGAAAGTTCAATCGCACCGTCCAACAGCGGCTTGTAGGGGATCACCCGGCCCGGCTCGATGCCGCAGGATGCGGAGATGATCATTTTCGGCGATGCGTCGTCGATGCGGACGGCCAGTTCGTTGGAGGCGAACCCGCCGAACACCACCGAATGGATCGCGCCGAGACGCGCGGTGGCAAGCATGGCGATCGCCGCTTGCGGGATCATCGGCATGTAGATGATGACCCGGTCGCCCTTTTCGACGCCGTTGGCTTTCATCAGACCGGCGAACCGAGCTACCTCGTCGCGCAGTTCAGCGTATGTGTATTTCGCTTTGTTGCCGGTGATCGGGCTGTCGTAGATCAGTGCGGTCTGATCCGCGCGTCCGCTTTCAACATGACGGTCCAAAGCGTTGTAACAGGTGTTGCACTCGCCGCCGGTGAACCAGCGGTATAGCGGGGCATTGCTGTCATCCAGCACCTTGTCCCACTTTTTGTACCAGTGCAGATCTTCCGCGGCTTCTCCCCAGAAACCATCCGGATCGTTCAGTGATTTGGCTAAAGCCTCTTCGTGACGATTGGTCATTTCACTCCCTTTGCGGTCTTCATATCGGATGGGGAAATTTGGCTCCCCATCCACCCTGGCTTGGTCTTTAGAATCCTTTATTTGACAAACCCACACCCAAACCGGCTAAATTCCGCTCTTTCAAAAAGCGGACAGCCGTTAAGATGCGGCGTCTTTAAGCATCGTTTTATTTCAGAAGGCGTTCAGGAATGAGCTCGACAACCAACATCTACAACCAAAATTTGGACAAGACCCCGGCGAACTACGTACCCCTGACCCCCCTGACATTTCTCGAACGCTCGGCTTACGTATACCCGGATCGGGTATCCATAATCCACGGAAAAAGACGCTATACCTGGGCTGAAACCTATAAAAGAGCCCGTCAACTAGCCTCAGCACTAACTCAAAAGGGAATTGGCGAGGGTGATACTGTCGCATTTATCGCCAACAACACCCCTGAAATGTATGAAGCTCACTTCGGTGTCCCTATGACCGGCGGCGTGATAAACACCATTAACACGCGCTTGGATGCTGAAAACCTTGCCTTCATTTTCAACCATGGTGAAGCCAAGATTCTGGTCACCGACAGAGAGTTCTCAGATACCGTCAAAGAAGCCGTCAAGCTGGCCAACCGCCCCGACATGCTGGTTGTCGATATCGATGATTCAGAGCACGAAGGCGGCGAGCTAATTGGTTCGATTGACTACGAAACCTTCATCGCAGACGGTGACCCAGAGTATAAGTGGCAAACTCCGAGCGATGAGTGGAATGCCGTCTCGCTCAACTATACATCAGGCACCACCGGCAACCCCAAGGGCGTGGTTTATCACCATCGTGGTGCGTACTTGAACGCCATGAACAACGTGGTCGGCTGGAACATGGGCCACCACCCAGTCTATCTCTGGACACTGCCCATGTTCCATTGCAACGGCTGGTGCTTCCCCTGGACTCTCGCCGCCATCGCCGGAACCAGCGTTTGCTGCCGCAAGGTCAATGCCAAAAACATCTATGATGCCATTGCTGACCACAAGGTCTCACACTTCTGTGGTGCGCCAATCGTGCTCAACTTCGTCATCAGTGCGACCGATGAAGAGAAGCGCAGCTTCGACCATCAGGTCCATGCGATGACGGCTGCTGCCCCTCCTCCAGCCTCAACGCTGGAAAACATGCAAAAGCAGGGCTTCGAGGTGACCCATGTTTATGGCCTCACCGAAACCTATGGCCCGGCCACCATGTGCGCCTGGAAGCCCGAATGGAACGATCTGCCTGTCGAACAGCAGACGATCAATAAAGGCCGCCAGGGCGTGCGCTATCACATGCTTGAAGAACTAACGGTGATGAACCCTGAAACCATGGAATATGTCCCCTGGGACAATGAGACCATGGGCGAGACCATGTTTAAGGGCAATATCGTCATGAAGGGCTACCTGAAAAACCCCGATGCGACCAACGAAGCCTTTAAGGGTGGCTACTTCCACTCTGGCGATCTGGGCGTCATGCAGGAAGACGGCTACTTGAAACTCAAGGACCGCTCCAAAGACATCATCATTTCGGGCGGTGAAAACATTTCCTCCATTGAGGTGGAAGATACGCTCAACAAACACGACGCCGTCTTCGCCGCCGCCGTGGTCGCCAAGCCTGATGACAAATGGGGCGAAGTCCCCTGCGCCTTCGTCGAATTAGCGCCAGGCCAGGAAGGCACGGTTACTGAACAAGAACTCATAGAGTTCTGCCGCGAAAATATGGCGCGGTTTAAATGCCCCAAAGAGGTCCACTTTATCGAATTGCCAAAAACCTCAACCGGCAAAATCCAGAAGTTCAAACTGCGCGAAAATGCTGTTGAGGCTCAGGCAGGGAGTTAGGGCAAATTTCGATCTAACTCGGGGCAGGATGTGTTTCGGCACATCCGCCCTTTTTCCGCGCTCAATTAGTGATGAGTTTCTTTCTGCAAAATTGTGATTTCTCAAATTTGCTATACTCGGGCGTCGATCTTAGGGCTAGCGGTAGCAGCTCATTTCTTGTGCACTTCAATTCGTTTTCGACCTGCTGAACAGCCCAGTTTTGCACCATTATGTTTACTTGCCCAAATTTCTGAATCAGACGTTGGGTTTCCTTATCACCAAACAGCACTATCATTCGCTTAAGTTCATCAACGGTCCATACCTGCTCAACAGCCTCGGCTAACTTAGAGCGTAAACCTTTTTTCTCCAGCGAAGGAACAACCGTTTCATTTAGATAGGCTTTAGCTTGTTGGTCTTTATGGTTCAGCCAAATAGGAAGTAGATTCGTAAACTCTAGAGCAAGTTTACTTTTGTTTTCTGCGGCAGAAACCCCCGCTGCCAAAATGGTAAATATTAGGGCAAATAGAATCCCACCAGTTATACGCATTTCTTCCCCTCCCCTTGGAAACCCGTCAGCTAGAAAAACAACTATATAACGTTTAAGAAAAACCCACGCAACCAATCAGCAAACTCTTCCTCCGACAGGCTACCCTCGGCTAATTCGAGAAACCGCTCCAGACACTCCGCATCACTTGCGGTCAGTTCATAGCCGTTAAGCATTAGAAAAAGTTCGGTGACCACAAGGGAAATTCGCTTATTGCCGTCGATGAAGGGGTGGTTGCGTATCAGGCCATAGCCGTAGGCTGCGGCGAGGTCTGCAACGTTGGTCTTGCCATAGGTTGAGCGGTTGATGGGGCGGGCCAGGGCTGATTCAAGTAGCCCTTCATCCCTCAATCCTGTTGCGCCGCCATGCTCGGCGATCTGCTCTTCATGAATTGCTAGGACGACACGTTTATCGACCCAAACCCAATCGCTCATTTAGCCAATTCTCGAAGGACCGTGCGGCGCTTCTTGGCGGTCTTGCGCGCAGCTTCCATTTGACGATCAAACTCGGGATCATAAGGCGTCAGCTGAATGCCATCGGCTGTTTCAATGACATAAAGGCTATCGCCTCGCTCAACATTGAGTTTGGAGAGGACTTCTTTCGGAAGAATGACCCCTGTTGAGTTGCCCACGGCTTTAAGTTTTAGCGCTGTCATGGCTTGTTTCCTTATATCAAGCCCCAAAGTATAACATTTGTTATAACGCACGACAATCTCTTGCATTTCACCCAACAAAAAGCCCCAAAGGAGCGGTCCTTTGGGGCTTTGATTAATTCCGTCGTCGAATTTTTCTGTTCGGGGTACTTGCTTTAAATGCAAACCTAACGAACCATCTCCGCCCTAATCTTAGAGCAGGTTATTTTACGCTATACTGACATACGGAATATTTTTCACTTTCAAGCGCTAGAGGCTGTGCTCAGCCAATTCGTCTTTGATTTTGAGTTTTTCACGCTTTAGACCGGCGATAAGTTCTTCATCCGGTAACGGTCGGGAATTTTCTTCTTCTAACTTCGCTTCCAAGTCATGGTGTTTCGTTTTCAAAGCTTGGATATGCGCATCTAGACTCATGGCATCCATCTCCCCATATTTGAGTTGCGAACGGGTTTTAGTATTACACAAAAGCTTAATGATTTCCACAAAAGCCGGAAAATTTTGCTCTATATCTGGCGCTGGAGCGGTGTTGGTTTCTCAAAACCCGCAGGATCTTGATGAACCAGCACTTCTGCGCCCGGAAAGGCCTTTGCGATGGCCTTTTCAACATTGTCGGCAATGGTGTGCGCCTCTTGGAGCCTCAACTCGCCATCCATCTCCACATGCAGCTGGATAAAAGATTGGGGGCCACTGGAACGGGTTCTCAAGTCATGCAGGTCGCGCACGCCATCGACCAACATCACCACATCGCGGATTCGCTGGCGCTCTTCATCAGGAAACTCTTTGTCCATCAATAGATCGAGCGACGTTCTGCCGATCTCCCAGGCCCCTTTAACAATGTAGAGCGCCACGCAAATGGCAAAAATCGGATCAACCAGCGTCCAGCCCATGTTGACCGCCAAAAGCATGGAAACCACAACGCCAACATTGACCAGCAAATCCGACTGGTAGTGCAGCGAATCGGCACTGATGGCGACAGAGCCGGTTTTTTTGACCACATAGCGCTGGAAGATCACCAGAGCCAGGGTCAAAATGATTGCAAAGCCCATGACCCAAATGCCCATTTCCAAGTTTGCGATGGGACGTGGATTAATCAGACGCTCTCCGGCTTGCAGCAATAGGAATACCGATGAGCCGCCAATAAATGCAGCCTGCGCCAATCCAGCGAGAGGCTCGGCTTTACCATGACCGAAACGATGCTCTTCATCGGCGGGCTCTAAGGCATGCCGGACAGCATATAGGTTGACCAGCGAAGCCAATACGTCGAGGAAGCTATCGACCAGGGTTGAAAGTAGGCTAATCGAATCGGTCACCACCCAGGCGCCGATTTTTGCGACAATCAAGACAGAAGCAACGGAAACGGAGGCATAGGTCGCCAAACGCATCAAGCGCGCCGACTGCTCCGATTCTGTTCTTTCAACTCCCATGAATTTCTTTGCCCTTTAAACGCTACGGATAGAGGCGGTCTGTCCGCCAAGTCTCTCCATCCCGATCATAGACCAAGCGGTCATGAAGGCGAAACTTCGCTTCGAGCCAAAACTCAATGTGGTCTGGCACGACCCTATAGCCCGACCAGAACTCGGGACGCGGCACAGAGCCCACATTAAATTTGGCCGTAAACTCAGCAATCCGCTTTTCAAAAACCCAGCGTCCTTCAAGCGACTGCGACTGCTTGGAGGCCCAGGCTCCAATTTGGCTCAAACGGGCCCGGGAAGCGAAATACTCATCAGCTTCAGCTTCAGATACCGGCTCCACACGTCCTTCGACACGAATTTGGCGATGCAGGCTTTTCCAATGAAAGCACAGGGCTGCCATGGGATTTACGTCAAGCTGAGCTGCCTTAGCACTTCCCAAGTTGGTATAAAAAGTAAAACCCCGATCATCAAAATCTTTCAACAACACCATGCGCGCAGAAGGTCTCCCTTCCTTAGTGCTGGTAGCCAAGGTCATAGCCTCAGGATACTCCGGTTCCGTCTTGCCAGCCTCTTCAAGCCACTCGGCAAAAAGGTCTATGGGATTGTCTTTCTCTGTGATCAACATCACGGAACCTGTCCTGGTAATTCTATTAACTATTTGACGTTTAACCTTAGGTTATAATGGTGGCAACCCCGGGCTTCAGCCTAGTTTTACTTTTTTTGTGAACTAAATGGGCGGCATAGCCACCAAACAGATATGAAACGAGGTTTAAAACTGGAAAAACACTGGTTTTGAAACCTTTGAGACACAGAGATTGAGAGGAAGCCCCAATGACTATAAAGACCCTTGTAGCAGCCATTTTAAGTGCAGCTATTTTGACAGGCTGCGCAACTGATATGCAAAACAGCCCTGGCGAAACCATGGGCGGTCTTTTGGGTGCGGTTGGCGGAGCCGTTTTAGGATCTCAGGTTGGCGGCGGCAAAGGTCGTTTGGCAGCCGTTGCCGTTGGCACCCTGGCTGGCGCATGGCTTGGCAGCAGCATTGGCCGCAATATGGACGAAACCGACCGCTTAAAATCGCAACGAACTACTCAAGACTCGCTTGAGTACAACAAAGCCGGCACCACATCCTCATGGTCAAATCCAGATTCGGGATACAAAGGCTCGACAACCCCCACACGGACCTATCAGACAGCCGATCAGCAAGCCTGCCGCGAGTATCGCTCGACCGTGACCATCGACGGCAAAACCGAAGAAGCAGTTGGCACGGCCTGTCGTGAGCCCGACGGCACTTGGAGAATCGTCAATTAAGCACCCCTCTGTTAAGGCTTCGTTCAGACACAAAGCCCGATAATCTAACGGTGCGCTCTCAATGGGGAGGCGCGCCGTTATTTTTGGGCAGCTATAATACCGTGATGAAGAACCCTTATACCGTCCTTGGCGTCAATCGCTCCGCCAACCCGGAAACCATCAAGAAGGCCTACCGGGATTTGGCAAGAAAGTATCACCCTGATAAAGCTCGGGGTGACCCCTTTACCGAGGACCGGTTCAAAGAAGTTGCTGCCGCCTACGAAATTCTTTCTGATCAAGGCAAGCGCAATCAGTACGACGCTGGCGAGATCGATGCCGATGGACACCCTGCCCGTCCGACCTCAAGCTCTGGCAATTCAGCGTTTGATCGGTTTTGGGCTCGCAAAAAGTCCGGGCAACAACGAACAAATGGCTCCAATTCCACCTATATTCTCAAGGTTAAGTTTGCCGACGCAGCCCTAGGCGCTCAGAAACAAGTCAGCATGACCAACGGCAAGCGCTTGGATGTTAAAATCCCTGCAGGTACAGAAGACGGTCAAATTCTCCGCCTCAAAGGCCAGGGGCAAACTGGCACGGGCGGCGGCACCAATGGCGATGCGCTAATTGAAATCCGCATCACCCCCCATCCGCGCTTACAACAAGAAGGTTCCGACCTTTGGATGGATGAAAACGTTTCGCTCGAAACGGCCTTACTCGGCGGTAAAATTCAGGTGGAAACCCTCACGGGCTCTGTTGCCATTACGGTCCCTGAGAATTCCAGCTCCGGCACTGTCTTGCGCCTTAAAGGCAAAGGCCTTCCGCTCAAAAATGGCAGCTTCGGCAATCAGTTCGTCAAGCTGATGATTTCCCTGCCTAATCCACCGGACTCGGAACTTGTCGAGTTTGTCAAAGGGCGGCAAGCTGGCAAGAGTGCATTTAGGAAACGTAAAACCTCTAAGGCTTAAGCGAGGTTACATTTCCCTCCCCTTCACCAAGGCTCCCTTCTTCAAACACATAGGACAGCGGCTGACTTAAAACCTCACGACGCGCTGCCTCGGCCCCAACAACGATCTCTTGGAACCGGTCGCTTGAAGAGTCCATTTCTTCTGTGTCCTGGGTGTGGCCCAACGCCTCATAAACCTCATAGAGGCTCGCACTTCTAGGGTCGCGCGCGAGAACCCAGGCACTGTCGTCATTAGACTCAACGAAACCAGCTTTAAACAGCGCCTCCAAAATCATCTCCACAGCGCCACTATCGGCCTGTGACCCTGCGACCAAGTCAGTAAACGGCATCGCCCCACCCGTTTTGGCGCGCCGATCTAAGAGCCGCAGAAGTGACACCGCGAGCTCAATCCGCTTCACCTTAACGCCGGGCTCCTGCCCGCCAACAAAATTGAGGCGCTCTCCAAGCACGGCTGTAATTACGCCGCCGAGTAATACGACCGACCATGTAAGATACATCCAGATCAGGAAAACCGGCAAAACTGCCATCGCGCCATAGAGAGTCTGATAGGTAGACGAAACAGACATAAAGGCGCCAAACCCGCTCCTTAAAACAGAGAATAAGAAGCCTCCAACAACACCGCCAATGGCAGCATGTTTTATTTGCACAGGGCGATTTGGGATAACCAGATAAAAGACCGTCAGCCCAGCCATCACCATGAAGGTTGGAAGTGTTTTCGTAATCCAGCCACCAAACCCTTGGAAAAGGTCAGCCCCCACCCATTCTGTTGCAGCATAAAAGTAAGTTGAAAGGGATAAGCTCGCCCCGAGCAGCAGAGGACCAAGCGTCACAATGGCCCAAAAGACCAGAAGACGAGGCACAATGCGGCGCTCACGGCGCACTCGAAAAATAATGTTAAAAGCGCCTTCAATGGTGCCGAGCAACATGATGGCTGTGACAGCCAGACCCGCGATTCCAACAGCAGTCATCTTTCCGGTATTTGCCAGAAATCCCTCTAAATACTGCCCCGCGACTTGCCCCGCTTCGGGTACAAAGTTGTCAAAGACAAACCCCTGAATCTGCTCCCGCATTCCTTCGAAAACAGGAAAGGCTGCAAGCATAGCAAAGGTAATGGCAATAAAAGGGACCAGAGCAAGCAGCGAGGTATAAGAAAGAGAAGCTGCCACCCTCAAGCAACGGTCTTCACCGAAGCGCCTCCAGAAAGTTCCCAGCATGGTGAAGCCCTGGTTGACGATATCTCTAGGCTGCGCATTTAAGGTCGATGCTCCGCCGGTCTCTTCGTTTTCCTGGATTTCACTCAAGATCGATGCCCTTTTTCCCCTGGATTCTCACTAAAGTGTGGCCTGACCACCCTGTTTGGGCAACGTTTTTTAAAATTGCGCCCCCAGAACATTCACTTTTTATGACAGTCTGTTTCAAGAAACGGCTCGTTTTTGGCAGAAAACGGTACTTTTCAGCCTTCTTGGCCTCTGAAATATGCAAACCACTATTTTTCGCCCTGCTGATACCCTTTTTCCTTTTAAGGCTTTCGTGTAGGATGCCGCAAAATTGCAATAAACCCTATGCCACCAATGGCTTGGCTGCAAAAATGTCTAGGGTTTGATCGCTTCCGAGGAGGAATAGAAGAAATGACTGCATCCGCAGGATTGATGGCTGGAAAAAGAGGCCTAATCATGGGTGTCGCCAACAATCGCTCCATCGCTTGGGGCATTGCCCAGTCTCTCCATGCTCAAGGGGCAGAACTCGCCTTCACATACCAAGGCGATGCTCTCCTTAAACGAGTCGGCCCCTTAGCTGAGTCCGTTGGTTCAGATACGGTGCTTTCATGCGACGTGACCGATATGGATCAGCTTGATGCCGTGTTCGACGCGCTGAAAGAGAAATGGGGCAAGATCGACTTCCTCGTTCATGCCATTGCCTTTTCAGATAAAGATGATCTTAAAGGGCGTTACCTGGATATCAGCCGCGAGAACTTCCTCATGGCAATGGATATCTCCTGCTATTCTTTTACGGCTGTCGGACAACGTGCTGCTGCCCTGATGACTGATGGCGGCTCCATGGTCACACTTAGCTACTATGGTGCTGAGCGTGTAATGCCCCACTACAACGTCATGGGTGTTGCTAAAGCCGCTCTGGAAGCCAGTGTGCGCTATATGGCCGAAGATCTAGGCAAGGATGGCATTCGGGTTAACGCGATTTCTGCTGGCCCAATGAAAACTCTAGCTGCCTCAGGCATTGGCGACTTCCGCTACATCCTCAAATGGAACGAGAATAACGCTCCGTTGCGCCGAAACATCACCATGGACGACGTGGGGGGCGCAGGTCTTTATCTGTTATCCAACCTCTCTTCAGGTGTGACTGGTGAAACTCACCATGTAGACTCGGGCTATCATACGGTTGGTATGATGGCGACCGATAGCTCCCAGGCCAACGCGGAGATGCTTTCAAGCTTCAAGTCTCAGGACGACAGCTAAATGTCTGGAAACGGCTTCGGTCATCTTTTTCGCTTTACCACGTTTGGTGAGAGCCACGGCCCGGCCATCGGCTGCGTTGTCGATGGTGTGCCGCCGCGCTTGGACCTAAGCGAAGACGATATTCAAGTCTGGCTCGACAAACGCAAGCCGGGGCAATCCCGGTTCGTTACCCAGCGCCAGGAAGCCGATGCCGTTAAAATTCTCTCTGGCGTTTTTGAAGGGCAAACCACTGGCACTTCTATTGGACTCTTGATCGAAAACACCGATCAGCGCTCCAAGGACTACGGCGACATCAAAGACAAGTTTCGCCCCGGGCATGCTGACTATACCTACGACCAAAAGTACGGCATTCGCGACTACCGAGGTGGTGGCCGGTCCAGCGCCCGCGAAACCGCCATGCGGGTCGCAGCCGGAGCGATTGCGCGTAAAATTCTAGGCGAAACCATCTCCATCCGTGGCGCTCTTGTCGGCATGGGAGATCGCACGATCAACCGTGACAACTGGGACTGGGCTGAAACAGAGAACAACCCCTTCTGGTGCCCCGATGCCCAAGCTGCGAAGGACTGGGAAGACTACCTAGACCAAATCCGCAAAGATGGCTCTTCGGTCGGAGCCACACTTGAAATCGTTGCCAGCGGAGTCCCAGCTGGTCTTGGCGCTCCCGTCTACGACAAGCTGGATGCTGATATTGCCAAGGCCATGATGAGCATCAATGCTGTCAAAGGTGTCGAAATTGGCGCTGGATTTGAGGCCGCAAGGTTGACTGGTGAAGCCAACGCCGATGAAATGCGCATGGAAAACGGCAAACCCATATTTACCTCCAATAAAGCCGGCGGCATTTTGGGCGGCATTTCCAGCGGTCAGGATATCGTCGTTCGCGTTGCCATCAAACCAACCAGCTCGATCCTCACGCCACGCAAAACCATCGACAAAGATGGTAATGAGACAGAGGTTCTAACCAAGGGTCGCCACGACCCTTGTGTCGGTATTCGCGGTATCCCTGTAGCCGAAGCTATGCTGGCTTGCACCATTGCCGATCACCTTCTGCGCCATAAGGCCCAGTGCGGCTAAACCTCCCAACTTTTACATAAAAAGACCGAGGCATTTGACGCTTACGTAAGCGTCAAATAGTATGTGCGGCAACTCAGGAACAAGGGAACCTCTCATGCCTCAACCCGACCATATCATGCGACTGGAATTGCCTTCGTCAGACACCTTTGACGAAGCAACAAAGAAGTACTTTGAAGTTTGTGAAGAGAAGCTTGGGCTTGTCCCCTATGTCCTCCAGTCCTTTGCCATTGACCCTGAAAAACTCCAGACTTTCAGCGCCTTTTACAACAAGCTTATGCTAGCCCCTTGCGGCCTCTCCAAGCTAGAGCGTGAGATGATTGCCACGACGGTTTCCTCGGCAAATCGGTGCTACTACTGCTTGGTTGCTCACGGTCAAACCGTTCGCCAACTCTCAGACGACCCTCAGCTCGGCGAGATGATGGTGATGAACTATCGTGTGGCAGATTTGGACGCTCGTCAACGGGCAATGCTGGATTTCGCTTGGAAGCTTACCAAAGACCCCCAAGCAATTGGCGAGGCCGATCGCCAGGGATTACGCGACGTTGGCTTTTCAGACAAAGATATTTTCGATATTGCCGACGTGGCGTCGTTCTTCAACTATACCAACCGCATGGCCCATGCGACCGACATGATGCCCAATCCTGAGTATCATGCCATGAACCGGTAGTAATGCTTCGCGCAATCAACCACCTCCTGATCCTCATGGCCTGCTTGACGGGTCTCTTGATCTTCTTGCAAGCCACTGAACCTGGTCTGGCATGGTGGTTGGGCGGCGTTCTCGTTCTCATTGGGTGCGGCTTTGCCATGCTGAATTTTCAGCACCTGATTAAGAGCCAGTTTGAAAGCGTGGAGAAACCATCTCAGCTATGGTGTCCGCTGACCCTACTAACGATCCTGCCCTCAGTCACTCTCCATTGGCTTTTTGATATTGGCAGCATCTCAACGGCGGGCCTTTTTGTCATTGTCCTCGCCTACAGCGTATCGGTCGTTCAGGCCTATAACCGCATGAACCCCTAAACTTCGGCTGGCTTGACCTTGAAAACAGTCCAAGCAAAGAAGACGTTTCCGGCAAAATAGAGACCATGAAGGGCGTAGAAGAAGATACGCAAAGTAAGAGCAGTTGATTCATCCATGTTATGCGGCTTGATCATATGAATGAGACTTAAGACTAAAACGGATGAAGCAATACCAATAATAGCCGCCACAACGGTCACCCATTTACCAGCGCCAATCTTCCCACGCGACAGAACAAAGCCCCCCATGAAGAACAGGAAATGCCCCAAAAAGACGGCAGGAAGATCATAGTAATGAGGGGCCAGCATCCAATCGCCGAACTGAACGCCAACCATTAGGATGAGCGGATAGGCTGCTCCCCAAAACATAATGAGCGTCCCTAGGATGCGAGGATCACGCAGAGGCTCTTGGGGCATTTCAGGGATTTCAGCATCTGGTGCTTTCCCGTTTTGCTCATTCGGCTCCATGGCCAATCACCCTTTTTTCAATTTTTTTAATCGCGCTCTAGGGCGGGATATCGCCCGCTTCCCCCATGCTGTCAAGAAAAGTTCGGGGTTTTCAGCCTATGCGCCACAGTTATTGCAAGTAAGTATCATTTAACCCACTGACAAATAGACATTATTAGTTAAACAGAATATACTTATATAAAAGGCGGGTATTAGGGAGAGAATCCGTGCAATTGGAGAACATGGAAGAGAATGCGAGGGCTGCAAGTTCCCTGCTTAAAGCCATGGGTAACGAGACGCGCTTGATGATTCTCTGTCAGTTAGTCGATGGGGAAAGAACGGTTACTGACCTCGTTGATCAAATCGGCCTCAGTCAATCTGCCATGTCTCAACATTTGGCGATCTTACGCCAGCACGGCCTTGTCCAAACCCGCCGTGAGGCTCGCTCCATTTACTATTCCTTCGCTGGCCCCGAATGCCGCGCCGTCATAGAGACCCTCTATGGCCTCTACTGCCACGTCTAACTAGTTCACCATCCCTGGGGCGTAAACACGATACGTATTGCGCCCTTTCCGCTTGGCTTCATACATCGCTATGTCGGCATGACCGAGAAGAGCCTCGGGGCTATCGCCATGTTCGCTATAAAGACTAATGCCGATGCTCACCCCAAGCCGGCAGGTGTGACCATCAACTTCAAATGAGCCACTGAAGGTATTGAGAATTTTCTCGGCGACAATTTCAGCATCTGCGAGGTCTTTTATATCGTGGGCCGTCACAATAAATTCATCACCGCCTAGGCGCGCCAGCTTATCGACCTCGCGAAGGCAGCCCCTGATCCGCTGTCCTGCCATTGCCAGGACCTTGTCGCCAATGTCATGGCCCAGAGTATCGTTGACGGACTTAAAGCCATCCAAATCGAGGAAAAGAACCGCAAGGTTACTTTTTTGCCGCCGCATGTTCTTGATGTCTTCTTCCAAGTGTTCGGAGAACCATCGACGATTTGGCAAACCTGTCAGCGGGTCATGCCTTGCAAGGTGAAGCAGCTTGTCATTGGCATACTGCAACTCTTCGGTTCTCTCAGTCACCCTCTGCTCAAGGAGATCATGGGCCTCTTGAAGCTCTTGCGTTCGTTGATAAACTTGCTGGCGAAGCAGTAGAACCCCACCGAAGAATAGAATGGCGCCACAGCTCAAGACGACCAAAGCAGCAATCACCCAGTTTGGTAACTGCCAAGCTTGAGGCGACCCAAACCATGTATCGAGCGACTGGAAATAGAGAGACTGGCTATCGGCCTTTAGTGCTCGCATAGATTTGTTGAGCCCGATAAGCAAATCCCCATTGCGACCTTTGGGTACGGCATAGCGGATTTCCATGGCGCAGCAAACGATGGGGCTACGACGCACATCATATTTTTGTTCCAGTTGAAGGCCGGTTGCTCGGGATATAATCCCTGCATCAGCATCACCCTTATCCAAGGCCTTCAGGACATCTTCATACGCTTCGACAGCGATGAAATTCGGTTTTATGTCAAACCGCTTTAAAAGCACCCTGAAGCGGTCCGTATAGATGTCTTTTGCCAGCCCGGCTAAGCGCTTGCCTCGTAGATCCAGCAAAGACTCGATGCCCGCATCTTTGACGTATACCTGCCCCCAATTGGCAAAGACGGTTTCATCGGTAAAGTCATACAAGGCCTCTCGCTCTTTCGTGTGAGCGATGCCGACCAGCAGATCGATTGTACCTTGACGTAGGGATTCAATAAGGACCGGCCAGGTCTCTTTGACGAACTCAATATCCCACCCTTCTACATCGGCGGTATGGTTGAGCACATCGATATAAAAGCCTTTAGCAGGACCGGTTTCTTCGTAGAAAACGCCGGGGCGATTTTGATAGACGCCTACGCGCACTGTCCGCTCGGCAGCCCCGGCGGCATCGACAACAGCCAGCATCAAGAAGAGTCCAACCCAGAAAACTGGGTTTAGCCTTCGTTCCCTCATTTCTCTATCACCTTTTTTGGGTGCGTTTATTTGAAATAAGGGTATAGGGCTAGCGGTTCAAGGGCAACAATCAAGGATTAGCGGACGATCATCACCGAGTTGTAAGCCTGCTCCATGACCTTAAAGGCCGTGGAACCAATGAAGAATCGCTCAATGGCTCCTTTGCCAGAATCAGCTACCACCACCAGGGAATAGTCTGGTCCGGTTTCGATAATCTGCTCGACCGGGTTCCCGACCAGAACCAGCTTTTCAACGACAGGAATATCCATCTCTTTAAGCAAATCGGCTGCCTGCTCAACAGCAGCTTCGGCTTCATCCTTGGCGGTCTCATGATGGGCGACCGACAGGATAGAGATGGGGCAATTGCACCGGCTTGCCAAATAGGCATCGCGACGCACCATCTCAAGAGAGAAGTCTGTGCCATCCGTGCAGAGCAGATGTCCGTGGCCTTCGGTTAATCCGCGAGAGATGATCACTGAACAGGGCGCATGGATGGCCACCTTTTCAGCCACAGCAGGGTCCCAGAAAGACTTAGACTTCCGGCTCCGCCAGCGCTCAGAGGCACCAAGGATAATCAAGTCGTACTCGCCAAGCGCCCACTGATCGAGAACACCTGTGGCGATATTGGGAGCGACCTTAAGCTTAAGGACAATCTTTTTACCCTCAGGCGAAACATAGTCGATCTTGTTATCACCCAGGGAAGTACCTTCCACATCTGTGTGGAAATGGTTTTCTGCCCAATCGAGTGACAGGATTCCCAAATCGACCAACATATCGCGGCCTTTTTTGAGATAGGTAAGCCCCGGCAGCTCCAGCCCCCACTTAAGCATGTTCTCGCGTGCGACGCTTACCTGCAGCCCACCAGAACGTAGGCCTTGATCAACAGGCCTCACATAACAAAGGACGATATCTGCATCGACACCGCCCCCAAGCTTTGCAGCATAGCGCAGGCCCCGATAAGACTCTTCGGAGCCGTCGATACAGACCAAAATTCGGAATCGCTCGTCTACGCGACGCTCAGATTTTTCAGACATAGTTGTCAACCCTTCCCCTCTTTACGAGCCATCTTATACGCCAATAAGCGGCCAGTACAGATATGCCGCAACCAACATCAGAATGGTCGACATTACCGCCATTTTCCAGCCGACGACAAGAAAGTCCGTCGTCTTAAGGTAGCCAGAAGCATAAACGATCGTACAGGCCGGGGTTCCAACCACGGTCAAATAGGCAAAAGCAGACGAAACAGAAGTAATAAAGCCAATGATAATCGGGCTTTCACCGGAGGCTTGCGCCAGATTGAGCACGATGGGGCCTAGCACAGCCACAGCAGCACCATTGCTCATGGTGTTGGTCACCCCGGTGGTCAAGACAGAGACCGCTGCCCAAAGGCCAATACCCGAATCGGCGCCAAGCGGTTGCAGCAAGGTAAGGAAGCTCTCAGCCACCCAAGCCGCAGCCCCCGTTTCTTTCATCTCGACCCCCAAGGAAATCGCAGCAGCGTAAAGCAGCACAACCCCCCAGTTAACGCCCGAGTTGATATCCTCCCACTTAACAAGCCCCGCAACCAAGAAGGCCGCAGCGCCCATGACAGCGATAGTGCCCATGCCGAGCCCAGAGGAGGCGAATATCCAACCAAGCAAGGTGAGGAAGAAGATCAGGATCGCCACAAAATCAGCAGCCTTCATCGGGCCTTCTTCTTGAACCTGGGCGCGCAACTTAACCACGGCGCGAGAGAGGTCCGGGAACTCAGGCTTAAAGGTCATCAGCAAGATTGCTGTAACGAACGGCAACTGAATGAGGAAGATCGGATAGGCGTATTCCATCCAACGCAGATAATCGATGATGTAAACCATGGTGTCAGGATTGGTCGGATCGAAGAAAAACTCTTTCCAATACCCAATCATGATGGCGTTACGCGCGCCGCCCGAGGGCGTGCCGATACCAGCAACGGAACAGCCATAAGAGATAGAGAACAGCAGCACCGCAGCCAAATTGCGGACTTTCTTGGGATCATTTGAGGTCAGCGTAATCAACGTGATGCCAACAGGCAGCATCATGGCCGCGACCGTGTGTTCGCCAATGAAGGAAGCGAGAATTCCTGAAACGAACGAGATGCCAAAAGCAATCCGCGATGTTTTGGTTCCGGTAATCTTTACAATGAGATAGGCAAGTCGTTTGTCGAGCTTTTGCTTAACCACGGCGACCGCAAGCATCAGCGACCCCATAATGAAAAGCACAGAATCCTTCATCAGACTCTTGGCGACAACGGACGAATCGATGCCCAGCAAAACCACCTGCCCGACGATGATCAGCAAGGCCACAGTGGGCAAAGGCACCGGCTCGGTAATAAACAAAATAGTCGCCATGACCGACATTGCCAGAACAATCATCCCGTGATGGCTTAAGCCCTCTGGCAGTGGCAATTGCATCATGCCCCAACCGACCAACATGGCAATGATGAACCAGCGCTTGTCCCAAATAACAAGCATGTTGCGGCGGAACTGCAAGGCCAGCATTTTTTGGGCGCGCACCGATGGTATGCGGTCGCGCACAGTGGCAAGCCGTGCCTTGGCGTTGATACTGGACTTAACGGCTTTCACCTTGTCCTTGCTGGCAGATGCGAAGGAAATAGCTTCCCCCTCCGAAATTCGAAGTCACTTGAAGAAACGCCGAAAAAGCGCCTCGCCACCCTGTTATATTTTGATTCTCTAATTTATACTCGCGCACGGTCCTTTGTGCAATGCAAAATATCGGATAAAGCCCAGATTTTTTATGTGGTTAAGTTTCCCAACGGTTTCAAGGCTTTTCACCATGTCGGCCTATCGAACAACCACCCCTTAAAACCGCCACAAATCATCCCTATATTATTCTTTGGATACCCCACAAATCCGGGAGGGCATCATGGATCTCAGACTATGTTTTGAACCCGAAGGCCAAATGACAATCGATAGTCCCAAAGCCTTCGAGCAATATGCTGGCCAATACCTTGCCGATTTCAAAGCCGAGTTTGCTGGCTACATCGCCATGAACGAGGCCGAGAAGAAACAAAGCAATCTTCAGCCGGTTTGGCAGTTCGTCATCAAGGATATGGATGCGACCAAGGAGCAAGAACTGCTCACCTACCTAGATCGCAACCCAATCAACAGCTACCACACCCACGTCTACGAAATGCACGGCCCCGGCCACGAAACCAAAGTGCACTAAGTAGGCAAGTCGCTGTATTCATTGCCTTATCGCCCTGAAACGCCAGGGCGATGGGGTTCTCTGCGCAAAAAAAACATTCGCACTTATTTGCATTTGTTCACTTTTATGAGCATCGAACACCTACCCATGCAAGGAACAGAATAATAGCTGCCGGACTTTTATCCTATTTCACTCAAATTGTCAATGGGCGACACTGCGCCCCATGACCTATGAAGAATACAACGACTTCTGCGCCTCCCTGCCCCATACGACCCACGTCATCCAATGGGGCGGCTCACATGTCTGGAAGGTTGGCGGCAAGGTGTTTGCCATTGGCGGCTGGGACAAGGGCGACCACGAGGCCATCACCTTCAAGGTCTCAGAGTTCGTCTATGAAATGCTGCGTGATGCCCCGGGCTGCCGCCCAGCCCCATACCTCGCCTCTCGCGGCATGAAATGGATTCAGCACTACGATGACCCCGGTCTGAGCGATGAAGATTTAAAAAGTCATATAGAAGAGTCATACCGCCTCGTCTCGCTCGGCCTCACCAAGAAGCTCCAGAAAGAACTGGGCCTCAATCAGGACTGAGAAGCACCACCGTACAGCTAGACCCATGTTTGCATATGGATTAGAAATTATGAAGGGAACCAGTCCAACTCGGTTCAGGAGTATTCGGTTTGGGAAAAAAATGAAAACGCTTACCTACTTTATGTTCGCCCTGTGCCTAGCCCTATCGATAGTTTTGGAAACGTCTTCCTCTTTAAAAGCTGATGAGAAAAAAACGATCCACTGGCTTAAGTGGGAACTGAGTCCAGAATTCATCAGGCATGGAGAATTTGCAGGCAAGGGTTTTGCGGATCAGTTCGTTAAATTCTTCGAAGAAAAACTGCCTGAGTATAACCACGAAATGCAATGGGTGAGCATCCGGCGCTGGCACAAAGAGACGCTGAAAGAGAGGCGCTGCACTCCGCATATATGGAATGAGTTTCATCTGGACCAATTAGCTTACTCAAAAGCCTATATGCTGACCCCTCCGCAAATGGCTCTTTTTCATAAGAGGCACATGAAGCAGTTGGGGCCAGAAGGAACCGTTCTTTCGTTCAAGAGGCTTCTTGAAGAAAAGTTCACTCTCCTCACCCCTACACTTGACCCCAAACAGGTCAGATACCCAATTTTACAAAAGTACATTGAACCTTATACAGGCTCTGAGCGGGTCATTGAGATAGGAACCGCAAATGAAATTGATCTTCGGCTTATTGAAAGGAAACGGGGAGACTTCACACTCGGCTACCCAACCGTGATCACCTCTCAAAGAAGAGATCGGGGCTTAAGAGATAACTTCATTGGCTATCACTTAGAAGAACACCAGCAGTACAAATCGATCCATGTTTCTTGCTTTGGCGACGAGACAGGAAAAAAAGTCATTGCCCGTATCAACCAACTCATGGGGCAGGAAGAACTGCTATATTTCCTGAGCCTTTACGAAGACTGGAACAATAAGGACCCTGCATTTCGGAAAGCTTTCAACGAGCGAATCATTGATCAGAAATCTTCAACCAACCCCATAGGTGCGGACAAGGTGAAAAACGGCTCGTAAGGGTTAAACACCGTTATCAAACTGCAAGGCTGCCAAGTGTGCATAGAGCGGGCTGGTTTCGAGAAGTTCTGCGTGGGGGCCGGTGGCGACCAGTTTTCCATGCTCTACAACAGCAATTCGGTCGGCATTGACCACTGTTGCGAGGCGGTGAGCAATCACCAGGGTCGTGCGCCCAACCATCAGTTTTTCCAGAGCCGCCTGAACCAAACGTTCGTTTTCCGCATCAAGTGCTGAGGTGGCTTCATCGAGCAACAGGATCGGCGGATCACGGAGCAAAGCCCGAGCAAGCGAAATCCGCTGGCGCTGCCCGCCTGAAAGCCTTAACCCCTTCTCGCCCAAGAAAGTATCAAACCCCTCGGGCAGATCGTCGAGGAAATCGGCAGCAGCAGCAGCCTCGGCTGCGGCACGGACTTCTTCGTCCGTCGCATCGGGACGACCATAGCGGATGTTCTCCCAGCCATTGTCAGCAAAGATCACTGCATCTTGGGGCACCAAACCAACCCGCTTGCGGAAGTCTTCCAGCGCCGTCTCGCGGATATCAACCCCATCAAGCATCACCTGCCCCTGATCAGGGTCGAAAAAGCGCAGCAAAAGCTGAAACACCGTCGACTTACCCGCACCCGATGGGCCGACCAGCGCAACAGTCTCACCCGGTTTCACATCAAGCGAGAAACCATCGAGGGCCTTTTGATTGGGGCGCGACGGATAATTGAAATGAATGGCTTTAAAGGCAACGCTGCCCTGAGGAGGTTCGGGCAGCGCAACGGGATTGGCCGGGGCGACAATTTCGGGTTCGGCTTCGAGCAGCTCGATCAAACGCTCTGTGGCTCCAGCCGCTCTTTGTAGCTCACCAAACACCTCGCTCAAGACGCCAACCGACATGGCGACCATGACCGCATAGAACAGAAAGGCTGTCAGCTCACCACCACTGATCTCGCCGCTCATCACCCCGCGCCCACCAACCCAGAGGATCACGCTAATGGCGGTGAAGACCAAGATAATCACGGTCGCGGTCAAAAAGCCCCGCATACGGATACGCTCGACGGCTGCACTAAAGGCCCCGGTCACTTCGCCACCAAACCGATCGCTGTCTTGGCGTTCATGGGTGAAGGCCTGAACCGTATGGATCGCGTTTAGTGTTTCTTCGGCAAAAGCCCCGACACCGGCGACCTTTTCTTGGCTGGTCCGCGAGAGCTTGCGCACCCGACGCCCGAAAAACAAAATCGGCACCACGACTATGGGCACGACCAACAAGGCCAAAGCCGTCAGCTCAGCATTGGTGACAAACAGCATCACCGTCCCGCCAATGAGGGTGAGGAAGTTGCGCAAGGCCATGGAGGCCGACGACCCAATAACCGATTGCAGCAATGTCGTATCGGTGGTCAGGCGCGATAAGATCTCGCCAGTCTTGGTGGTTTCAAAAAATCCCGTATGCATGGAGAGCACGCGATCAAACACTGCGCGACGCAAATCAGCCACCACCCGCTCACCCAGCCATGAAACGAAGTAGAACCGCGCAAAGGTGCCGAGCGCCATGACGATGGAAAGGACAAGCAGGAAAATCAGCGCATGATCGAGAGCCGACTCGTTGCCGTCCGTGAAGCCACTATCGACCAGCTCTTTCAAACCCTGGCCCAGGGCCAATGAGGCCCCTGCCGTGACGATCAAGGCAGCCCCAGCGGCAGCGGCCTGTTTTTTGTAAGGCGCCAAAAACCCCGCCGTCCGCCGCAGGTATCGCAGATCTTTGCCCTTGGGGCGTTCTTCTGTCTTCACGGGGGACGTCCTTGGAGCTTGAGGGGATTGATAGACTTGAATTTGGGATGGAAGCAGCTTGCCGTCAAGGCTCGCTAAAAGAAAACCTTAGGCAAGCAAATAAACGAAGAAGCGCGGCTTCTGAGGGAGAAAGCCGCACTTCGTCTTGCTTCGCAATGTGGGGGTTGCTAGGCCTGCCCAGCTTGATAGTGCTTAAGACTGTCAACGAAGACCTGCATGACCTCTACGTGGTCGCAGCTGCAGGGATTGTTGTTTGGATTGCTAAAGTCAGCTTGGGTAAACTTTTGCCGCTCAGGTCTTTCGCAGGTCGAACAATGAAGGCGAAGCGCTCCGGAAAGCGTCTCGATGGCTTCAAGGTTATCCATTTCAATGCTGCTGGATTCCACGTCCCATCTCCCCCAAAAGAATCGACCTAACAATGATAGCAGCCCGAACAGTCCCCACATCACCCAAACAGGTGAAACGCAAAAGTTGATATACATGTTAAGACAATTGCTTTATGCGACAGATTGACAAAAACTTGAGAAACTCAAACGTTTCCCCCTTCCCTCACCCCCCTTTCATTCCTACCTATTAATCAAGGGATGGATTGAAACAACCGGAACACCTCACCATGACATTACTGATTGCCGGACTGGCTCTCTTTTTGGGCATCCATATGCTGCCCACCTTCGCATCTGCGCGCGAGGGCCTCATCGATAAGTGGGGAGAGAAGAAATATAAGGGCCTGTTCTCGCTGGTCTCAGCCGTTGGCTTGGGCCTGATCATTTGGGGTTTCGCCACCCGCGAGATGGTCGAGGTCTTCGAGCCCCCCACCTGGGGCCGCACCCTGGCATTGGCAGTCATGCCCTTCGTTTTTATCTTGATGACAGCCCCCGACATGGGAGCCAACAACATCAAGCGGATCACCAAACACCCCATGATGCTCGGCACCCTGCTCTGGGCCGCCGTCCATCTCGCCAACAACGGCGACATGGGCTCGGTGATTTTGTTCAGTGGTTTCCTGGCCTACGCCATCCTCGACATGATCAGCGCAACAGCCCGCGGCAAAGTCCCAAGATATGAGCCTCAACCCATCACCAAAGACATCGTCGTCGTGGTCGTCGGCCTAGTGGGATATGGCGTATTCATGTATTGGCTCCACGACTGGCTGATTGGCGTCCCGGTGGTTTAGCCCCCCCTGCCTTGACAGAGAAAAAAGTCGTGGATACCCGCCTTCGCGGGCATGACGGTTTTTTAGTGCGCCACCTTCCACTTCATCACCGAACTTAAACCCAGCATATTTAGCGCTAGATATCCAAAGCCCGTATCTTGGCTATCCAAATTAAGCTAGCTCTTAACACCACGTCATGCCCGCGTAGGCGGGTATCCACGACTTTAAATCAGTTGATCGTAGAGATCATTCCAGTCTGGATTATTCTCATGGATCAACCTGACCTTCCAGGCACGGTTCCAATGCTTGATTCTTTTCTCACGTTCGATGGCGTCCTCAATCGTTTCGCGACGCTCCCTCCAGACGAGGCGTTTCAAGTCGTGCTCTTTAGTGAAACCTTGCGCAACACCTTCGCGGTGTTCCCACGCCCGGCGCGCGAGGTCGCTGGTGACGCCCACATAGAGCGTCCCGTCTTTTTGGTTCGTCATGAGGTAAACCCATCCGCCTTTCATGGTGAGATGGTCGCCCATGCCTGCTGGCGGTGCAAGAAAGTCGTGGATACCCGCCTACGCGGGCATGACG
>Ga0070727_10001294_pt1 | contig 26950 bp, 27 predicted proteins | sample tdAd472_FD_66722 | JGI IMG/M metagenome (GOLD analysis project Ga0070727, IMG submission 66722) | Marine sediment microbial communities from the Atlantic coast under amendment with organic carbon and nitrate - tdAd47.2 | ecosystem: Environmental > Aquatic > Marine > Coastal > Sediment | place...
TGCGAGAACACCAAGATCTGGCCGTTCTGCAACTCGGCGGCCGGTCTGGGTATCTATCTGTCTGACCAGTTGGGGAACACCAATGCCCATGGCGTATTTGAAAATTGGGTAGAGTTCATGCGTGACAATTACATGGGTATCAATGATCGTAACGAGATCCAGTGGATGACCATGTATTACGACCCGTTGGCGGATTTCAAGGTCAATCTTCCGGGTACCGCCGGCGCCGGGGTTGGAACAGCTTTCTATCTGCTGCCGCAATCCAGGGAGCTGGCCACCCGGATCTATGAGGCAGCTGCCAATGCGAGTGGATGGCGGGACCCCCGGCGTGAAATCCAGCCCAGCGCACAGGGCATGGCGATGGCCAGGGCGCTGGGTGACCACACGGCCGTGGCCAGGCTGGGTGCCGCGGCTGAGCGCGCTTTCGAGCCACGCTGGTTCGGTGAAGACGGTGACCGGTTTGGCTGGTGGTTCAATTACGGCGAACCCTGGCCCCGGGGCCAGGGTTCTGCCCAGATGATGATGAATGAAATAGCCGAGGGTAACTGGATTGAGGCTTTCCAGGTAAAACATCTGGACAAGTACACGGCACCTACCCTGGAGGGTGTGGACTACCCGGGACTTGGTGTTGACACGGCCTGGAATGACAAGGAAAACGGCGTGCTGAATATTGGCACCTACGTGGGGGATCGAAATCGCGCCGGCCAGGAAACAAGCTGGCAGATCACCAACCTGCCCAATGCTGGAGAGGCGGTTGTAATCCGTGATGGGTCGAGGGTCACCAATATCGAAGTTGTCAATCAGAACACGATTCGTGTACCCACCAACATTGGTCAACACCAGTATCAGGTTTACACGGGATACTTTGGCCAGGAAGTCGCTGTTTCCAGGCCGGATCCGGTTACTACGGCCGGCGCTGCAACCATGGCGGCAAGGAAAAAAACCGCCGAGCAGAATGCCAGGGCTGCCGAGGTGGTCATGGCCAGTGGCTCCGCCAATTGTCCCTGCTGCAAGGGTGCTGCCTGAACATGGTGGCGTTGTTGCGGTCAGGGCAGTCGAGGGGTTGCATGGGCAGTTTTCAGCGCAATTCAACGTATGGGTAGCTGCTGGATCCACCCTCCCTCTAATAAACAATAAACAATAAACTGATCGGTCCGATATGCCCAGGAGAAAATAATGGCAACACACCAGGGTCTGGCTCAACAACTACAGGACTCGCTACAGCTTGTCCTCCCCCCCATAGCCGTTAGTTTCTGCGATGAAATCCCGGACGGGATCGCACCGTACCAGGGTGACGATATCGCAGCGGGCTGTGAATTCTGGGAACGGGCCAGCAGATCGGTGTTTTCAACGACGGCTGCCAACCATGCGCTCTGCTCCATCGGGGTCTATACGCACAACCTGGCTGATGCCCCTGCCACGCAGCAACATGAGCTGGAAACGACACTTGGCACCATGATCGGGCTGGACTACATACGGGAGCAAGAGGTGCAGTCGATTCCCGTGGTGGAAAAGCAGTCCAGCTACGTTGTTTACGGACCCCTGGCCAGGATCTCCCTGGCGCCTGATGCGGTAATTCTGTTTGCCCACGCGCAGCAGGGACTGATTCTCAGTGAAGCAGTCGAAAGAATCGACGAAAACACACCACCGGCCATGGGACGTCCTGCCTGTGCCGTGATCCCCCAGGTGATCAATCAGGGTCGGGCCGCCATGAGTCTCGGGTGTTGCGGCGCCAGGGCCTACGTCGATGCCTTGACTGACAATATCGCCCTGTGGGCATTGCCCGGCAGTAAACTGGCAGCATACGCCGACCAGGTTGAGACGCTGGCCAGGGCCAATAAGACACTGACCGGATTTCATCAGCTACGTCGAGCCGACGTGGAGGCTGGCCGGCAACCCACGGTGGAAGAGTCGTTACAGCGCGTGCCATCGTGATGGCGTAAATCACTATAGAACACGTTGTGAAGTCTTCAAGGGTGTTCGGCAACTTCAGTTGTGCAGCATTTTGCGCTGTAGGATCGCTGACAAAGCTGACAAAAATCGTAACGAAGGGAGAGTACCGGTGAAATCAAGTATTAACAGTCGTTATTGCAAGCTATTCCTATTCCTGATTCCAGCCTGTTTCGCCAGCTTTGGCCATGCACAGCCCGGCCATCAGCCACAGACTATCGCCGATGAACTGGTAGTGGAGCCACCCACCCTCGAAAACCTGGGTTTTGAATGGTTTATTCGCGGCGATGATAATCGTAACGCATCGGTCTCGGTCAGTTACCGCGAACTGGGCACCAGCGAATGGCACCCGGCATTACCAATGTTGCGCATCGGTGGCGAGCGAATCTACGCCCGGGTAAATTTCGATGTCGAGTTACCGCCCATGTTTGCCGGCAGCATCATGAATTTACAGCCGGATACCCGTTACGAAGCCCGGTTTGTGCTGGATGATCCGGATGGCGTGGAGGGTGATGCGGAAAGAACACTGGTGGTCAGTACCCGCCCGGAGCCGATGCCTTATTCCGGGGGGCGTGTATTTCATGTCTATCCCCATGGGTATGAGGGCGAAAAAATGGAACCCTCCTTCGAGGGGTTGCTATGTGCCTACAATTTCAGCTGTTCTGGTACGGACTGGTCGACCACCGGGAGGCCGAGGGTGCGTCCCGGCGATACCCTGCTGGTTCATGCCGGCCTCTATGAATACAATCGCTATGAGTACACCACCAGCAACCGCAATCGGCTGATGCCTCTGGCAGGTACTTATTTTCTTACCGCCGACGGTACCGCCGAAAAACCTATTGCCATTAAAGCTGCCGGTGACGGTGAAGTCATTTTTGACGGTGCGGGCAATTACAACCTGTTCAACGTGGAAGCAGCTGATTACACCTATTTTGAGGGAATCACGTTTCGCAATACGGAAATCGCCATTCTGGCCGGGACACAGTTTATTACCGGCTCAAAGGGGCTTACCGTTAAACACTCCCGCTTCGAAGATGTCGGTGCCGGCGTGTTCACCAATTATTCCGGGTCGAGCAACTTCTACATTGCCGACAACTGGTTTTACGGTCGCAACGATCCCGAACGCATGATTGGCTGGTCCGATCCCGAGCTCTGGAGCCGATTCGATGGTGTCGACGGACAGGCTCACCCACCGGCAATGGATTCCTATGTCGCCGTAAAGGTATACGGACCCGGTCATGTCGTCGCTTACAATTACATAGCCGATTTTCATGACGGTATAAACGTCGAAACATACGGTAATCCGGACGGTACGGTTGCGTCGGGTACCGGGATCTTTGGTCCCAAGTATCCACCCAGGGAATACTGGGACCGGCGCCCGGTAGCGATTGACTTTTACAATAATTACATCACCAACAGTCACGACAATCCCATCGAAATTGACGGCAGCATGCATAATGTCAGGGTTATGCGCAATATGCTGATCAATCATCCCTCGCATGCCATGTGTAATCAGCCCGCCATGGGCGGCCCGGTCTACTGGATAAAGAACATTGCATACAACCTGCCTGGCGGTTCCACGCGACTGACAACCGGTTCGGCAGGCGCCATTTTTTATAACAACACGATCTTCTCCGAGACCGAAGGCAGTGCCCTGCAGAATGCTCACTGGCGTAACAATCTTATCCTGGGACAGAATGCCGCTGGCCGGCTGTTCGCTATCACCAGCTATACCAATTACACGTCTTCGGACTATAACGGGTTCTATTCCTTCCCGGGCAAGGACGGCATTTTCGCCTGGAACACGCCTCCCATGGATGTCCTGGCAGACTACCCGGGACCGGCTCACAGCCCGGTGCTGGAACGTCGTGAGTATTCCAGCCTGACAGCTTTCAGCCAGGCTACCGGTCAGGATCAGCACAGCATCATGGTGGATTATTCGGTATTCCGTGATGTGCCGCGTCTGGACGCCGGCGATGTTGCGAATCTGCAGAATGTCTATCGTGCAGAAGACTTCGATTTCCGCCTGACGCCAGGATCGGCACCCGTGGACCGGGGCCTGCATCTCCCTAACGTGAACGATGATTTCAACGGCTCGGCACCGGATCTCGGTGCATTGGAATTGGGTGACGACATGCCTCACTATGGTCCGCGTAGCGAAGAATAATAAATGGAGTCAATAGTCAATTGCAGTATTGTAAATTTACTCTGACCCCAAAGATCACAACCAGCAGGTCTGCCCATAGCCAGGGAGGTAGAAAAGATGCCAGTAATTGCTGAGTTTTCGGTAGGTGATCTCGTCCATCACAGGTTGTTCGATTATCGAGGGGTGGTAGTCGACGTCGATCCGCAGTTGATGCTACCCGATGAGTGGTATGACCAGGTGGCCCGCTCGCGGCCGCCCAAGGATAAGCCCTGGTATCGTGTGCTGGTACACGGTGCCGAGCATGAAACCTATGTTGCCGAGCGCAACCTGGAGCGGGACGACAGTGCCCAGCCGATACACCATCCACTGGTAAATGAACTGTTCAGTGGTTTCCGCGACGGGCACTACATAAGGGCTGAACGGCCGAACTAGCAGGCTGTTGAAAAACTATTGCGCTAGCCATGGCTCTATACATCGAAAATGTCAGCCAGTTCGACTGTTCCTCCCGCAGTGAGAATTGGACATTGTCTGGCAATTTCGATGGCAGCATCCAAGGATTCCGCAGAAAAAATCCCGTACCCTGACGCGGGGTTGCTGCCGCCATGATTTTCCACTGATCCATCACTGGTGACAGTGACCGACTTTCCTACGGGATTCCCGGCATCAATCACCGCGCTCCCCAGCGCCTGGAGCCAGGATTGCCATGCTGTCATGACAGATTCTATTTCTTCAGGCGTTTCCGGCTGTGTTCCACCGTGGTAGACGAAAAGATAGTTAGTCATGGTGATTCTCCTGATTTCGATAGTTGCTCGTCATTGATTAAATTCCCTGGTTGTTCACGGGCTGGAATGCACCCGATATTGGCCCTCGGGTGAATTCAGGATGGTCATCAGAACAGTACAGTTAAATTTCGCACGAAACGGGACAGGACGGTCACGTACGGACTGCTTTCGATGACGTTACCCGAGGCACTCACTGCCACGGACATGGTCTGCAACTTCCGGTAGGCAGGGAAACCCAGCGTGGTCAGGTAAAGCTCCACCAGGCGATTGCGAGGCAGGTCCTCGATCCGCACAAGGGCCTCGCCATCTCCGGTACTGTAGTCGATTGCGGGCGACCCTCGCCGTTGGGCGCTGGCTACTATATCAACGACACTGCTGCTGAACCGCCAGGTTGCGGGCGTGTCTAACAGGCTGACCTCGATGGCGGGTTGTGGATTGATGCCGGTATTGCCCAGTTTAATGGCGTAAATCGTCAGGCAATTAGTGGCGGGGCGGTTGTCATTGCGAGCAAATCCGGAACAGGTTGTCGACTGTATACCGGCGCTGTAGGACAGCTCGTCCCTGGCTGCAAAGATAATGTTAAACAGGGTAGGGAAGAGGAAGCCCAGGACGATCACGAGGCCTGCCCAGAAAAATATTCTTGGCGCGGAGATCCTGTCACCTGAAGAGTTCATGGCCATTTTATCGACCCTGGCTGATAAAGCTGCAATCCCCGTTGGACAGTGGGGATTGCCGACGATCGCTCTTGTCAGAAGTCCGCAAACAAGCAACAGTCCGCTTGCGGGTCAGATCTGCGTCATCAGTCTATGCAGAATGAAGGCTCTGGCCCCGACATACCTGCCAACCAGGAAACCACCAGCCAGGGCCAGTGAGCACAGCAATGGACCGCGGTTTCCCTGCAGCAGAATCCGGGTCTTTACCGGGGTCATTTCATGCTGCTTCAACGTCCGCAGGTCTTTTTTCACCTGCTGATCCAGCTGCTGAATCTCGCACTGCAGTTTCTTGTTACTCATCGATCAATTGCTCCCTGATGTCACGCCACTGTTTCGCGGTGTGGGGGAAGCGAAGATGTTCGGTTAACGTTTTCAAACGCAGCGAGATAAGCACGCAGGGCAGCAACTGAATGAGGAACAGGCTGAATACCGCGCCTACCGAGCTGCCCCACAGAACGTAAATACTCCAGCCGATGAACAGAGAAAACGTAAGCCAGCTCAAAATGGCCAGAGGCACCAGCAACAGCGACAGCCTGATGATGTCGGGAATCGATGCCAGCGCCAGCCGCGCCTCGCTTCGCGCCAGCCGGGCAAGGTGCAGAAACAGCAGGCTGGCCTGCTGCAGCAGCACCTCGACATTGGCCAGCTGGTCTGCTACCGCATGACCGTTATCACTGGACGGCGACTCGCTGTCGACAGGTTCCCGCGGCGGATTACGGGTGTCACCGGTGGCTGCCTGGTGGCGTGATGAAGTCATGACCAGGTTACCTGGCAATCAGTTTGCTGATCACGAAGCCCGCGGCAAACGCGATGCCGGCGCTGGTGAACGGCTTGTCAATAATATAGTTCTGCGCCTGTTCATAACTGTCGAAGGCCTTGTCCTGGGCACTTTCCACTTTTTCATCAAGCTTGTCACTGGCAACTTCCTTGACGTCGACGCCAGCCTCCATGGCGGCAAACTTGAATTTCTCCGTGGCATCAATCAGGTTGTCGTAGGCCTTCTTTGCGGCTTCCCGTGCTTCCTGCAGGTTTTCAGCAGAACCTTTCTGTGCTGACGAATTCGAGCGTTTTGCTGTAGAAGTACTCATGTGTCATCTCCTCGTTTAGCCGGTTAATAAGTTTGCTGCAGGTAATCCAGCTTTCCTGCCTGGAATGTTGCAATCAGCATGCCAGGATAAATTCGGTGGTAACTGCCTGGCATCCGGTCCTTTAACAGCCCTGTAAGCCAATGCGGCCAGGTCGGGTGGGTAATTATTGCGGATCAACGGGTAATTTTGACAGGGTGGAAGCCCCGGGCGTGACTGGAACCGTGATGCAGAATCTACGCTTTCGATTCAATGACCGCGACGACACCGTCGAATTTGCCCAGTTGCTTGGCACTGAGCTTGAAGCAGACCAGCAGCGGGACGCTGAGCAGTACGCCGATAGCTCCCCACAACCAGCCCCAGATCAACAGCCAAACTATGAGAGTGAGCGGATTGAGGCGCATGCGCTGGCCAAGCACCAGGGGGGTGAAAAAGTTGGCCTCGGTGACGTTGAGCACGAAAAATGCCACGGCCGGAATCAGCGCATTCCATTCCATACCGAATTGCACTACACCGGCAATACAGAGCATCGAGGTGCTGATCAAGGCACCCACGTAGGGAGCAAAGTTGAACAGTCCCGCCAGCACGCCGAACAGCAGGGCATCCTCCACGCCCAGGAGATATAGCAGTCCCGCAGTGCAAAGGCCGAGTCCGGCATTGATGATACTGATGGCCAGCACATAGTGGGCCAGTTCGGCCCTGATGTTGTTGACCAGCTGCAGGTTTCCGCCGTTCATCTCCGGTGTTTTCTTGATGTAGACATTGAACAGGCCCGGACCGAAAACCAGCAGGAAAAGCACCAGCATCAGCACCGTAAGAAACTGGATTATGGCAATAGGGGTTGCGCTCAACAGATACAGCATCGCTTCCATGCCGGCCTGCTGAACCCTGTTGGAAATGTCCAGATCGCTGGATTCGGTGACCTCCTGAACTTCTTCCGGCGCCCGGCCGAAAAGATTGGCAAACAGGGAATTTGCCGACGCGTTTTCGGAATCAGCCTGCGCTTCGTCATCGGCTTCGGCATCGTTGGACAACGATTCACCAAGCGTCTCGAGCTGTTCTGTCAGTGCATCAGAATACTCCGGCAGGGCTTCTGCCCACTTTTTTGCCGGGGCTATCAGCTGCGTACCCAGCATGCCCATCGCGCCCATGAATGCGGCCAGCAAGACCACCGATGAGACGGTACGGGGAATGTGCAGATTCTTCATGCAGGTAACAAGGGGGCTCAGCAGCAGGGCAAGCAATAGCGCCAGGACCAGGGGAATCAACAGCGACTTGGCAAAATACAATGTATAGAGCACGCCCAGAATGAGTATCGCCCTGAGGGTCGTGTCGGTTTTACCTTGTTGTTTCTTGGTAGTCGCCATGAGTCGCCATCTTGTATAACGGGTATGTGTCCGTTACGGAAGCGAAGATCATGCCAACCCCGACTGGAGCATCCCTGGCCAGCCCGGGCCGGTGCTTGCGATCCGCGAGAGCTCGCCCGTCACCTGCTATTCCCGGGCGAGGAATGTCGAGTGCCGCTGCCGTGTTGACGCGCCCGGCAAAGGGCGGATGCCGTTCCCTGTTCACGACCTCTGGCAGTGGCGCCCGACAGATTCCGGCAGAGCACTTCCCCGACCAATCAAAGGATTCTTAGTGTAAAAGTTACACAGGGACAGGGAAGTTCCTGGAAAAACAGCCCGGGCAGAGACCGCTACTTCAGTGAGTGTCTGCGTTGCACCATTTTGCCACCCAGCAGCCGGGCTGATTTCACTATTCCCCGGCCGCCCCGCCTGGCCTGATCCAGCAGGCCGCCAGCGTTTTCCGCCCTGAGCCGGCGGCGGTTGCGCTGCACCATGAGGGCTTCACTCAAACTGGCTTCGATGGCGCTGACAACGACATCCAGGTTCCACTGTGGCGTCACGCTACTCACCGGCCTGGGTACCAGCCCATCGAAGTCTTCACCGATGCTTACCACGGCTTCGGCGAATTTTTCGCGGATGGCTTCCGGCAGGTGATTCTCCGGATAGGGCCATTCACTGCTCAGTGTATCCATGCAAGTGGCGACGCTGATCACAACCGGTTTACGACGGGTATGGCGTTCCGCGTACCAGTCATCAAACAGTTTCTTGAGTTGAATATCGGGTTCCCTGGCCGGACGATCAGCCCGGATCACCCAGAGAATCATGTCACTCTGCACCATCTCTGCCAACAGCGCCTTGCGGTTCAATTCGCTGCCATCCAGACCCTTGCTGTCGATAAAATGGCAGGGGATGCCATCGACATCGGTTGCGTAGGTGACCAGGTCCGAAGTGGTAGGCGCCGCATCGGTCTCTGCGCTGTCCACTGCCATCAGGCTGTTCAGCAGGGTGGATTTGCCGGCGCTGACCTGTCCCACCAGCAACAGGCGCAGGGGTTCATCCGGTTGACCCAGGCGCTGGCGATCCGCCTCGGTGGTTTCCAGTTGTATCTTCAACAATTCGCTGTCAGAAAACTTGAGCCTGCCGGAATACAGTTCCACGGCGGAAAAAGCCACCTCCTCGAGAAGAATAGCTTGCAGGGTGCCCATCATTTCTTCCGTGAGGTAACCGGCATTACCACCGGCAACCAGTTTTTCCAGTTCCTGCATGACGCCCCGGGTGGGATTGATTGCCATGCGCAGAATCCGCCTGCCGCTGTCAGCCAGTTTCATAATCAGGGTGAGCCGCTGACGTCGCTGCCACAGCCAGTGCAGGGTGGCAATGGAAATCTGGTCACTGAACGGCACCCGGTTCAACAGGTGCTGACGATAGCGGGATGTGGCACGTTCCACCAGCAGCAGTGCTTCCGGTGCAGTAAAATGCAGGGCGGTGCGTTGTTCACCACCCAGGTGCCGGGCAAGCCTGTTCACCACGTCCAGTGCATGTTCGGGTAAGGATTCCCACGGTTGAACTTCAGCGGTCAATTGCGCGATGTGACCGCAGACTGCCTCGAAGGCTTCACGTTCATGAGGTAACCAGTCCGGGTCGGCATCGACGGCCGGTTCCGACAGCCGCGGGGCAGTGGACAACTGCCTGCGCGTTCGCCGGGCTGACCACCAGCGGGCCAGGATGACCAGGGTGCCGAATGCCATGCTGATCAGCAGGAACCAGAGAAACCAGCCTGCCTGAATCAGCCAGACGAAGCCGAAAATCATCATGACAATACAAGGCAGACCGATGACCAAGGCACTGAGCAGGCGATCCCAGCGCAACAGGGCTCTTCTGAACGTCTCAAGGCCTATCATTGGCTTAAGGAGGACTCCGGCCTAATCACGATTGTGGCGGGCGCGACGCAGTGCGTCGGTGTAAAGCGAACGGATCTCGTCCTTATCAATGTTATTACCGTGCTGGACATGATGCAGGTAGTAGGCGGCGGCACGGCCTAGGGCAAAGGTGGCGGCAAAACTGATGGTACCTGACGTCGCGGCCATGACAGTCTGGCCGTACCCGGGAATCAGCTTGCCCAGTTGTCGTGCCAGGTAACTGCCACCAAATCTGCCGGCAACGCCGATGCCCAATGCCATGGCGAATTCCTTCATCATCGACCGGGTCCACTCTATGCCGTAGCTCTTTGCCAGGGATCTTAACATGGCTGCCTGAATCGACGGGACAGTGACGGCCCCGACCACCGGGGCCATGTCGGTGGCGCCTGCTGAAGATGCATACCAGAAAATCCTGTTACGCACCCTGGAATAATACTGCCTCTCCACATCCCGTAGCTCGCGCCGGGCCAGCAACAGGGCAACTTCGGGCATGGTTTCGTCCAGCAACTTGATCAGCCCGTCAACACCGGGTGAATCACGGTCTAGCAGTTCCGGCGCAAGAGCGACCTCGACGCAGGGTAGCGTGGTTGCCGTTGCTTCTTCAAACAGTTGCTGAGTCTGGCTGCGCGCCCGGAAACGTGCCTGGGGATCGGTAACAAGATTGGTCCCGTTATGAACAACGAGAATTCGCGTGTCCGGTGATTCCTTGTGCACCCGGCCCAGTACCCCGGCGATTTCACCCTGTACCGGGTCATCCAGCCTGGCGACCACCAGGGCGACATGGCTGCGATCGCGGCATACGGCAATGTCATCGGCAGGGTCGTAATGTGTCTCCCCGAGTCCGCGGGTATCCAGAAAACGCATCAGTGGCAGTTCCTGGGGAAAGTCGAAGATCTCGGCAGTACGCGTGCAAGGTTCGAATCCGTTGCCAAGCTGCGCGCTCTCAACTCCGGTCAGGCAGCGAATCAGGGATGATTTCCCCGCACCTGTTTTTCCCAGTAACCAGATGACCGGCAGCGTCCGTGGAGGAAGCTCGTCATCCGACAGCCGGGTTGTCGCCTCCGGCTTCGAAAGGATTCGCCAGATGCGTTCGAAGGCTCTGTTCATGACAACAATCTACACCAAAAGAACCGGGGGTGCATGGGACTCCACCCAGTCGTTCATCACCGGCAAGCGCATTGAGAAAAAGGAGAAAGGAAAAAAGGAGTCAGAGTAAAAATACAGTAGTCTGTTTTTTGAGAGTGCGATTATTCTCTGGCTGGAATTCCTCCCGAATAAACGCAGGGATCCGGTATCTCGGCTGGACGGCAACGATTGCGAATCCGAAAACCAGGCCGCGGCAGTTATCCGGTGCGACGCAGGTGAAGATAGCATACAATCAATTACCATCGTTCTTCCCTGACAGGGAATGATTACTCCATCATCACAAAACGATATGATCAGCGGGGAATCCCAACATGATAAAAATAATGACGGCAGCCATCACGGCAACACTTCTGGCGCACAGCTCCCTGGCTTTCTCGCAGAACTGGACTGATCAATATCCGCCTGCCAGTAACCACGGTCCGTCCCCGTATACAACGATCCAGAAATGGATGGAGCCTTTTCAGGAGGAAGGCTTTGTCTGGGGATCCAACCCGGGGGTCTTCGTGGAATCATTGTCCCGTATTTTTGTCATACAGCGTGGCGAACTGCATCTGCCGGAACCCCTGCCAGAAGGGTTCGACTATTTTTACGGGTCTACCGGGTTGAGTGCCTTGAGCCCTGGAGAAGGGGGCAGAGTGATGCGCAATGTCATATTCATCGTTAACAGCGAGGGACAGTTACAGGAAGTCTGGAACCAATGGGATTACCTGTTTGCAGGTACCGCCGGTCCTCACAAGATTAACATCAGTACGTTCGATCCGGACCGTAAGCTCTGGGTAGTCAACGATGCCAGGCACACCATTCACGCGTTTGCCAATGACGGCAGTGAACTGGTCATGTCGCTGGGTACCTGGAATGAAAGCGGGGAAGACCAGACGCATTTTTCACGGCCACAGGATATCGCGTTTCTTTCAGACGGAAGTATCATCGTTGCCGATGGTATCGGTAATGCCCGGGTAGTCAAATTCGACAGCGATGGAAATTTCATCAGGGCATGGGGTTCACTGGGCAGCGAGGAAGGTCAATTCAACGTGGTTCATGCCCTGGCCATCGACGAGGACGACAATATTTATGTTGCAGACCGCAACAATGATCGCATCCAGGTTTTTACCGGCGACGGCGATCACCTGGCAACCTGGAATGAATTCAATTTTCCCAACGATATCATGATTACCGAGAACCAGGATGTGTGGGTGGCCGACAATCAGCCCGTACGTATCATCAAGATGGACCGTGAAGGAAACCGGCTTTACTCCTGGGATGCCCACGGCCATGGGGACGGAGAATTCGGCGAATTACACGAGTTCGGCATCGACGTGGAGGGAAGCTGGTACGGCGCTGACAACGTTCTCGGCCGTACGCAGAAATTCATACCGGGACCCGGTGCGAACCCTGATCACCTGATGCAGAAACAAGTGGACCTGCTGAACCACGAGTAGACTGTAAAGGCGATTGGGGCGTCGACCTGGCTATCGGTGAATAAGAGTTTGAAATGAATACCACAGTGATTTGCCGATTAATTCCTGCACTCATGCTGACAGTGGCCGCCAGCGTTGCATTCGGGCAGGCAGAATCCTTGACCGACGTTATCAGGGCTATCGAGGGAAAACTTGATGCCCGCATAGGTGTTGCCGTAAATATCCTGGCCTCTGATATGAGCTGGGAATACAGGAGTGATGAACGATTTCCCCTTTCCAGCACATTCAAGCCCATTGCCTGTGCAGCACTGCTGCATCGGGTCGATGCAGGCCAGGACAATCTGGAACGGAAAGTATATTACGCGGAGGAAGAACTGGTCACTTACTCGCCGGTTACCCAGAACCGGTGGAGACCTGCAGGTATGACATTGTCCGAACTCTGTGAGGCAACGATAACGGTCAGTGATAATACTGCAGGCAATCTCATCCTGGAGGCAATCGGGGGACCAGCGGCAGTCACCGGTTTTGCGCGAGTTGCTGGAGATGAACTGACACGGCTGGACCGGTGGGAAACCGCTTTGAATGAAGCGATGCCAGGTGATGTGCGGGATTCGACGACGCCCGCGGCAATGGCGTATCTGCTGGAAACGCTTTTATTTGGTGACCTGTTGACCGTGGATTCCCGGAACCGGCTGAAAGACTGGCTCGAGGGCAACAAGGTAGGAGATGCCCTGCTTCGCGCCGGAATTCCACGGGACTGGGAAATAGGGGACAAGACCGGTGCCGGCGGATACGGTTCGCGGTCTGTTGCCGCCGTGATGTGGCCACCGAACGGTGATCCCGTCATCGCAACGGTTTACATTACCGAAACCGATTCTTCATTTGACGAACGCAATGCGGCAATAGCGGACATTGGTCGGGCTATAGCGAAGGCGCTGTTGAACTATGAAAATCCGGACTGTTGTTGACAAGTTCTGGTTGTTCGGCCCGGTCTCAGGAATTGCTTGTGCCGTGCTGACAACTGCTCTGTTCACCGCAATGGACTGGGCCAGGAATTCTGCTGGAATATTTCGTGATTCATCCGGCACGGACTGGTCTATTGTCTACGACACCGCAGCAAGCTGGTTTGTACCAACTCTTGTCTACGTGACGATTCTTGCCGGTCTCGGACACCTGGTGACCGGTGGCCTGGTATCTGTCTACAGAAAGCAGATATCGAAGACGGATGGTGAGTCAGGCAGTCAGTAAGCTACCAGGCGAGCAGCTGGTCATCAAACACGGATAAGCCCGGCATCACCTCGGTTAACGGGTCGTTTCTGCCCGGCTGATCGTCTGGAACCAGCCGGATCGGAGCAGAACACACCGGTTCCGCTCCGATCGCGGGATCACCAGGAGCATTGTTGCTGGCGCATCAGTGGCCAATATGCTCCTGGATTACTCCAGTCGCTATTCAGCGTTTCGCTGGACCGCGAAAGCCCGGTTGACCAAGTGCCGCCGGCGCCGTGTTGGAAGCTGTGGCGCCTTTGGCCCTTTGCGGCGTGTAGAAAAAAACGAACTCATAAACACCGTCCGCAGACAGTTCTTCGCTGTTGAAGGCCTCACCGATCCGAATGCCGTGACGGACCATCAACACCTGATGTACCGGGAACCACTGCAGTCCGGTCCACGGTGCCGGTGCCGGCAGCACTTCCAGGGCTGGTGCATCGCTGGCCACGATGGCCGGGCGAAACTGGGCCAGCCAGCGTGCCTCGCGAAGGTAGATGCCGGGCTCCAGGAAGGTGTAACGGGTTTTCAGTGCCGGGTCAGTGCCATACAGCGCTGACCACCCCGTGCGCAGGATTACCACGTCACCCGGTCGAATTTCGTCGATGCCGCCAAAGGCCATGGCCTCCTGCAGATCTTCAACGGTAATGCGGTAGCTGTCCGCCAGTATCGTCTTGCCGTTGAAGTCACCGAGGGCGTCCGTTTCGCCATTGGCAATCTTTACCGCCAGTACGTCCAGCAGAATGCCGCGGGTAACGAACGGATCCACGTGTTCCTGGCCGAGCACGTCGGCGCCGCTGGGATCACCGGCCACCAGATTGTCGGCAGTAAAGCCGTTGTAGAATACCGAACGCACGCCGATGTGCGGCAAGCCGTCTACCTGTGTAGCGATCTGATAAGTGGTATAGATGGTCTCCTCGGTACCATTTAGGCCGTTGTCGCCAGTGTAGTTCGGACCCGGATTGGGCGGCGACGAATACACCTGGTCATAGACACGGCTGCCGAAGGCATTAATCCCCGGTTCCATGATTTCCCCGAGGTTGTAAGTCTTGGGCGGCTTGTTCTTGTTGGGCTTGATGATCATCAGCGCTTCAAGGGTCTTCTCCGGAGTGATTTCGTTCAGTGCGCCGAGCTGGTCGTCCGGGCCGTAGATAGACGGAAACCATCCGGCACTGCCGTCTTCTACGGCAATAGGATCGAACGGCTCGTCGTCAAAGGGTTGTGCCATGACGGCTACGCCAGGCAGCCCTCCCAATAGCGCACAGGCGGCTGTTAGCAGTGATTTTTTCATTGTAACTCCTCGTTTGTTGTTATTGATTGAGACACCGCCTCCGTGTGCGGAGCAATGCCAGTCAAGGCAGCAGACTGATCGGTGCAGCCCGGGAGCAAGGTACCGGGCATATCGGCACGGAGATCTGTTGAGGTGACGGATCGTGACGGGCAGGCACCCGGGCACGAAGGTTACTCAACACGCCGGAAGCAGTGTTGCTATTCTGGTCCGCCAAGAATTTCTACTGCGGCATGAGCTCCCTTCCATGACTCGACAGACCCGTCATCCCGTAAGTTTGACGATAACAGGAAACGCAAATAGTTTAAAAGTATTATTACTTATATTTCTTTTTACTTATTGAAAATTACGCGAGTAACCTGAACGGAACAGGCACTCCGGGCCGGCAATGCTTCTGGATGAGGGAAAAAATCCTACGGATGGACGCTGAATATCACCAGTAATTCGGCTTGAAAAGCGACCGACACGCTCAGACACAAAAACCTGGCCTCAGCAACCCTTCGTCGATTCAGGTCATCATCGGGTATCGTCAGCTGAGCCAGCTACTCGTTTTTCTGGGAACTCAAGGTGGAGCCGGGCAACTTGCATCGCTGAGCCGGGGGCGTCCGGTTGCATAAATGACGATCTGTCGGGCAGTGGATCCGGAACAGATAGTGAGTATTCCTGTTGTAGGAACAGCGCCGGAAGGGAGGTACGTCAGAGATTCATCGAACTCAGCACTGGTAACCGTCGAGGTCTCGCTCATACCGCTGTACTGATGAATGATTTCTTCATCGCTGTCCCGATCTCCGTCATCGTCAAGATCTTCAAAGAGAATCCAGCCACCGTGCCAGCCATCATCGTGGCAATGGTCCTCATGGCCCTCCCTGATCATGCACATTGAAATCGTGCTGTTTCGCGCGATGGCTTCACTGCGTGCCAGCAGAATGGAACCTAATAGATCATTGGTATTCTGGCGGGCCTGCACAGATTCAAGAAAGTCGGTAAGCGGTGGTGCCGCCAAAGCCAATAGAACACCGAATACGGCAACGACGATCATTGCTTCGATAAGGGTAAATCCTTTTACAAGCTGCGCTTTGACTGCGTTCATTTTAAAAACCTTGTATTGGCGAAAAGCGGCCGTATTACCAGCAACCAGACTCCTGACTATACGGACATCGAAGCCGCGAAATTGTGAAAGCCTGCACATTTTCCATGTTCTGCGTGATTGCAGCCTTCCCCGACGGACCTTAAACGGGATTCAGGTCAGGTTTCAGCAGTAACTGCCTGCCATCGGGCCACTTCGACACACTGTTCAACTAGGGCCCAATTCAGGGGCAACATGGGGACCGGATTGCCTGAGACCGGAATAGAGATTGTTGAGCAACATGGTCTGTCACTGAGTGAGCGATCGATTGCCTTGCTGGAGAGTATCGAAGCCCTTCCGGGAGCTACGCCAAAACCCATGACGCCACCGAGAACGTCTGTTCCCAATGTGCTGATTTTCAAGGTAATGAACAAAATGTTTACCATCATGTCCATACGCGGGCCTGAGGGTGTTATTTTGAAATGTGATCCTGACCAGGTTCTGTTGTTACGAGAAGAATACGAGGGAGTCGGCCACCGGTCCCACCTGGATCCACGATATTGGATAAGCGTGAGTCTCGAGTCGGTCGTGCCCATGGACAAAATCATTCGACTCGTCAACCATTCCCTGCATGCCGCGTTTAAGTAACTGAACGGTCAAACCAGGAACGTTCGTTTATTTGCCTAGTGCAGGGAGAAATTCTATGAAAGATAAATTCAATTCAGGTCTGAAGGAATCATTGTTCGCAGCTGCCCGGCCTTTTCTGCTGATTACCGGATTGCTGTTCGCTCACGGCGGTAGTGCCCAGACGCTTGCCGATACGGAAATCGAAATCGACAGGGATGCCAATGAGCTTTCGGATCTGCTGGTGAGTGTTGGTGTAGCAAGGTCCGATGTGGCTTCACTGTTGGATACCGCGATGATCATCACCAATGTCGGCAATTCCGGAACCATAGCGCGTTGTCATGCCAACAACCGCAATGGTGTTCTGGTGAGCCGCATCAGAGTGCGCATTCCATCCGGCGGCCTTCGGTTTTTCCTGATGTCAGACCTGTTACGGCAGCCCCTTGGTTTTGTCGGCAGCGTAATCTGCAATGTGCCGGGACATGCAGTCGGTTCGGAAATCATGCTCGGTGTAGTCACTACTGATGTTGATGTTCAGCAGGACTACAGTGCCGGTTCAACCTCAATCCTGTTTCCCGTCGCTGCTACCCGCTGATCGTCAGAAAAAACCAGGAAGCATGCTGTGCACTTCCTGACACCGCCATCGGCAGAAGCCGGGTAGACCTGCGCCTGGGGGGAAGAATGCCTCCTGGCCCGTGGGCCTACTCGGTGACGTCTATAGTCACCTCCACGTCAGCCACCAGTCCACCGTCGTCGGCCCGGCCCCGCAACACATAGCTTCCGGCCTGGTGAAAAGTGACGGTGGCGGTCCAGATGCCGTCTTCCGGCAGTTCCGGGGGCTCCCAGTAGGGCGACCAGGGAGAATTCTGAAAGGCCCGGGTGTCTTCCCAGATCTTCGCCTGCGGAGGGTTGAATGTCACCTTGCCGGCGCCGCGGTAGGGTGACCAGCCGAAATACAGTCCAACAACGCGATTAACCGTTCCCCGAATAGGCGGTCTCAGCGCTTTGCGCAGCCGCTCTTCCGGGGTGTCGTCGTCATCGAACGCGTTACGATAGCGGCGGGGCTCGGGCTTGTTGTCATCCTGCACCCTGACTGACAGCATCAACGGCTCCCCGGTCCTGACTGCGTAGTGGTTCCCACCCAGTACCGTGATAACCGGTGGCTCGTTGCTCTGTACGTCTTCACCGTTCTGACTGCCTCCCGCCACGGTGCCTGATTCAGACATGATGGTAATGGGTTCGAGCACGTAATCCTTGCGCAGGGACCCGTAGGCCTTCTGCGTGACACCTTCCCGGGTGATCAGGGTCCAGACCAGCTCACCATTACCGAAGTCCCGGGGAACCCTCACTTTGAAGATATTGCGGTTGCGTCGGGGTAAGAAGCGGGTGGGCTGTCCACGGTCTGCCGGTCCCGGTGAGAAGGTGTTGTTCGGGCCAACCGGGACCACCAGCTGTTCTTCCCAGTTCTCGTTCATGTAGCCGAAGATCATGTTGTAGGAACCATCGGCATTGCTTTCCCAGCCTTCATAAACCGGTGCCACGCCCTGGCCATCCTCGTAATAGGGCTGAAACTGACCGATTGCAGGGGATCCGCCCAATAGCGCGACAGTCAGCAGGAAGGCATAAAATAAAGTGCCGGTGGAGTGACCGGGAGTGCGGGACCTGTAAGTCATACGTCGGTACCTTGTTATTTTTTTACGTTACTTTCACGTTACTTTCACGTTATTTTTACGTTCATTCTGCATTATTTTGCAGAGACATTATGGCGTTGGCCTATTGTCCGCCCAGTTATTCTGGAACTACAGTTTCAATCGCCGGAGTTTTCTTCAACTACCGTGTCAATAGGAAGCAGGTCGGCCATGCACAGCGGACAGCCGATCACATGGTCGTTTTTGATCAGGCCAAGTCGCTGCCTGCGCTCGGCCATTTCCCGGACGAACTGGGCGTCATCCATCACCACCGACTGCCCCAGGTGCAGAAACATGTTGGCCACCGAACGGTTGCCGGAACCCGACCAGTTTCTCGGGTCTACGACGTTGGGGTTCTGCTGGACGTTATCCATGAAACCTATCATGTGCAGGATCGTCCCCTTAGGTAGCAGTGGCGCGTAATCGTCGGCGAAGGTGTATTGTTTCACCCAGTTGTGATCGTAGCCGGAACAGGCCAGGGTCTCGATCTGGTTTCCCCAGATGGCTTCCAGGCACATCCTGGCGCCCGGTGCGTGCAGGTGGGGTTCGAAGGAGCTGATCTTGGTATGTTCCTGCAGGACAATATAGGTATGCAGTTGCTGGTCCTTCCGGTCTCCCTGGATACTGATATTCAGGCCATCGCCGAAACCGGCTATACGGCCGGTACGATACTCCGGCTGGTAGTCCTCGGGATGAAAATAAAACCCGATTTCCATGCGCCCGGTGGTATCCCTGCCATTGGCGTGCAGATGAAATGTCGTGGGAATGACACTGGAACCGGCCTGCAGCAACCGTCCCGCCTGGGGATCGAAAATGTCGGGATTGCGGCCGAGTTCATGCACCGGCCAATTGGCAAGACTGTCGGGGTCATCCGGATTACCGGTATCCCAGCTCATGTGATGGAAAATGTAGAGACCGCCCACCACGGTCTGTCCGGCCGCCACGGAATCGGCATTGTTCACCTCCCGCATCTGCACCGCACGCACGTAGCGATCGTGCTCCAGCCCCGTGGGCACCGGGTTTCCCGCCACCCAGGCGTCCGCGGCATCACCGGGTACGAAAACCTCTTCCAGGGGGACCACCAGGTCCGGTTTGCCCAGCACCCAGTCATTGCTGTCTTCGAATTGCGGCGGGACCGGTAACAGCTCGGGGTTCCCCCGGGGAGCCCCCGTGTCTGCCCACGCCGCGATGAGGGCGATTTCCTCTTCACTCAGCCGCTCATCGTCCTTCATCTGCTGGATGCCCACCCCGCGTTCCAGGTAGTAAGGGGGCATGGCACCCATCCGGTCACGAATACCGGTCTTGTACTTGATTACCGGCGCCCAGGGCTGCACCTCCTGGTAGGTGACCAGGGACATGGGTGCAACCCCGCCAGGGCGATGACAGCGTACACAATTATCGTACAGGATCGGGGCGACGTGCTCTGAAAACGTCACTTCCGGGGAGCCACTGCCGGTAGAAACCTGGGCCGGGGCCGCAGTGGACAGCGTTGCCAGGGCCAGGAACAGGGATACGCAGGGCAGGTAAGCAGGAAATCGCAAGGAATTGTACATGGAATTCACCTCTTTACGGGGATTCGTCGCCTCCAGTTTAGCGCTAACACGGAACCAATGCCAGTGACACAAGGGCGGCGTCCTGAGGGCCGTCCATACAAGACGTGCTTCCTGAAGCAGCCTGCGCAATCCAATTGATGGTGTGCGGACTGGGCGGAAACTCGGTTATTCAGATTGACTCCGGGTAGCAGTGCCAGGCGGCTACCTCTCACCAGTGGTTTACCACCATGCCGGGCGTTAAGCAGAAGGTTCGCTACTTGTTCTTATCTATTTCCAGTTCCTTGTGCGGATAGCTCCGATAGTCGACTTTAACCTTGTAAACCGAATCGGCATCGACAACCCGGGTACTGAAGGCAGTGCCCGTCAGGCGGTGATGCAGCCATTTTTCCAGGACATTCTGGCCAAGTTGCCAGAGCGATTGCCTGAGCTCAGGGTCTGTTATGCCAGGCTCAATATCCACCACTTCCTGGTAGAGTATTTCACCGGCATCGATTTCTTCCGTTACTCGGTGCAGGGTGACGCCGGACTGTGTCTCCCTGTTCTGCAGCACCCAGTACGTGGGAATCGGTCCCCGATAATACGGCAGCAACGAGGTATGCATATTCACCAGGCTGTCAAATCGCTGGATCAGTTCGGCCCTGAATATCTGGTCAAATCCCCCCACCAGCCCGCAATCTCCGGGATTCACCCGTTGCCGGAATCCTGCCGCGTTAATGTCCTTGACGATGAGCACCGACAGGCAGGGCCGCTTGCTCAGCTTGTAGGCCAGCAGCCTGTGGCCGAGGATATGCTTGAAGTAGAAAAAACGGGAAAGCTGCAGCCAGTTTCTGCTGCTCAGAACCACGCAGCCGGGTCGGTCATGCTGTTCGCAGGACCTGGCAAAAGTCTCGATGAATGCCAGACCGGTTTTGCGATTGGTAAACAGGTATATCATCTGTACTGAATGTAGTTACATTCCTGGTAGCGCGGAATTGACCAGGGTTTCCTTAAGCTTCCGGATTGAAAAACGTTACTGTGTCAGCCGACCTGTCCTCCCGACGGCTCAGCCGAACACGGACTCCAGATACCGACGACCCTCTGCGGTGTGGAACCACAGGACAATAGCAAGGTTCAGGATAACTGTAATCCAGAATACCAGCCTGAAGGAGTGCTTACTGGACTTGTGCCGCAAGGTCTGCTGGGCAACCAGGGCGCCCGGCCAGCCTCCCAGCAGGGCAAGCAGGTGCAGGGTACTCTCCCGTGTTCTCCATTTTCCCCGTCTCGCTGCCCGTTTATCCAGGCCGTAGGCGCTGAACGTAATGACACCGAGAACCAGGTACCCGCCGAAGACCTGCAGCGGGATTTGTCCCAGGAACGCCGACAGGGCGAGTGCTGACAGAAACAGTCCGCTGAGCATCAGTGGCCTGGAAACGCGGCTTCCGAAAGAACTTGCAACCGGCTGTTCACCGGCAGGTGAAACGTCGATTGCGCAGGGCCGGCCGTGTCGGTCTGATGAAGGTGTATACGTGACAAGCCCGCCGACAACCGGACGGCTACCACGCGAATTGAATGCGCTGATGTGCATAAATATCGACTGGCTGCCATTCAGTGGTGTGATGAAACCAAAACCCTTGTCGTCGTTCCAGCGATTGATTCGACCCCTGACGCGCATGTGACCCCTTGTTCGGTATCAAATCCGCCGTGGCCGGAATTGGCCGCGCTGGCGCAAGCTTACAATAATTACCCTTCGAAGACAGCGCGAAAAGGTATTCCCGCTACCTTTTTCTGTATCTTCTTTGCACCGCCGTTACACCTCATTTGCACCTCCATTGTCCCTCGGAATGTGCGCGCTGCCAGGTTAGTGAAGGCGTTTAACCCCTTTTGACGGATTTCCGCGACTAACTTCTAAAGCGCGCAGTTTCTGTGGAAATCAATCCATCCGGCTGCCCTTTGTTTAACCATTCAACAGGAGACAGACCATGCCCATTCCCTTCAAGCGCAGGTTCCCTGCCATCCACCTGGATTCCACGCCGGCATCAGGCAACCTGCTGGTCATCGGCCTCATGACCGCCGTACTGGCCGGCTGCGGCGCCCAGGTTGCGGATGAACAGAATGCCACCAACGCGCGGCCAGACAACGCCACGACTACAATCCAGCCCGGCAATGTGACAGGCCTGCCAGCCGGCGTGGATACCGGCTCCGGCCAGCCGGTAACTCCGCAGCCAGTACCCGCGGATGCCGACTTTGTTGACACGTTGCCCACTACGCGGATCGCGCCGGAGCCACAATTGCGGGAGGCTGACGACAGGCTTGCGTCGGCAGAAGTCGCTTCCGGTGACGGAACCGGTCGGCCGCGACTCGCCAATGAATCCGGAAATCGGGTTGATAACAACCGCCAGGCCGAGGTCGTGAAAGCCGACGGGAGCCGACGCAGTGAAGGGTTTAACCAGGCGTTTATCGCTGAGGAACGCGAACAGTCGGGATCGGCTGTCGAACTCGTCAGCCCGGCAGATCGCTCCTTGCAGCACAATGTCCTTCCGCACCACCCGACCCTGCACACCGGGCCGGCGATTGACCGCGAAAATTACCTGGACCTGGTGGAAAACAGTGTCAAGCTGGTGAGTGAGGAGCCGGTGTCCACATTCAGTATCGATGTGGACACCGCCGGTTACAGCAACATCCGGCGCATGATCATGCAGGAAGGCCGCCTGCCGCCAAGTGACGCCGTGCGCCTGGAAGAAATGATCAACTATTTCAGTTACGACTACCCCGTGCCTGACAGCCTGGACGAGCCCCTGGCGATTCATACCGAACTGGGGGCTGCGCCCTGGAATACGGAAAACCAGCTGCTCATGGTGGGTCTGCAGGGATTCGAGCCTGACGCTGACCAGCGCCCCGAAACCAACCTGGTGTTCCTGGTCGACGTCTCGGGCAGCATGAATTCGCCGGACAAGCTGGGCCTGGTACAGCGCTCGCTGAAACTGCTGGTGGATCAGATGCGTGCCGAGGACCGTATTGCCCTGGTGGTGTATGCCGGTGCCGCCGGCATGGTACTGGATTCCACCCCGGGAAACCGCAAGCACAGGATCAAACACGCCATCGATTCCCTGCGTGCCGGCGGCAGTACCAACGGAGCGGCTGGCATTCAGCTTGCCTACCAGATCGCCGAACGCCACAAGATCGAGGGCGGCATCAATCGCGTAATTATCGCCAGTGACGGTGACCTGAACGTGGGCATGACCGATATCGATGATCTTAAGGAACTGATCAGTAGAAAACGTGAAAATGACATCGCACTGACGACCCTGGGTTTCGGCAGCGGTAATTACAATTACTCGCTTATGGAACAGATCGCGGATGTGGGCAATGGCAATGCAGCCTACATTGATTCGCTGAGTGAAGCCCGAAAGGTTCTCGTGGAGGAAATGCAGTCGACCCTTATGACCATTGCCAGGGACGTGAAAATTCAGATCGAGTTCAACCCGGCCGTGGTGAAAGAATATCGACTGCTGGGCTATGAAAATCGCCTGCTCAATCGCGAGGACTTCACCAATGACCGCGTGGATGCTGGGGAAGTGGGTGCCGGCCACACCGTGACTGCGCTCTACGAAGTAACCCTGACGAACGCCGGTGCCGGGCTCATTCCAGACAGCCGCTACAAGCCACAACCGGAAATTCGGGATGACGACCTGGCCAATGAGCTGGCGTACATCAAGGTACGCCACAAGCCCGCAGAGGGTGACACCAGCACGGAAACCGGATTACCGGTACTGCGTAGCGACGGTCGCGAAGACGGTGCCATGTCCAGCAGTTTCCGCTTCGCCGCGGCTGTTGCCGGATTCGGTCAGCTGCTCCGTGATGGCAAGTACACCGGAAGCTGGACTTATGATGACGCACTGAACCTGGCCCGCAATGCCCGTGGCAATGATCCCCGGGGCTATCGCAATGAATTCGTGCGACTGGTGGAGATGGCGAAACTGCTATAACTGCGATAATTGCGATAACTGCTATAGTAGCCTGCAATTGGCCTGCCGGGGAAAGGCGCTGAGGAAGTGGATTGTGCAATTAACGTGTGATAGAGGTCCATTGACACAGCTCCCTTTCCCGGTAACTTTCAGTAAACAGAGGGATCGGGTTTTCATGCTGTTCTCCGAATCGAGCCGGGAAATTTCGTAAATCGCCATGTTAAAGGCACTGAATAGACTGGCCAGCGATGAATCCCTTTACCAGAAATTTGCCCAGGGGGATGCCGGCGCGTTTGACATCCTGTATCACCGCAACAAGGACGGATTGTTTGCTTACCTGTACCGGTCTTATGTCGACCTGGCGGCAATCGAGGAAATTGCCCAGGAAACCTGGCTGGCGGTCATCGACTCGGCACGCGAATACCGCGCTTCCGCGAAGTTTCGAACCTATCTTTTCGCCATCGCCCACCGCAAACTGGTGGACTTCTGGCGACGCAATGGACACGAAAATGCTATGGTCCGCGAGGATACCGGTGGCCATCCGGTGGTGGAGAGCCTGAAGGCCGGTGCCTACGGCTCGCCGAGTAACGCGGAGCTGTCCATGGATCTGCTGCTGGCGCTGGAAAGTCTGTCCAGGGAACAACAACAGGCGTATCTGCTCAAGGAAGAGGGTTTCAGCCGCAGGGAAATCGCCGTGATGACGGATTGCAACGAGGAAACCGTTAAGAGTCGGATCCGTTACGCCCACAATCACCTGAGACGCCTGCTCGAGGTGCAATATGCCGACTGATTCAAACGATACGAGTAAAGAACTTTCAAGACTGCTGCACAGTGGTGATGCGCCGCGTTCCCCCGGGGAGCTTGACCAGCGTATCCTGCAACACGCCCGCCAGCGCGCCCGTGAATACGGTGCTGAAGCCGGTGTCGACCAACGCGGCTGGCTCTGGCAGCACTGGAAACCCGCCGCGGCCTTTGCCTCGGTCACCGTCATCGCCGTGTCGGTAACTTTGCAAGGCAACTATCAGCGCGGAGGCTTTCAGGGTGCATCGGCACCACAACCGGTAACCGCCGAATCGTCGCCGCGCGCTGAACCGCAGGCTCCGTCCGCAGTCGCGACAGGGCAATCAATCCCTGTAGCGTCAAATGAGTCTGTCGAGACCAGCCGGCTTGCCGAGGAAGAACGTGCCGAGGAGGACCTTGCCGATGCACTGGCTGCCAATTCACCGTTGCAGCCGACAGATACCGCATCGCGTAATCAGGGAGTGGCGCAGACAGAACAGTTGCAGAACCGCGCAGACCGTCAGGCAGTCGAAGAACCCGTCGTTGTCCAGCAGGAGGCACGTGCCGGCGGCGCTGCCGACCAGCAGCAGGCGGTTCGTGAACGGCAGGTCCGGATTCCACCGAATGCTTCGGCTACCAGCACGCCCGCCAGCTCCACGGCGCTGCTGGCCGACAGCAATACCGCCCAGGCCCCACAGCCCACGCTGGCGGACTTTCTTGCGCAGGTGACCCGCAGCACAGAGACCGCGGCATTTTCCGACCAGGACTCCACCACCGGTCGCGCGGAACAACGCCGACAACTGCAACGGGTGCTCGCTCTCGTGGACAGTGTGCTGGTCGAGTCCGAACCTGTCAGGGAACTTGAAAGCGAGTCGTCCAGTGTCGCGGTCCCGGCGTATTCCGAGCTGGTGGCCCAGGCAGAAAACCTGCTGCAGCGTATCCAGCCCGGCGATACTGTCGCCGGAGGACGCTCCGCTGCCAGTCCCGAAGCTGGCTGGCAGAGTGGGGCGGCCGATTTCGAGGGGCTGGAGTTACCTGCCTCGTTCGAGGAAACAGTGGCGCTTCTGCAAGACTGGCTGGCCGCGCAGTAATGCGCCCAACACTCCACGGGGACGTAAAACACGCTCTAAGTGTAAAAACCTGGTCTTGACCTGACAAATAACTCTGAGTTATGACTGAGATCGGCCAAAAGCGGAAGTAGCATTGAGCCTATTAAAGGTCCGCTTCCGGCTTAATAGCGGTCGTAGGTAAAATTAGAAGCTATGTCCGCTTTCATGATACTGGCCTTCAATTTCCGGTAAAATTTATTACCGGATATTGGGCAAAAATGTCCTGTTTTGGCAACCACCCTATTTTTCTGGCTCTATCGATGAGCTAGCTATCCAATTAGATGGGTTTAGCAACTAGGTTAGATGAAATTAGCAAAAACTATGTTGCATAGTGGTTAAGTTTTACCCGCCTTATAACTTGCAAACCTACTAGGCCTAGCAAGAAAAGACTGAAAACACCAGGTTCGGGAACTTACTCTGCCCGGAATAACCAAACACTGCGATTGGTATTAGCTGTATCGTCACGACGACGAGAACTTCCGGTACTAATAAAGTCCGGGTCGGTCGAAGGAAATCGGTCGAGGATATATGGAAAAAAAGCCCAAGAATTATTGGCTGGACGAATGGTTCGAGACCAGCCATATACGCCTTTTTGAACATTCGGAATATCTTGCACAGGTGTGAATTGAGCAAAGAACGATGCGGGAATCCCAGAATCAATCTCGGAATAAACTTCTCCACCAGGTCCTAGATCATTTGAGGCGCCAGGTATGAACGCATTGAATAATTTGTTAACGTCGTTCAATGATGCCCATATCCAACCAGAAAAACTCACTCCATTAAGAGATCCTTTACAAATACCGGTCGAAGGATTGCAGACTGTGGCTATCTGCTCCCATGTAAAACCTTTGGTCTCTGTAAGTTGGCGCCAAGTTCTGTTTCCAACTATTACATCAGCAGAAGGACGATCTTCGATAAAATTCAAGGGGTGGACGTAGTCGTTTATTGTTTCACCACTATTTAGACAAGCACCTGGAGATACGTATGCACATCCTAATTGGGGTTTTTTCTTGAGAGCAAAGTGTAGAGGGAGTGTTAGAAATTCTGTGTCAATTCTTTAACTTGCAGCATAATGCTGTATGGAGAATTGATTATGACAGAGAAATTCGATTTCGATAAAGCCTTAAAGG
>Ga0070727_10001295_pt1 | contig 26934 bp, 19 predicted proteins | sample tdAd472_FD_66722 | JGI IMG/M metagenome (GOLD analysis project Ga0070727, IMG submission 66722) | Marine sediment microbial communities from the Atlantic coast under amendment with organic carbon and nitrate - tdAd47.2 | ecosystem: Environmental > Aquatic > Marine > Coastal > Sediment | place...
GACCTGCGCGTTGGCGGCCAGGTGATGTGGGCTAATTTCTGCTACATCGCCTTTGGCAAACAGCGCGCCAACATGAAAGCTTATTTCGACCTGGCCATGGCCGGCGACATGGACGCCGCACGAGAAAAATGGTTGCTGGTGCGCCCTGCCGGCGCCCTGTTTGAAGAAATCATGGTCACCTGGATCATCAACACCGGCTCTTACGCCTCGGCAATTCCCTACATGAAAGCCTGGTTTGAAATGATTGGGCTGAAGGCTGGGGGCATCCTGCCGCCGGTGAAGACCATCACCGATGAAAATCGTGAATGGTTACGGGGCAAGCTGCTGGATGCGGGAATTATTTAATGGCACTGATTACGCCGTCACGGCCCAAACGGGACGGCGTAATCACCATTTTTGCCCGACGGAACGGTATCGCTCGACACGCACAATGGTAACGAGCTCGTGATCTGCTCGGTTTCAAACCGCTCTAAAAAACCAGTCAGAGAATGTTAGTCACTCTGGTCATTGCGACGCTTTTTATCTCACTGGTTAGCCTGCTGCCGTTATTCAGGTTTTCGCACTGGATTATCAGGGGGATGGATTTTCCTCGTCTGCAGTTTGCGACCTTTGCCGTCGCCCTGTTAATTGCTCAATTTCTGTTTCTTGATACCCAATCACCCCTCGTTCAATCAATCATTGCTATCACCGGTCTCTGCCTGGTCTGGCATTTATGCTGGGTGTTGCCCTATACCTTTATCTGGCCTCGAGAGGTGAAACCATCCAACGATGACGATACCGACAGACAGCTTACTGTCCTCACCGCCAATGTACTGACCACCAACCGGAACGCTGACGCCCTGATAGCTCTGGTTGAAAAACACCAGCCCGATGTACTGGTCACGCTGGAGTCAGACCAGTGGTGGGAGGAGAAGCTCCAGGTCCTGGAGACGGACTTACCTTATACCGTTAAGTGCCCGCTCGATAACCTGTATGGCATGCACCTGTTCTCACGGTTACCGCTGGGCGAGCCAGAAATCTGTTATTTGGTGGAAGAAGATGTGCCATCGATCCATGCCACCCTGGAGTTGCGATCAGGGGATTCGGTTCGCGCCCATTTTCTGCACCCAGCACCCCCTAGCCCAACAGAAAATACCGAATCGACCGAGCGAGATGCGGAACTGGTCATTGTGGCTCGGAGTGTGGCCGAAAGTAACCAGCCGGTAATCGTCGCCGGTGACCTTAACGACGTCGCCTGGTCAGCCACCACGCGACTCTTTAGAAAAATCAGTGGCCTGATAGATCCGCGTGTTGGGCGTGGCGTATTCAATACGTTTCACGTTGATTATCCGCTTGTGCGCTGGCCTCTGGACCATCTATTTCACAGTCAGCACTTCACGTTACTGGATATTCGACGCCTGCCCTCGATCGGTTCAGACCACTTTCCATTGTTGACCCGACTCTCACTGACCCCGTCACAGGGAACTGGACAGGAAGGTATCGAGGCCCGCGCCCCCGACCATGAATGGGCTAACGAGCTCGCGAATACAAAACGGGTCACCGTGAGCGATGTCCCAGAACCCGGGGAGCCCGGTTAACGCGGCGATAGCTTCAGCCTGCCAAGGGCATGAAGTCGGCGCGTTACCCAACGATTAGGACTACCGCTTCCCCGCTTTGACTGCGCTGGGGCATCAACCCGACTGTATATTGCGTCTCGCGCCGACAGTCATTCGTCGACGGCTAGCAATCACTGACAGACGCCGTGAGTGGAATCAGCTGGATTCCTCCCCTCCAAACTCCGCCTCATAATCTTCACAGGCTGCCTGGATCACCTTGAGCGCCTGGGCTCGATTGTAGGGCGAGCCGACTTTCACCGTGGCCGGTTCACCCGGCAGGGTTTTATAAGTTAAAAAATAATGTCGCAGACGGGCCACCATCTGTTCTGGCAGGCCGTCTATGTCGTTAACGGCATCCCATACACTGTCGTTGGACAGGACGGCGATGATTTTGTCATCGGCTTCGCCCCCATCGAGCATCGGCAGCCCACCAATGATTCTTGCACGCAGGATCACTTCACTGTGGTTAATCGGCCGCTCACTAATAATGCAGATATCCAGCGGATCCATGTCCCCCGCGGTCGCATCGGGCATCAGCGCTTTAACGCGCTCACCACAGTAAGTGCGCGGAATGAATCCATACAGGGTTGGCGGCAGCGACGAGGTTCGTTGTGGCCGGTCGACCATTAAGAACCCGCTGTTTTTATCGATTTCATACTTAACCAGATCGAAGGGAGTTACTTCGATAAAGGCATTAACGACCGAGGGTGCCTCGTCGCCTATTTCAAGTCCGTGCCAGGGGTGAGGTCGCCATTTCTGGAAATTTTTCATACAGCTTCGAGGGTCCTTGAATCAATCGGTGGGTAGCGGCCGGGCCATAAACACAGGCTCCGGCTGGAAGCGGCAGATTATCCTCCAGGACAGGGGGTAGGCAGGCTGTTTTTTTACGGAAATCGGCTTAGCAGAAATGAACGACGGCTACCGACATAAAGCTAGCCCTTCAGCGACAACCGACTATAACCAAATGAAGTCAGAGCACCGCTTCTGATTACTCCACGCGCCCTGCTCAGCTAAGGATTGCTGAACCCACCTGATGATAGACCCCGCAAAGGATCGCTAGACCCTGATTGCTGATAGACCTCGCACCAGCAGTTCGTGATCGGCCTGATCAATCTTTAACGGACACCCTCGATACTCCATAGGGTTTCTCCCGACTGGGTGAATCGGGTGGCGTGCTGAATCTCCATGCGCACCTGGCCATCCAGCCGACGAGGAATACCAAAGCGGATTACGCCCCCAGGCACGCTCCACTCGACGATTCGAGTCAGTCTTTGTGCGTTCAGGTCCTGGGCTAACGATGCGCTGAACTCGCCCTCTTCATAAGTTCGGCTCGGGTTACCCAGATCTCGGATCAGCATCTGCCTGACCTGTTCAAACGTCTGTAGGACGCTGTTGCGGTCACCGACATCGTCGAAGTCGATAATCAGTGCCGAGCGCGCTAGCAGCCCCTGGTCAAACTGTAACGCCAGCCGTTGCCGGCGAAATACATCGCGAAACAGAGGGTATTCGTAAACGCGGTAACCCGCCTGATTCACCCCGCCGGCCACACCCGCCTCGGCCAGGGCGGCATCAACGGCTTCCACGCTACGTCCCGGCGCGAGCCCGGCGATATTCACCTCTACCGGGCGTGATACCGAACTGAGGCCGATTGCGTCGATATTGCGCGCTGCCAGGGTCACTGCGGGGCGATCAAAACTGTAGGTCCAGTAAGCCGAGATTCGGTAAGCCTCCGTCGACTCACCGGGCGTCGGTTCGCGGTTAAACATGTTGGTTTCGACCCCAAAAATATGCTGCCGCCGGGTATAGCGATAATCAAAATTGAATGTATGGGTATCGATATCGGCACCGCTGACGGAGAAGCTGCGATTTTGCATCCGTGAGCTGTAATCCATCCGCAGCGCATGGGGACCCTGGCTCAACGACACCGCCAGAGTCGGATTGATGTCGGTGCTATGACTGAACCCCTTACGTAGCGTTCGCACTTCAAACCCAGGCGTGATGATCCCCTCAAATCCGCCTATTTGAATACGGTGATCGGCATTCACACTAATTTGCCGGGTAAACAGGTCAGCGTTGACCAGCCCGTCATCATTCAGGTTTTGTAAAAAAACGGTCGCGCGGCCAGTCCAGTCATTTGGCAGCGGTTTGGTGACGCTCATATTAAGGTTGTGAGTAAGGGTATCGGTCGTGCCGGTTTCGTTGTCGATGTTCTGCACGAAGGCATCGATATTGCCGTTCAGGTCGGCAGTAAATCCGCGCAACAGTGGCCCGGACAAGGTTGCTCCGTAGGTGCGGGTACGGAGCTCGTTTAGCGTTTCAAAACCATCTTCAAAATGTTGTAGCCGACCACGAATGCGCACCCCGCTAGAGTGCATCCAGCCACTGCGTAGTTCCGCTGACCGCCGGTCGGCAGTCACCACCGCGCCGCGGGGCTGAAAATCCTGGCCATACCGATCAAATCTAAGTTGATAATCCCACGGCAACGAATTACTGCGGCCACTGAGCTGCAGGAAATAGCCGTTATCCGATTTATCCTGTCCGCTGGCGGCTCCGGCGAGTCCATTATGATCGCCGGAAAAATGCGCGGCTTCTGCCTCGACGGACAGGGAATGATCCCCGATTGCCAGCTGGCGCTCACCCGCAATACTGAGCACGTTCTGTGAACGGTCAGCGGTTGCAGCCGTGGTCGATGCATCGCGGGAGTTATGGACAAAATTAATGCTCATCGAGCCCAGTGTTTCATCCTGCATCAACCAGGAGGCACCGGTGGAGTGGTCCTCCTGCAATGACAGGCCACGCCAACTCGAATCATTAGCGCCACTGGTTATCTGAATGGAGTGGCGACGACCAGCGATCTTGCTGGCTGGCTGAAACTCCACCTGAGCCCCTTTTAACGACCGCTGCAATGTCAGATAGCTGTAATAGGCAAAGTGGTCGCCCAGCTCCAGACGATAGGGCAACGCATTATCGCCATTCTCGCGTACCAGGCTCAGGCGCTCCGGCACTATCCCAAAACGGTCTGCGCGATAATCGTCATTAAGGTTATAAGCGCCGGAGATTTCACCGCGAAAAGTGTCGTAACGGGAGTTTCGTTTGTTCAGATAAACATTGAATTCATTAAAGTAGAGATCGCCCTCAAACGGATAAGGACCACTGGTGGCATCACTCGTGGCACCGTAATGCCCGCCGCGCAAGGTGTTTGAGCCGGATATCTGCCAGTCCGGCAGAATCGATACGGTAGCGGCACTGCTCGCCGATACCACTAGCAAAGGGATGGCCAGGCCAGGCAACCGCCACTGGCGTGAGAACAATCGCCCGGTAGCACCATCCATGCCCATCATGGCGCGGCCGCCGTCGTGACTTTAAGCAAAAATTCATTGGTACCCGGCAACCGAACAAACCCGTTGGTGCTGTTGAATTCCAGCTGCGTGCGCACCGTTGCTGACACGATACTGACCAGACTATCCCGACCGCCTCCTGCATCCGGGACCCTGTACTGTTGCAGAGTCTGTATGCCCTGAATCGACTGAATGGAGAGCCGCGCATCCCTTGGCACCTGGGTGTCCATCACATCGAGTAGACGGCTCTTATCGTAAAAGCTATCAGCCAGTATGGATTCCATTGAACCTCCGTTCCATTGGCCAACAATCTTCTCTACCAGTGGTTGCACATCAGTCCGAGACAGTGGCTGCAATCTGGACACAGGCTCGGCATTTTCGGGCAAATTTGCGGTTTCAACCTCCGGCCCGGCGATGGGCATCATCTGCCGGAACTGCCTGGCCTGCAGAGGGCTCATCAGGTTAATGGATACGATGACAATACCCAGTAAAACAGCAAGGCAATCATTTAAACCAGTTCTATTCATCATGGGTTTGCACACGAAGAGAGAGGAATTGAAATGGTGCCGGTAACCGGGCCAAATCCACACACCCCGGGAGCCGGATCGAACTGAGTATTGCCATCGCAATCCAGTGCTGAGCCACCATGAAAATGACTCACCGCACAGGCATCTGGCCCAGCGGATACCAGTCGGCTGACCGGTATAAAACTGCCGTTAAAGGGCAACACCAGTATGGTTGGGCCTGAACCACCGCCGCCCGAGCCGCTACCCGATCCACTACCACTACTTCCCGATCCTGAATCATCATGATCATGCTCGTTGCCATCCAGGTCGTGATCGTGTTCAAGCGGGTTTTGACGATCAAACGGGTTGTTGCCGAACAGACTAATAACATTCAGCACCTCAACCACCGCACACTGTTTTTCGCAGTTGATTAAGCTAATAACCGCCCGGCTCAGGGTGTCGTAGGCCGCGTCGTAGCGTGCCTTTACTGCATCGTATTTAGCCTGAGCCGCAACCATATCCTGCTGATAAGTCTGCAGAAACTCCGCCCCTCCCTCTCGCTTGATACGCAACTCCGAAACCGACAGCGCAGCATCCCCAAACAGGTCATCGAATTTCTCTCCCGGCACCTCTCCAGGAGTTAACAAATTCAACAGGGTCATATAGGCGGTCTGGCTACTAACCAGGCCTTTCGCAGTATCAAGCTCCATTTCCGCCGTTAACAGTTCATTCTGCATCTCATTAATCGCATCTACCGTGGCGTTGTAAATCCTGACGATGCCACCGCACTGCGGACAATTACTGGAGATGTAATTAACTTTCTGGAACGATTCATCAAAGATGGCGAAGTCCAGGAAACCAACGCCCGCTGGCGCCGCGCCCTCGGTCACCCCACCGCTCTGCGAGAGTGAGCTATCACCCACCAGAAGCGCTGCAAGATCTGCCAACGAAGAGTCACCGGAACTGGTACTCGGGCCGCCCTTGCACGGCTCCTGGTCACACTCGTCCAGCTGCCGCCGCTGAGCCCTCAACGACGCGCGCAATTTGGTGGCCGCTGATCTCAGCCCGGCAACTTCCGCCACAGGGTCATCGCCTTCTTCAATCTCGATTTCCCGTTCAAGCCGACCTATTTCATTCACGGCTTTGAGTCGATCCATTCCCCGCAGGTTGATATCGTTCTGAATTTCCTGCGACGGACCCAGCACAGGCACATCAGTATTTCTTAATCCCTGACGTGCATCGGCGGTAACACGGTCAAATCTTGCCAGTGCATCACGCAACGCTTTTAGCTGAGCTTTTTTGTTTTTCAACGCCTGCTGTTCTGCCTCGATTTCCGCGATTCGATCCATAATCACCCGCATCGCCCGCCGTCCCTGGTTGATCTTGTCAGCGATTGGCTGACACTCCGGGCATTTAACGGTGACCGGCACCACCGGAGTTTTACCGCCGCTGCTAGTCGCTGAACCACCTGCACCACCAAGCGACTCAGGGTTCGCCTGTGTCAGGGCGGCGGTCGCCGCGCGTAACGCTTTAAGCGCATCCATTGCGTTCCATTTGGCTTCGTTGGCAACCAGCAGTTGGGCGGCCAGTCCACCCGTGGCGACCTGTTCCGCTACCAGGTCACCTTCCAGCGCCTTAATTTGGGCCTCGCGTTCTTTAAGGTCGTTTTCCGCAACCCCTTTGCCAATACGAATGATTAACTGGCCTAGCGTACGTTTATTGAGGGGTTTCCCACCGCGATAATCATCGATCATGTTGGCTATATCGCTGAAATCACTTTTTAGGGAATTAATATTGGTCAACCCATCGGTTCCCCAATATCCGTCAGCCGTACCCATGGTGCCAAAGACATCGTTAACCACTGGACTCGACGGTGGTTCACCCTCGATTTCCAATCCAGTAGCCATATTACCGGCCAGGTTATTGACGGCACTTTCGCCGTCTTTGGCCATTTCGTAGATTGAATCGAGGTTCTGCAGCAGGGTATTGTCTTTAAGATCCCCTTTCGCCATGCCTTCAAAAAAATCGCTGACCGATGCCAGGTCAGCCAGCGCACTGGCAAAATCGATCAGAAATTTCTGCACCCCGGCTGCCCAGATTGCGGAACTCAGACTGGTCGAGGTAATCGTGCTAAGCGACGCGGTTTGGGTAAACGCATCCGCAACTGTGTCGGCATAATTATTGGCAGCAATCGCGTCTTTCTCGGCCTGTGCTTCAGCCTGCTGCAAGGTACTCATCGCGGTGGCCGGAGTGGCCGTTGGTTGCAAATTCAGCGCCCGATTTAGCGCTTCACCTGAAAAAGGCACCGGCGCAGGGACATCACCATAAATACCCCCACCCGTCAGGTTATCAAGCCCCTTGAAATCTATCGACGACAGATCAAAGTCATCGTCTGCGTAACCCAGCGAGGGGAAAGAGAAGGCAACGGCCATAACAATGATGACCGTTAGAGGTCTGTGCAACCGGAGCATTACTGATGACATTTAAAAACCCACGTTTAGGTCTACATAACAACCTGCACCAAGGCTATCAATGGTGACAGTTTAATGTTCATAGCTCAACCACCCGGCTGACCTGAATGGCAGGTATATCCGGTCGCTGGAATAGATCGGAGTCTCCGGGGCGCCGGGCATCGCACCACTCCTCAATAATCAGGGAGGTATTTTTTACCACGCGACGATTAAAAGGGGAACGCTCCCATACGAGCAAACGGATGGCCTATCCGGCGTATTCTAACTAAATTAGGGATTGTAAAAACTGTCAGCGTTAGATACAGCCCATAAACCGCTGGCTTTTCCTGTTCCCTATTCCTTTATACAAATTGTCCAGGGCGAGTCGACCAGTACTCGAAGCAAACCAGTGATCACTCGGTCCGTTCGATCACCATGGCAATGCCCTGCCCCACGCCAATACACATGGATATGAGGGCGTAACGACCACCGACGCGCTGTAACTGCCGTGCGGCCGCCAGAGCGATACGCGCGCCGGATGCTCCCAACGGATGACCCACGGCAATGGCTCCCCCGTTCGGATTAATCCGGGCATCGTCGTCGGCAATCCCTAACTGTTGCAAATCCCCCAGCACCTGGGCCGCAAAAGCCTCATTCAGCTCAATCACGTCCATCTGCGCGAGGCTCAGGTTTAGCCTTTTTAATAGCTTCTGGCTAGCCGGTACCGGTCCCAGTCCCATCATTGAGGGTTCCACGCCGGCCGTTGCACCACCGAGAATCCGCGCCAGCGGTTTCATGCCATGATTTTCACCCACCTGTCGGCTACCGACGACCACGGCCGATGCGCCGTCATTGATGCCCGATGCATTGGCAGCGGTAACCACGCCGTCGTCAAACAGTGTGCCCATGGCAGCCATTTTTTGCCGATCAGGGTTGGCACGCGGGTGTTCGTCGACCTCAACCAAGACAGGCGGCTTGCCACGTTTCTGGGCGATCTCCACCGGCACAATTTCTTCGGCTGGATAACCCTTCGCCGTTGCCTCGGCCCATTTCTGCTGAGAGTGATATGCAAACTGATCGCAACGTTCACGGGAGACCTTTCCTGCCGTGGCAACCTTGTCTGCGGTGACCGCCATGGCATCGTGGCCATACTGTTTGCCAAACTCAGGGTTAGGAAAGCGCACGCCGATGGCACTGTCGTAAATCTTGATATCTTTACTGTAGGCGGTGCCGCTTTTGTTAAAAGTCAGCGGTGCGCGGGTCATGCTCTCCACCCCACCGGCGATAAACAACTCTCCCTCGCCGCAGGTAATGGCCCGTGCCGAATCGATAATGGCAGCCAAACTGCTACCGCAGAGCCTGTTCACGGTCTGCCCACCCACCTCAATCGGTAGTCCCGCCAGCAACCCCGCGTAACGGGCAACGTTCCGACTATCTTCGCCCGACTGGCAGGCGCACCCCAGGATCACGTCATCAATCAACGCCGGATCAAAACCATTGCGCTCAACCAGTGCTTTGATCACGCCGGCCGCCAGGTCATCCGGTCGCACCGGTGCAAGCGCACCACAGTACTTGCCAAAAGGGGTGCGGGCACCGTCGTAGATATAGGCGTCTAACATGGTTTTCGTCTCTCATTCACAAGTTGGGTTAACCGGTTTGATCGGCGTTGAGTCTCCATCAATAAGCAAGGGACTCCGCGCCTGACGACCGGCTCAATGATCAGGGTTTCAGGCGCATACAAAATATGGCGGCGGCGGCGATCAATAAGAAGCTGCTGAACAACAGATAACTATCCGTAAAACCCCAGCCGAGAGCCACCAGGGCGCCACCAGCGATTGGCCCGATAATGGATCCGACTCGGCCACAGCTCTGCGCCCAGCTCACGCCAGTGACGCGAATGGCCGTGGGGTAAATCTGGGTGGCCAGGGGGTAAAGGCCAACCTGCGCGCCACCCGCAGTTATCCCCATAAAAAATGCAAACACCAGTAGCAGCGTTGGATGGTCCACACTTAGCCCAACGGCCATAGCCGACAGGGTCGCAACCACAAAATAACCACTCAGGGTGAGTCGCGGATCCAGCCGTTCACTCATCCACGCCAGCAACAGCCCACCGCCGACCCCGCCGATGTTAAACACCAGCACCACGTTAAATGCCTGCTTGGGGCTCACCCCATAATCAATCAGCAGTTTGGGACTCCAGTACATGAGAAAGAACAGCACCAGCAGGTTGATAAAAAAGGCAATCCAGAGCATCACGGTGTTGCGCAGCCGATCCGGCGCAAACAGCAGTCCAATTCGGGTATCGACGACCGACTCGGCGAGTTCAAAGCGGTTTTCGGCGGAATAGACGACGGCCGGATTAATGCGACCCAATAGCCTGGCGACCTCGGCTGCACGGCCCCCCCGTTTCACCAGATACTGAATGGATTCGGGCATGAGGCCGATCAATAGCGGCACCAGTAACAGCGGCAATATCCCGCCGAAATAAAAGATTGATTGCCAGCCATAATTTTCTATCAACATTTTTGCTGCCACACTGCCAACAATACCGCCGGCTGCAAACCCCATGTACATGACCGTGACCATCATCCGCCGTTGACGATCGGCGGAGTATTCGGCCACTAGCGTCACGGCATTAGGCAGTGCCCCGCCCATGCCAATCCCGGTAATAAACCGGATAACCAGTAGCTCGTTGAGATTGCTGGCTAAACCGGCCAGCGGAGTGCAGAGGGAGAACATGACAACCGTGAGCACGATCATTCGTTTACGGCCGTAGATATCGCCCAGATAGCCAAAAAGGGCGGCCCCCACCGCCATCCCCACCGTTGCCGCGCCAAACACAATGCCCAGGCGCTCGGTGGCGATACCCAGGTCCGGCATCATCCAGGGTGCGGCAAAAGCGATTATCTGGGCATCCATGCCATCAAAAGTAGCCACCAGAAAACAGAGCAGCAGCACGAGGATCTGGATTTTCGACAGGCTGGCGCGATTAAGCTGCGCAGAAATTTCGTAACTGGTTGTCATGACGGGTCCAGGAACGGCTAAAGAGAAACCGTGATGTTCGCGGCAACATCACGCGCCTTGCGCCGCGCATCCTCGACCGACTCAGCCAGCGCCAGGGCAACGCCCATGCGCCGTTTACCTGCCACCTCCGGTTTGCCGAACAGACGCAGCTGCGTATCGGGTTCCGCCAGGGCTTTATCGAGGTTACCAAAGCTGACTTCGGCTGAGTGACCCTCGACCATCACTACCGCCGACGCGCCAGGGCCACGGTGGCGGATGTTAACAATCGGCAACCCTAGAATGGCCCGAGCGTGGAGCGCAAACTGGGGCAGATCCTGTGAAATCATCGTTACCATGCCAGTGTCGTGGGGCCTGGGTGACACTTCGCTAAAAATCACTGCTTCGCCTTTCACAAACAGCTCGACACCAAACAGTCCCCGACCACCCAGTTCGTCAGTCACCTGCCGAGCTATCTGCTGCGCCTGCTGCAGTGCCGCTGGACTCATCGCCGCCGGTTGCCAGGATTCCCGGTAGTCGCCATCGACCTGAATATGGCCAATGGGATCACAAAAACTGGTGCCGTCACGGTGACGAATGGTGAGCAGGGTTATTTCATAATCAAAATCAACAAAGCCTTCAACAATCACCCGCCCGGCCCCGGTGCGCCCCCCCTGCTGGGAGATTTCCCAGGCACGATCAATCTCGGCTTCGTCGGTGACGCTCGACTGGCCTTTACCGGACGAACTCATGACCGGTTTAACGACGCAGGGAATACCAATTGCTGCCACCGCCTGGTGATACTGTTCCAGCGTATCGGCGAACCGGTAGGGCGAGGTGGGCAGCCCCAGTGTTTCGGCTACCAGCCGGCGGATACCCTCGCGGTTCATGGTCAACTGGGTGGCCCGGGCCGTGGGAATCACCTGAAAACCATCGGCTTCAAGCTTTGCCAGGGTATCGGTATGAATCGCCTCGATCTCGGGCACGATCAGGTCGGGCTGCTCCTGGCGGATTACTGCCTCCAGTGCCTCACCATCCAGCATGGAGAGCTGGTGACTGCGATCCGCCACCTGCATCGCCGGTGCGTTGGCGTAACGATCCACGGCAATCACTTCTACCCCCATACGCTGCAACTCGATCACTACTTCCTTGCCAAGTTCACCCGCCCCACAGAGCAGAACTTTAGTGGCGGTGCCGGTAAAGGGGGTGCCGATACGGGTCATTGAAGAGCCTTATTTAGATGGTTTGTAGAACGGAGTTAGCGAATACTTATTCTTCTAGCAGGTGGTTCTGTACGGTGGCAATTCGGTAAACCTGGCGAAGCACGGGAATATCCACCCCGAGTTCAGTCGCTTTATCGACGTAGGGTTTAAGAATTTCATCCACTTCCATTTTGCGTCGACGGGTCAGGTCCTGATGCATGGAGGTGCGCCCCTCTTTTTCCCCTTCTTCACCGGCCCGCTTGGCAAACATTTCGCCGACTTTCATCATCATGTCGACCGAATCTTCAAACGCCAGGCTGTCGAATTCCTTGAACTGCCCCATGGGGGCATAGTAGTTCTGCGGCTCGTAGCCCATCGCCTTATAAACCTTGAGAAAATCCTTTGCCAGGGCGACATAGGCCTCGCCCCCTTCCCGTGTGGCCAGCCCCTGAGCGAACACCAGCGGCAACCCGAGCGTAGTGACTGACCACCCCGACGCGGTGCCAATCTGCATCACTTTTTCCCACAGCACCTGATTGATATCCTCGACTGAGCGAGTGCCAAAACCGGCGCGGGTAAAGGCGTCGGTCAGCGCTTCAATGCGCGGGGTAATGCCACCGTCAAGCTCACCAAAGTAGGCCGTTACTGGTGTGGTCAACCCGGCCATGACGTGACCCGGTTCGAGCAGCACCCCGCCCTCAATCGTCGACGCACCGATAACCATTTCCGGGCGATCCCAGGCTTGCAACGTTTGCTCTTTACCGATGCCGTTCTGCAACGAAAAAAGCGTCCTTACCCGTCCTTTCAGACAGGCTGATTCTTCCAGCGCAACCTTGCTGCCCTTGGCCTTGGTGAGCAATATCATGTAGTCAAACTCACCCACCGCCTGGTCCGGATGGGTGATGGTGGTGAGGTTTTCAGTGACCCGATGTTCGCCGTAAATGCCTGAAATTTTTAACCCGCTAGCGCTGATCGCCTCCATATGTTTTGGCCGCCCTACCAGGGTGACATCCTCCCCTGCCCTGGCCAGAAAACCACCAATCACCGATCCCAAACCGCCCGCACCAACAATAATAAATCGCACCTTACCCACCCCCCCGTTCTCTGATTACCAGGCTCTTTAATTCTTTGGCCTTACTAAGCCGCACAGATTAAACCTTACCGGAGCGGTTCGTACAGCAGGCAGTCTTGGAAAATATGATGAAGCCCCGTATGCTTCACCAAAGGGCGTGATCAAGAGACCCTTGTTTCAAAAACCACAACCAATCAAAAAAGCCTGGGAATTTACTGCGCTGGTCTACTGGCGCTCTGTTCTACGTGTCTCTGAGGAGGAGAACCATGTCTGGCAATTCGGCAACCACCGCTGCCCCTATCGATTTTGGTCGATATATTCACGATGATAAAAAGCAGGGGGTGTTTTCGGTCAATCGGGAGATTTTCAACACGCCCGAACTATACGATCTGGAGATGGAATACATCTTCGAGGCCAACTGGGTATTTCTCTGTCACGAATCTCAGGTTCCCAACCCCCATGATTTCTATACCACCCACATGGGCCGCCAGCCGGTTGTCGTCACCCGTGATAAGGAGGGCGAACTCAACGCCTTTATCAATGCCTGTTCGCACAAGGGTTCCAAGCTCTGCCTGACCCGCCAGGGCAACACCAAATTTCACACCTGCACCTATCACGGCTGGGTGTTTGATAGTCAGGGCAATTCCATATCGGTAAAAGACCGCGACGATGCCAGTTATAGCGAAGCTTTTGCCGCCCAGGACTTCAATCTGAAAAAAGTGCCCAAACTCGCGGAATATCGCGGCTGGATTTTTGGCAGTCTCGAAGCCGATGTCGTGCCGCTGGACGAACATCTCGGCGACATGCGCCTGTTTATTGACCTCCTGGTAGACCAGTCTGAAGAAGGCATGGAACTGATACCGGGCATGTCCAGCTACACCTTTAACGGCAACTGGAAGATGCAGATTGAAAACTGCCTCGATGGTTATCACCTGAACGTTGCCCACAAGGGTTTTCTGGAAATCACCAACCAGCGGGTAAAACGACTGGGCGATAAATATACCGGCCCGGATATTGAGGCGATGTTTAACGTTGATTTGAAAACGGGCAGTTTCGGCTGGGATCAGGGCCATGCCCTGTTTTTTACCGAGAACCCCGCTCCCGAGTACCGACCCCTCTGGCCGGAGCGTGAAAATCTGGCCAAACGCATCGGCGAAGCCCGCACCGACTGGATGATTCGCTTTGGTCGTAACTTCACCATTTTCCCCAACGTCCAGTGCACCGATAACGCGGTAATCGGCCAGTTCCGAGTGCTCCGACCACTGGCCCACAACAAAACCGAAATGCACATCTACTGCTGGGTACCCAAAGGCGAGTCAGCCGCCGCGCGTCAGCAACGCCTGCGCACTTATGAAGACTTTTTTGACATCGCCGGCACCGGCACACCCGACGATGTCGCCGCCTACATGAACTGTCAGGATGGCGCAGAAGGCCGACTTGCTAAATGGCAGCTTGGTTACGGACGCGGCCAAACCGCCATGACCAATGGCCCGAATGATCTGGCAGATGAACTGGGCGTCAAACCGGCTACCTCCACCGCGGGGCCGCTAACCATGTCAGACGAGACCCTGTTTCACGCCAGCTATCGAGCCTGGGTTGAACAGATGCAGGCCGGTCAGGCGCGAGCGCGAGCAAAAACTGACCAGCCAGAAACTGACAAGGCAGGGAGCTAATCATGGAACGTCAACAAGCACTGGAAATTGGCCGCGACGTGATTTATCGGGAAGCAGACCTGCTTGACCGCTGGGAGTGGCAGGCGTGGAGCGAGCTCTACACAGAAGTGTGTGAGTTCTGGTGCCCCGCCTGGCTGACGGAGGTCAAACTGGGCGAAGACCCCACCCGGACGCTGTCGCATTTTTATATCACTTCTCGGGTGGCGCTCCAGGACCGTACCTGGCGTATAAAGTCCGGTGTGGCCCCGTTTGCTGTGCCGGTGCCGCGGACCTGTCACATGATTAGCAACGTCTACGTCGAATCCCATGATGACAGCAGTATCAGCCTGCGTAGCCACTGGCACTGTCTCACCTATGCCCGCCAGGCAACGAGTTCAGTGTACGGATTTTACGATCACCACCTGGTGAAAGAAGGTGATCACTGGATGATCGAGAAAAAGCAGATCACTCTGTTGAATGACCACCTGGAAATGCCGGTCGACGTCAACACGGTTTAACGGGAAGAACGACCAGCGGGGAGAGCGTAGGCAGCTGTGTATATAACCCATCGAGAGATGAAAAAGTCGTGGGAGATACCCGCTGTCTCGCAACTTTTGACGCCGTTGATGCAGCGGGGAAGCAATTAACCATCAAGCCGTCGATTTCACTATGTGCGCGGCTGAAAAATCAGGAGAGACGCAATGGCTGAACTACCACGGGTAGGTTTTATTGGCCTTGGAGCCATGGGTAACCCAATGTCGGGCCATCTTGCTGCGGGTGGATATTCGGTGGCCGGGTTTGATGTGGACGCCGACAACCTGGTCAAAGCAGTCGGTCGCGGAGTGACCGAGGCAATCTCTGCTAGCGAGGTCGGTAGCCAGGCAGAAATTGTCATGCTCTGTCTGCCAAGCATGGCCATTGTGGAGGCAACCGTCGATGAACTGCTTGGCGAGTTAGCACCCGGGTCGGTTATTGTCGATCACAGCACCATTAGCCCGGACCTGGTTGCCACACTGGTTGAGCGCTGTTCTGCCAAACAGGTTGATTTTCTCGATGCGCCGTTGAGCGGAGCCTGGCAAGGAGCGGAAGCCGCGACCCTGGCCATTATGGTGGGGGGTAACGAGGAGGCGTATAACCGCTGCCTGCCCCTGTTTGAAAAAATGGGCGAAAACGTCTTTTACCTGGGTGCGCCCGGTAACGGTCAATGCATGAAACTGTGTCAGAACCTGATCCTGGTCTCGACCCTCACCGGTCTCATGGAATCTCGCCAGCTGGCGGAGAGCGTCGGTGTGGATACGGCCAAATTCCTGGACGTAATGGACGCCTGTCTCGCCCCCCGCGGTGTGTTGACCATCACTCGCCCCAAACTGGTGGACGGTACCGTTGATAACACCAGTAACGGCATTGAGATGATTACCAAGGACATCACCCTGGTACGCAAACTTGCCGAAAAACAGGGCCAGCACCTGCCGGTAATGCAAAAGGTACAGTCCATGTTTGCTAAAGCCAACGAATCAGGATATTCCGCCTACGACCTGTTTGCCTGGCCGGAGCTGCTCAAATCAGGCCTGTTCGACGAATTTTGACCGGAAAGGCACCTGATTAGCTACGAGTGTCAGATGAACCGGGGCCGGACCACGAATGACCACCCATAGAGCCTTTATCGGAAGTCCCGAACTTAAGGCGCCCTGGCCATCCGTCGACGGCCGTTCTCACGCTGAGGGGTCGAGGCTGGAAGCGAAATCGGCGGCGCTCACTCAATCGGTGCCGGGCGGTTTACTTTCGTCAACTCCGTCGACAACGCGCTGACCGCCGGCCGCTACCTGGCTCGTTTTAGACCAGAGGCCACCCCGACTGGCCGCCTGCCAGCCCCACCGCAGCCAGCCGATCAGTGCATTAGCAAGCCAGAGCGACCAGATCAGCATCGCTACCCGGTAAACCCAAATCGGCAGGGAAATAACCCAGGCCGTGGGCAGGGTTGTATCGCTGATATCCTGGTACCAGCGCAACAGATAACGGCTCGAACCATTACCGACCACGCCCATGTCTGGCTGAGCCAGCAGCCCAAACGGAATAGTACCCAACAGGGCCGCCAACGCCGCCAATGTGAGTACCGCCAGGCCTAGTTGAATCAGATTGAACTGACTGGCACCAAAACGCTCAGGATTAGCCTGCTCTCGCCAGCCCAACAGAAATAACCAGGCCACTACGATGATTGCGGCGGGAAAGGTGCCGGTGCTCATTCCTAACCCCAATAACATCCAGTGCCGAGATTTTAGTGGCGGGCGCCCCGGCTGGCCGCCTAATCTGCCCAGACCAAATCCCACCAGCAATATCACCACCAGCACACCCCAGTACAACAGGGCCGGACCCATGGGTGGACCGCCCAGGAACAGCAGCCAGCGATCGCGCGGCACGGCGAGGGTCAGGTCAATATTGCTGCTCACCGAGCCTAAATTAACGGTCGGCGTTTCCATCCACCAGCTGCGGTCCTGCTGCTGGCTCCAGCGCACTTCCAGCCGATGGCTGCCGGGGCTGACGGCTAATTGTGGCCGCGCCTGTTGCTCGTTGATGGGCTGTTCCTTCCCATCGAGTTTGAGCATCTCCAGACGAGCTCCATCCGGCAGCTGAACCGGATACTCAACGCCTTTGCTGGCTCTCAGGTTGATAGCCATACTGGTTTCTGACTGGCGTCGACCCGACGAATGTTTTAATCCTACTCCGTCGATGGTCAGGGCCTCACCGGCGGTGCCCGCAGGGCGAAAGATGCGGAAACTCAGCGTTTCGCCGGGCCAGGGTCGCCACTCGGGACGCCACTGGCCCGCCGTCTCTCCGCGCTGCTGTTTGATTGGCGGAATCGGTGCGACGCCATCGCGATCCACTGGTTCGGCGTACCAGATGGGGCTAGCATTCATGACCCAGGATTCAACCCACCGGGGGTCATCCGTTGCCTGCAGATTCAACCGATCGGTTTTGGTGAGGGTCGAACGCCAATGACGGGAACCCTGCCCCGGCCCAAGGGTGACCGAAACCTTCCCCCCTTCCACTGCGTGATCGGCAGAGGTCAGGGCTTCGCCATCCAACAGCGGAATCCGTACATTAATCGCGCCGGTCGTAGGGGCGACCCGCCGGACCACCGTCGTCACGTACCAGTCCAGTCCCAGCTCAATTGTCCGCTCTACCCTGACAAAAGGAGCAATATAGGTCGCTGTCAGGGTCCCTTCCGCCCCGGCGTTAGCCGCTGTCTGGGGGCCACTGTTAGCCTGCATGCGCTGTAGCCCGAGCGAGTTACCCCGCAGGTGTCCGTCAACCAGCCCTGCCGCCCGCCATCCGGTTAACGTCAACTGCAGATTATGGGGCGACAGGGGAAAATTGAGTTGCAGGTTATCTTCGCCGATCAGCCGCCCGCTCATCACCACCCGATGGCTTCCGGCAGTCAACACGGCTCGCAACGCCCCGCCGACCCGCTGTACCGCGGTCGCCGGCTGATTGTCGATAGTGAGATCATTAATCCACCAGCCGCCCACGTCGACTACCGGCAAAGGAATAATCACCGGTTCGTGGCTATCGATCCAGAGCTCGACCTGCATTCGCAACCCGTCAACCATCACACTGCTGCGAGTAATCACCGCACAGCTGGGCAGACATTCGGGCGCTTTAAGCAGCCGCTGTTCGAGCTCGTCGAGCAGCTCCGAGGATGGCCACTGGGCATGGGCCTGATTAGCGGGTATTGCCAGCACCGTTAACCCGAGTAGCAATGCCAGACCACTGGCAACCGGCACCCGCTTGAATCCCTTTAACCCCCCACCGGGACTGCGCCCGTAACCGACGCCGAGCAGGGCCAGCAATAGCAAAACCGGTAATAACACTCGGCCAAAAGCCAAGCCTGAATTCAACCAGGGCGGCAACAGAAAAAGTCGCATCTCCTGTTCGGCGGTGACCGGCCCACTCCAGCTGAGCTGGAATTGATGCCAGCGCCAGCCGGGCACACCGGGGCCAGTCTGTGTGGCGATATCCGGATCCAGGGTCGCCAGGGATTGACGTCTGGCCATCTCATCGCTCTGGTTGCGGGCCGGTGACAAGGATCGAGCAGCCCCCTCGTAATCCTTCATCGCTTCCTTCGCAGACATTAACCGGCTGTCTACAGCCTGGATCGATTCAGGAAGTGACCCGGCCATCGACGGGTGTCGAGTCGATTGTGGCTGATAAACCGATTGCCAGGGCCGTTCGAGCTGGGGGTCGATCCCCTGACGAATCTGATCGACACCAAAGGGCAGCAGGATCAGTACCAGCGCCAGTGCACTCAACCAGCGGTAGCGATCCAGAAAAAACCTGAACTGCCCAGCCGGAATGACGGGCAACAGGGCCATCGCCGCCAGCAAATTTAACCAGCCAAACAAGGGGCTACCGGATTCACCGTGGGTAACAATCAAGGTGGCCAACGCCAGCAGTCCGGTGCTTGCACCACACAATCGCAGCGCCGTCAGGGATATGATCAGCAGTAAAAAGATATCCCACAAATCCCAGCTGCCAATCCAGGTGCCCGTGGCGCGATCAACGCCGGTGGCGGCAAACAGCCGCCATCCCGGGGGCAGATGTAAGGTAATGGCCGCTTTGTCAAAGTCGCTTAGCCAGCCGGCCGCCGGAATACTGAACTGCCGCGATAGACGACTCACGGCATTAACGCTCACCTGGCGTTGACGAATTTCAACGCCGGCGATCGTGGATTCGGGACGCCGGGTGATCAATTGCGGCTGACCATTCACCACTACCCGGCCAAGTTCATAATTCGGCCCCATCTCTAGCCGCCAGTCCCGGTTCATCACACCGCTGACCTGATCCTCCAGTGTGTAACCACTGCCGGAAAAATCGAGCCACATCTGTCGATTCAGATTTAGCTGGTTTCGAGCCGGTTGAGGATCGCCCCGTCGCTGCTCGACCAGGCGCAAAGTATCCGCACCGGTCATGCGGTAGGCATTCCAGTTGCGCCACTCTGCTGGCAAGCGGGTCTGTTGTGGATCAATGGTGGCCACCCCTTCCACCTGTAACGTCCTCAGCGCCAGGTCAGGAGCCACCACCCAGAACTCCTGCTCGGCCCATAGCCCCTCAGACACTGGCATTGACAGTTCCGTCAGGGCATCAACATGATGACTAACCACCTCAATCACCCAGTTGCCAGGTCGCAGCTGTGCCCTCAAATGACCATCGGCCTCCAGCTTAGTGGGCAACTGGCTGTTAATCGAAATGGGGGTAAACCCGCCAAGCAGTAGCTTGCCGAACAGCTGTTCGCGGTTACGCCCGCCAACTTCCAGTTCGACCCGGGTAGTAACCACCAGCGGCACACCATCCTGTAGCTTACGAAATACTCTCAGACCAAGACTATCCGACCCGCCCCCGTCAGCGACGGCGTTCCGTTTTTCACCAGGTTTAGCGCCTAGCCATAGACGGGCCTGGTCGTCAATCTGCGGATAAACTTGCGGCTTACCATCAAGGCTGAGGCTGACCAGACCAGCGCCATCCGGCAGGTCGATAAACTCCGGCCGTTTCGTCCAGTTAACCCTTCCCTGTAACCGATGCTCACCCGTGGGCAACCACACCAGTGGGCGCTGCTGACGATCACTCAGCAGAAGATCCTTCGCCGTCGAATCCTTCAACACCGGCCAGTATTTATGATTGCCGGGTAGCGGCACCCAGCCAGGCGCATAGACCTGCCAGACGTGACGAAAATCAAAGCCGCGATCATCCACTGCCAGTTCCAGTCGACCGGGCCAGGCACAAATCCGCTGACGCTGGTCATTGAACAGAAAGGGGCAATTCAGGTCGGTGTGGCGTTCGGCCACCCAGGCTTCCCACGTAGACAGATCGTCAGGGGTTGCGGCTGCAGAGACGACTGCTGCGAACGCATAAAGGAGCAGGGAAACGCAGTGCCGCCAGCGAGGGATTGTTTTATAAGATCTGCTTTTCACGGCTTTCCCCTGCGGCGCTGTTTAAAATCCGATGCCAAACCCGGCCTTAAGGGTGTCATCTAAGTTATTTAAAAACAATCACTCCGATTCACCTGTCACCCTTTCGCAGGGATGACAGCCAAGGTCACTGGCCACTTTGAGCGGATGTTTCACGCAAAAAAAACCCGCTGCCATTGACTGACAGCGGGTCGGTTTAACCCAGGTTGTTAAAGTCAATCAGATCAAGCGTTTCCGCCAACCCGCCATCAACCCAACCAGTCCGATTCCCAACAGCGGCAACGAACCCGGCTCGGGGACATTGGCAATGTCAAAATGGCCATCAATGGCGTCGTTTCCGCAGGACATGGTCCAGTGCGCATCAATGCTCAGCGCATCCCCTAAACCAAGTCCACTGACGTCGAAGGAGACGATTCGATAAAAGCTATCACCCACCTGACCCGCATCATTACTGAGCAGACTGGCGACCAGCGCGCCTCCGTCGATGGCGAAGGGATCGGACTCATGAAAGTAGATGTCGTTATTCCACGCCGAAACTGCGTAAAGGCCCTCAACATCGACGCCCGTTCCAGAGCCCGAGTCGACTGCAGCATTGCTATAGCCTCGGGTCAACAAACCAAAATCAACACCGTATTCATAACTGGTGCCAGCGTTGGCTCCGCTGGTCACCGCGCCATCAAATGAGAGTGCAAGATCACCCGAGTAATAATCTTTGCCATCAAATTTCAGGTGGCCATTCAGAACGTCATAACCGGTCTGCAGACCAATAGAAATGACGCTGCCTTCCTGCTTGTAATAGAGGTATTCTGCGTCGAAGTCCTGACCGCCCCAGCCTGGATTAACGTAGCCGTTGTTGCTCACCCCATCGTCGTCGGCAAACTGGTCAAAACCTCCGGTAGCCCAGAGATTGAGCGGTGTTGCCACGGCACTACCGGCCCCGCCAAGCAGAGCAACTAGCAGCACGTTGGCCGGCAAGGATCGTAAATTTAATAATGTCTGATGCTGTTGATCCATGTTGTGTCGCCCTTTTTATTAGTTACTAATTGTTGACCGGTTCCGATCACGATACTTCCTGGAAAAAACTATGCACAAATGCTGCCAATTATTTTTTACTTTACTATCAGTAACTTATAATTAATCGGTTACAACACCCCAATAAAACCCCCGAAAACTGTTGAATATTCGCCAACTTCAACCGATTTCCGGACAGCAATACCCTGCCACCATGCCATTCGCCCGTGGTGTCGACATTTCATTACCGTTTTAGTCATTGTTAATATTTCGACAATAATCATTGCCACGCGCCTCGTTTCGCGACAGAACCCGCTGTTAAACGTGAAATGTCTTGGCCCTGACCGTGCTAAACCTGAACCCCGCGTCGGAACACAAAAAAAAGCCGTAACCCGGTTTACGGATCACGGCTTTCTATATAGCCCGCTTGTTTCTGCGTAATTAGGCTTGCGGAAACACCTGAACAAAGGGTCGAGTGGTAATTTTTGCGAACACCCCGGCTGCGACGTATGGATCGTTATTAATCCACGCCTCGGCCTCGGCCTGGCTGTCGAAATCAGCAATAATCAGGCTACCATCGAAGCCAACCTCTGCGGGGCTCTGACCAGCCACCTTCGGCATTGGCCCTGCCATCAGTATTCGACCGGCATCCACCAGCACTTTGAGGTTCTCCAGGTGTGCGTCGCGAGTCGCCAGGCGGGCTTCCAGACTATCCGGGACGTCCTCGCAATAAAATGCAAAATACATGGTCTCAGCCTATTTTTTGTGAGGATCAACGAAGTCGGTTTTGAAACCCAGCTTACGCATGCCAACCAGACAACATTCGACGTCAGCTTCGATGGGGCCGCCACTGGCTCCAACCCCACCAATAATGTCACCTTCCTCGTCAAAGATTGGGAACCCACCGGCAACAATGCAGATACGATCATCGGTATGAGTAAGACCGTAACCAAACGCACCGGGGACCATCATCTCGCGAACTAACTCAGTCGGCCGATGAAGCGCAGCGGAGGTCCAGGCTTTTTTAATCGCGATTTCTGGGTTCGCGATGCGCCCTTTCTCGGGACGAAGCACCCCTCGAATCATGCCGCCCATATCCACCACTGCCATGGTGGAAGGAAAACCCATCCCCTGGGCGCAGGCAACGCCTTCGGTCAGCAGTGTCTGCACTTCATCCAGCGTTAATTCACGCATCAACATTCTCCTCAGCAAATAAATAGTTAACCGCCACAAAGTTCAGCGGAGTCCGATAATTCTAGACCATTCACTGCCTCATTTATTGCTAAATACCGGCTTTAATCGGAAACCGGATCGGTTATATTTTTGACCATCCCGTTTTTTTCTGATCGCCGCTAGTTCATTTTTCGGAGCAGCTCATGGCACTGGACGCCGACGTCCTTGAACAATTTATCGACCAGGTAAAAAGACTGGTCACTGAGAAACTCGTCCCGAATGAGGAACGACTGGTCGAAGACGATGACATCCCCGATGAAATAGTCGCTGACCTGAAAGATCTTGGTTTTTTCGGCCTGTCAATTCCTGAAGAATACGGCGGTCTGGGGCTCTGTCTCACCGACGAAGCAAAAATCATGATGGAGTTTTGCCAGAGTTCCGTTGCCTACCGCTCCCGCATTGGCACCAATAATGGTATTGGCTCCCAGGGACTGGTTATCGACGGGAACGAGCAACAGAAACAACGATACCTTCCCGGCCTGGCCAGTGGCGAGATGATCGCCTCTTTCGCACTAACCGAGCCTGGTGCCGGGTCGGATGCTGGATCCTTGACCACCAGTGCGGTTCGCGACGGCGATCATTATCTGCTTAATGGCACCAAACGCTTTATTACCAATGCCCCGCAGGCCGACCTGTTTACCGTAATGGCCCGCACCGACGCCAGTACGCCGGGTGCTCGTGGCGTGTCTGCCTTTATTGTTGAGGCCGACACCCCGGGCATTACGCTGGGCAAAAAAGATAAAAAAATGGGCCAGCGCGGTGCCCACACCAGCGATGTCATTTTCGAGAACTGCCGGATTCCGGCAACGGCCCGTATTGGCGACGAAGGTCATGGATTCAAAACCGCCATGAAGGTGCTCGATCGGGGCAGGCTGCACATCAGCGCAGTCTGCATTGGGCAGGCAGAACGGTTATTGAAAGATTCGCTTAACTACGCCATCGAAAGGAAGCAGTTTGGCGAGCGTATCGCTGATTTCCAGCTCATCCAGGCCATGCTTGCCGATAGCCGCACGGAAATATATGCCGCTCGTAGCATGTTGCTGGATGCCACCAGCCGCTACGACCAGGGAGAGCGCGTATCAGAAGAAGCCTCCTGCTGCAAAATGTTCGCCAGTGAAATGGTAGGCCGAATCGCCGACCGGGCGGTGCAGATCCATGGTGGAGCGGGCTACATGGCTGACTACGCGGTGGAGCGTTTTTATCGAGACGTGCGCCTGTTCCGCATCTACGAAGGCACCACACAGATTCAGCAACTGGTGATCGCCAAAAGCATGATCCGTTCCGCTGAAAACAGTTAGAAAATGCGGCCCAATCATGAATTTTTAACTGGCATTTCGTGACCACCTTTTCAGGATGGTTCTGGAGTGGGCCAATGGGCAGAGCGCTTCCTGATAAGCCCAACAGCAACGACTCCGTCGGCAACAGGTAGGGTCACCCGCTGGCCTGCCTCAGGAACCTTTCAGTCCGGCGCCCAATGCTTTCGCGGTCGCCTTAACTTCATTCACTACTTTAATCGGGGAACAGAGATGGATTTTCAGGACATCATTTACGAAGAAGCCAATAACGTCGCCAAAATCACCATTAACCGCCCGGAGGTTTACAACGCCTTCCGGGGACAGACCTGTGAGGAGTTAATTCAGGCTTTTCAAAAAGCGGGCTGGAATAACGATATTGGTGTCATTGTGCTTGCGGGCGCCGGTGACAAAGCCTTCTGCACCGGCGGCGACCAGAGCAGTCACGATGGTCAGTACGACGGCCGTGGCACCATCGGCATGCCAGTAGAAGAACTGCACAGCATTATTCGCGACGTGCCTAAACCGGTGATCGCCCAGGTCGACGGTTATGCCATTGGCGGTGGCAACGTACTGGCCGTACTCTGCGACATGACCATCGCCTCGGACCGCTCCATTTTTGGTCAGGTTGGCCCCAAAATGGGCAGTGTCGATGCCGGCTTCGGTACCGCCTATCTGGCCCGCGTGGTGGGCGAGAAAAAAGCCCGGGAAATCTGGTTCATGTGCAAACGTTACAGCGCTGCCGAAGCGCTGGATATGGGACTGATCAACCACGTCGTGGCCGCCGATCAGCTCGATCAGGAAGTCGACGAGTGGTGCGCTCAAATCAACACCCATAGTCCCACAGCCATGGCTTTGGCCAAACGCTCATTCAATGTTGATTCCGAGCAGATTCGGGCGGTGAGCTCCATGAGCATGCAGGCGTTAAAGCTCTATTACGACACGGATGAATCCCGCGAAGGAGTCACTGCACTGAAAGAAAAACGCCCGGCAGATTTCAAAAAATTCGCCAAATAATTGCTAACCCTTCATTAAAAAGCCCGGTCTGCAACGCAGGCCGGGCTTTTTTTGTCAGTGCCGACGAAATTAATAATCAGGCGTTAACCACCTGCGCTTTCAGGGCGCGACGATCAATCTTGCCGCCGTTACCTTTCGGCAATTCGACAACAAACTCATAGTGCCGCGGGCGCAAATAGTGCGACAGGGACGAATCGAGGACGTATTGATCAAGGGCATCGACGGTTAGATCTTGGTCGGACGGCACCAGATAAGCCGCCACTCGCTGCCCCCATTCTGCATCCGGCACGCCGATGACACAGGCCTCGCTGACGCCAGGGTGACTGAGCAGCGCATCCTCGATGGTTGACGGCATCATATTGATGCCCCCGGAGATAATCATGTCGTCGATGCGACCATCGATGTAGAGAAAATTTTCCTCATCGAGAGAGCCGAGATCGCCGGAGTGCCACCAGGGGCCCTCAAACACCTGCCGCGCTTTCCCCGGGTCGTTCCAGAAGGTCACTGCCCGGGACGGGCCTTTGACAATGATTTCACCCTCATCACCCACCGGCACTTCATCGTCAGCGGTACCACCAATTTTGACCACCCGCACCTCGGAATTGGCCAGGGGTCTGCCGATACTGCGCAGCTTTTCCGGCCGTTGCAGGTCTTCTGGAAACATCATGGTGCCAGCGGAGGTGCCGGTTTCGGTGGTGCCGTAGCAGTTATAGACATTAGGGGTGATTTTTTCCCGCAAAAGTTGCAGGGTTTTCTGATCCATCACCTCACCGGCAAACATGGCCCGCTTGACCCCACTTAAATCAACTCCGGTAAGATCCTGACGTAGCACCATACGCCACATGGTAGGAATCAGAAACAACACTGAGCAGCGCTCTCGGGCCGCCGTATTCAGGTATTCCTGGGGGTTAAAGGCACTGGCAAAGACGTTAGTCCCCCCGACATTAAAAATTGGAAATGAGACATTCACCCAGGCCATGAATGAGGTTGTGAGGATGTTTAACGAACGGGTAGTCGGCGTGGCTCCGTAGAGACCAATGGCGCCCCGTGCACCCTGCAACAACCCCCGATGACTATGGACCACGCCCTTGGGCACGCCCGTCGTGCCGGAACTGAGCGCGATCAGAGCTATGTCGTCCGCCTCAATCGGCATCGGCTCGAAATCCATGGTGTAGTTCATCAGGTCATCCGGTATTAAGGGTGCACTGCCCGCCGCAATATCGCTTTCGCTACTGGTCCCCGACGTGGCCCGCACCAGCCCGGTAATCAGGTTAGTCCGTTGCATCAACGCCTCTACCCGCGCTTCCATGGAGACGTCATACACAAGCACCCGCGGCGACAGTCGGTCAAGCAGTTCCAGCACGGTTTCGTCTGATTCCCGAATATGTAGCGCAACCGGAACGGCCCCGAGTTCGATGGCACCAAACAGAGCCAATGGGTGGTTAGCAGAGGGCAACATCATGAGGGCAACCCGATCCCCTTTGCGCACGCCCAGGCTGTGCAACAGCGCAGCCGTCTGTTGAACTTTGTCCAGCATCTGCGCATAAGAATAGCGATAACGCTCATCCACTAGCGCTTCGTTTTCACCGTGATACCGCACCGA
>Ga0070727_10001300_pt1 | contig 26891 bp, 18 predicted proteins | sample tdAd472_FD_66722 | JGI IMG/M metagenome (GOLD analysis project Ga0070727, IMG submission 66722) | Marine sediment microbial communities from the Atlantic coast under amendment with organic carbon and nitrate - tdAd47.2 | ecosystem: Environmental > Aquatic > Marine > Coastal > Sediment | place...
AGGGCGATCCCAGCCACGATCGCGAACGGGAGGATCGAGGGCGCTCGGGGGGTCGCCTCGGGCGTGCGTTGGCGCAGCAAGCTCTCGGCCAGCTCGGCGGCGGTGGGGCGCTCGGCTGGCTCCTTGGCCAGTGTGCGTAAGCAGAGCTGGGCCAGGCCAGGGTCGAGGTCGGGGCGCAGCTCTCTGGGGTCGCGGGGGCTCTGGGTCAGCACCCGGTCCAGGGTGCCGACCACCGACGGGGCCGCCTCGATCGGGGGGCGGCCGGTGAGGGTTCGGTAGAGCAAGGCTCCCAGGGCGTAGACGTCGGCTTCGGGGCCCGTGCGCTTGCCGTCGATCACCTGCTCGGGCGCCATGTAGAGCGGCGTCCCGAGCACCTCGCCCGTGTGCGTCATGCGCGAGCTGCCGGTCTCGCGGACGAGGCCGAAGTCGCAGAGCACGGGCTGGCGCTTGTCGTCGAAGAGCACGTTGGTGGGCTTGATGTCCCGGTGCAGGATTCCAAGCGCGTGGGCCTGAGCGACACCGTCGGCGAGCTGGCCCACCATCTGCGCCGCTTCGTCCGCGGGCAGCGGACCCCCGGCGAGCCGCTCCTTGAGCGTGCCTTCAGGGTAGAGGTCGAGCACGAGGTAGCGCAGAGGGGGCTCGAACTGGGCGGCGTGGATCCGCGCCAGGTTCGGGTGGCGCAGGCGCGCGAGGGCCAGCGCCTCGCGTTGGAACCGCTTCTCCGACTCGAGGTCGAGGGCGTGGGGGAGGATCACCTTCAACGCGCGGCGGGCCCCGGTCTCGACGTGCATGACCTCGAGCACGGCGCCCATCGCGCCGCGGCCGAGCTCGCGGATCCGCTGGTAGGGACCGAAGCGTTGCGGGGAGCGGTAGCTGTCCTCGAGCAGGTCAGGCATGCGTGGGCAGAGCGAGGCCGTTCATGGCCGAAGCCTACCGCAGGCGAGGGGTCACGGGGATCGGGTGGAGGGTCACCTCGGTCTCGAGGGGGTAGAGCAGGAGCAACGCCTGGTAGCCCGTGAGGGGGCTAACGAACTCGCTGGTCTTGACGCGGCCCAGGCCGGCACCCCAGATCACGTTGGCGTTGGAGCCGAGTTCGGCGAAGCGAGCCCCGGGTACCCCCGGTGAGGTCCCTGGCTGGTCGACCTGATACACCGCTACGACCTGGCCGTGGTGCAGGACGCCCAGCGGGTGGCCGAGGCTCGGGTGGAAGACCTCGAGGGGTCGGTCGGGGCCCGAGCACACCACGGCGACCCAGGGTTGCTGGGTCGAGGGAGAGACGAATTCGTCTCGCACCCAGCCTTCGCCGCCCCTCCAGCCCACGGCCTGCCACCCTCGAACCGCGCTGGGCAGGCGGACGTAGGCCAACTGCGGAGCGAGCTTCCCCAGCACCGGACCCCAGGGGAAGGCGTGGACGCGCGTGCCTGGCTCGCCTGCGAGGAGCCGGAAGGGCGCCCTGGGACGCACGCGGACGTGGGCCCGGTTGGTCGGGCCCACCAGCGGCCCCTCGAGCGCAGCGGGCAACTCCAGTCCGTTGACGGTGCGCAGCAGCTCCTCGTCTTCCCCGGCAGGCGGCGGTGTCCGCTGCACGGCGACCCAGCTTGGGCCGTCCTCGAGGACGACGGCACGCAGGGCCCCCGCGTCGTCGAGGATCAGCTCGTCGTCGCGTGCGCTCTCGGCGTAGCGAGGCTTCAGCGCGAGGACGCGCTGCGCCAGGCTATTCAGCCCGGCGGCGCGGAGGTGCGTCCAGGCGAGGTGGTCCAGGGTCGTGGTTGGCGGCTCGGGCGACTCCGCGAGCGGGCTCGCGCACGCCTCGTAGCGCCCCGCGGCGTCGAAGCGCAGCACCAGGGGAGCTCCCAGCAGCTGAGCGCAGGCCTCGTCGCCCGCCTCCGGGGGTTGACGGCGGGTCGCTGCGCCCCCGTCCCAGGTTCGCAGCAGCAGAGGATCGAGCACCCACTCGGTGCTGCGCTCGGCGCCCGGTCGCAGGCTCGACGCGACGAGCAGGGACAGGGCGCGCTCGTTGTCGCCGACCGTGAGGGTCACGCGCTCGCCGTCGAGGGCCACGATCCAAGGCGGGAGGAGCCTGGGGGACGAAGGCTCGACGGGGCTCGGCGCCGCGGGCTCCATGGGCGGTGGGGCGTCGTGGCTGGCGGTCCGCCAGACGGCGAGGCCAGCGGCCACCGCGAGCACCCCGACCGCGGCGCTAGCCAGGGCCAGGAGTCGCCGCCTCGGTACAGAGCTGACGGCGGCCGAGGTGGGGCTCCGTAAGGCTTCAGCCAGCTCGGCCGCGGATGGGCGCAGCGCGGGGTCCTTGGCCAGGGTGCGCGCGCAGAGCGCCTCCAGCGCTCGGGGGGCGGTCGGGCACAGCTCGCGCAGGGGGCGAGGCGGTTGCTCGTGCACACGCGCGAGGGTGCCGAGCACGGTGTCGGCGGGCTCGATCGGGGGGCGCCCGGTGAGCATGCGGTAGAGCAGCGCGCCCAGCGCGTAGACGTCGGCGGCGGGCCCCGCATGCTTGGCGCCGTGGGTTTGTTCCGGTGCCATGTAGAGCGGGGTGCCCAGGAGCTCGCCGGTGCGGGTCATGCGATCGACCGCGCCCTGACGGCTGACCCCGAAGTCAGCGATCACGGCCTGCCCGCGGTCGTCGAAGAGCACGTTGTCGGGCTTGAGGTCGCGGTGCACGACCTGATTCGCGTGGGCGTGGGCCAGGCCTTCGGCGAGCTGGGCGGCGATCTCGCTCGCGCGCTCGACGGCGAGCGGCCCCGCCTCGAGCAGCTCGGTCAGGCTCCCGCCGGGGTAGAGGTCGAGCACCAGGTAGGGGCAGGGGGGGGTCAGGTGTGCGGCGTGGATCCGCGCCAAGTTGGGGTGGGTCAAGCGAGCCATGATCTCGGCTTCGCGGCGGAAGCGGGCGGCGCCGATCTCGAGCAGCACCTCGGGCTGGATCAGCTTGAGCGCGTAGCGGCCGCGCGTCTCGACGTGCTCGACCTCGAGTACAGCCCCCATGGCGCCCGCACCCAGGGATCGGAGCCGGCGGTACGGGCCGAACTGCGCGGGGAGGTTCTCGGCGGGATCGGCCATGGGCTCAGGATACCGACGCCTCGGCGAGCGTCCGAGCGCCGGGTCCGTTGCTCCGTAGCCAGGCCTGGAGGCCTGCTTTAGCCGGCCGGGACCTCGAGAGCGGCGGCGAAGCGGCGCACCACGTCGCCGGCGGGCTCGACGGCGGTGACCCCGCCTACGCTCTTGCCGGCCTGCCAGTAGTCCTTGTAGGAGCCGCCCTTGAGGTTGGCGCGCTTGAGCTGCCACACCGACTTCAGCGAGTAGTACATCCGCGCGTAGTGCTTGAGCTTGGGGTGGCGCAGCATGCGCCGCGCGATGAACCCGGCCTTGGTGCCGACCTTCTCGATGTAGGGGGTCTTGATCACGGCCACCGGGACCCCCGAGATCTTGTCGGTGAGCACGATGTCCTCGGGCTGGGCGCGCACGATCGCTTGCTTGTAGTCGTCGTGGGAGCGGCACTCGGTGGTGGCGATGAACCGCGTGCCGAGCTGACAGGCGGCGTAGCCGCGGTCAAGGGCCTGGCGGAACTCGGCGGGCGAGCCGATCCCACCCGCGCACACCAGGGGGACCCCCAGATCCTGGAGCTCGGCGTAGAGGGTCTCGGCGGGCTTGGCGCCGGCGTGGCCCCCCGCGCGGGCGTTGACGCAGATCAGCCCGTCGACGCCGTGCTCGAGGGCCTTCAGCGCCCACTTGCGCTCGGTCACGTCGTGGTAGACCACACCGCCGACCTCGTGCACGGCCTTCACCACCCAGTCCGGGTTCCCCAGCGCGGTGACGAAGAAGCGCACGCCCTCCTCGATCGCGATCGCGACCCACTTGCGCATGCGCTCTTCGTAGATCTTCGACGACTTCTCGACCAGCGCGTTGAAGCCGATCGGCTTCCCCCCGCTCAGGCGCTGGATCAGGCGCAGCCCCTCGCGGAGGTCGTGCTTGTGCACGTACATCAGCGAGATCGGCTGGACGACGCCGATCCCGCCGGCGGCGGAGACGGCGGCGACGAGCTCGGGGTTCGAGCAGGGGTACATCGCCCCGCAGATCAGCGGGATCTCGACCCCCACGTGCTCGGTGAACGCAGTCTGCATGAAGCCTCCACGCCTCAGCCTACACGGCGGAGCGGCGAGGGCGGGGCGTTAGCGGACGGGGGAGGCGACTCGCCAGCGCGCGCGGCGGGGGAGGCTCAGGCGCACGCGGTCGGCGATCCCTTCGGGGTCGAGCTGCGCGTCGCGCAGCTGCAGCTCCCGCGCGCCGTGATGCACGAAGGCGTCGGGCACACCGGCGAGCCTCAGCTTGGCGGCGAGCTGCGGGGCCTTGCTGAGCGCGGCCTCGAGGCAGGCCGAGCCGAAGCCACCGACGACGGTGTGATCCTCGAGGGTGTGCACGACCTCGTGGCTCTCCAGCAGCGAGAGCAGCAGCGACTCGTCCACGGGCTTGGCGAAGCGCGCGTTGGCGACGGTGACCGAGATCCCCTCGGGCGCGAGCAGCGAGCGCGCCTCGAGGGCCAGCTCGACCATGGCGCCGTAGGCGAGGAGCGCGACCTGGCCGTCGCCGCTGGCGACGACCTGGCCCTTGCCGAGCTCGATGGGGAGCGGGCTGGCGCACACCGCCGCCGGCACGGTCTCTCGCGGCCAGCGCAGCCCGACCACCCGGCCGCTGTCGAGGGCCCAGCGCAGCATGGCGTGCAGCTCAGGTTCGTCCGCGGGGGCCATGAGCACGATCCCAGGAATACAGCGCAGGTAGGCGATGTCGAACAGGCCCTGGTGGGTCACGCCGTCGGCCCCCACGAGGCCCGCACGGTCCATGGCGATCACGACGGGGTTGTCTTGCAGGCACACGTCGTGCAAGACCTGGTCGTAGCAGCGCTGGAGGAAGGTCGAGTAGACCGTGAGCACCGGCCGCGCGCCCGCGTAGGCCAGGCCCGAGGCGAAGCCCGCCCCGTGCTGTTCGCAGATCCCGACGTCGTAGAACCGCTCGGGGTAGCGGCGCGAGAACGCCTTGAGCCCGGTGCCGCCCGGCATGGCCGCGGTGATTGCGGTGACCTGCGGATCCTCAGCCCCGACCGCGAGCATGGCGTCGGAGAACGCGTGGGTCCACGTCCTGGGCTTGGGCGTGGGCGCGGGGGACTCGGCGGCAGGGGGGTAGAAGTCCTTGGCCGCGTGCCAGGCCACAGGGTCGTCCAGGGCTGGGGCCCAGCCCTGCCCCTTGCGCGTGTGAATGTGCAGCAGCACCGGACCCTTGCGCTGCTTGGCCGACTCGCAGGCCTCGATCAGGGCCTCGACGTCGTGCCCGTCGACGGGGCCCACGTAGTCGAGCCCCAGGTGGGTGAAGAACTGCTCGACCCGTGCCTCGCTCTCGCTCCGCTGGGTTGCCTTCCGCGCCTCGATCGACCGCTCGTCCTCGCCGCTGGCGAGCTCGGGCGCGCTGGCCCACGGGCGCAGCTCCTGCAGGGTCGCGTGCAGGCCGCCGGTGGGGTAGTCGATGGACATACCGTTGTCGTTGAAGACCACCAGGTAGCGCGCCTCGTCGAGCCAGCCCGAGTGGTTGAGGGCCTCGAGGGTCATGCCCGACTGCAGCGACGCGTCGCCGACCACGGCCACGGTGTGGTCGTCGCTGCCCTGGGCGTGCTTGCCCCGGGCGATCCCCAATCCGATCGAGACCGCAGTGCCCGCGTGTCCGGCGAAGGCCGTGTCGTGCTCGCTCTCGCCTTTGTGGCAGAACCCGCTCAGCCCGCCATACGTGCGCAGGGTGTCGAACGCGTCGCCGCGGCCGGTGAGCAGCTTGTGGGGGTAGCACTGGTGGCTCGTGTCGAACACCAGCCGCTCGCGGGGCGAGTCGAACACGGTGTGCAGCGCCACGCTGAGCTCGACCACCCCCATGTTCGCGCCGAAGTGCCCGCCCTGTTGAGAGACGACCTCGCAGATTCGCTGGCGAAGCTCCTGGATCAGCGTCGCGCGCTGGGCGGGCGTCAGCCCCTTCAGGTCTTGGGGGCCAGAGATCCGCGGTAGGACGGGGGCGGTCATTGTCTGCTCCAGTGGTGTTGACACTGAGTTTAGACGAGGTTTCGCACGAGGCCAGCCCACGGTGGGGTGACGCTCACACCGCTCACACGGTCGCCGGGGACGAGCGGTGGGTGGCTAGCCTTTCACCCGCTGGACGAACCGTCCGTCGCGGGTGTCGACTCGAACCCGCTCGCCTTGCTCCAGGTAGTCGGGGACCTGGATCTCGAGGCCGGTCTCGACCTTGGCGGTCTTCGTGGTGTTGCCGGAGGCGCCGCCCTTGAGCGGCGGCGGGCACTCCGTCACCAGCAGCTCCACGTGAGCGGGGAGCTCGATCCCCAGCACGCGACCCTCGAGCATCAGCGCCTTGACCTCCATGGACTCGATCATGAAGCCGAGCTGCTCACCGAGCTCCTCACGGGTGAGGGCGAACTGCTCATAGGACTCCTGGTCCATGAAGTGCAGCTGAGCGTTGTCGCTGTAGAGATACTGCACGGGGCGCTGCTCGACCTGGGGTTCGTTGACCTTGTCCCCGCCCTTGAAGGTCACGTCTTGCACGTTCCCCGACTCGGGGTTGCGCAGGCGCACCTTGACCAGCATGGACGCTCCGCGGGCCGAGGGCATTTGTTTGTGCACGTCGAGTATCAGCCACGGCCCGTCGAGGTATTCGATCCACATGCCGCGCTTGAAGTCCGTTGCCGAGATCACAGCTCACTCCTGGAAGTCGGGTATCTTAGCCGGCATGAACGCAGAGTCGGAGCCCAAGGGGAGCTCGAAGGGCCCCCTCCTGTTGATCGCGCTCGTCGCCCTGGGGATCGCGGTCGGTGGCTTCCTGTATCGGGCCACCCAGCCCCGGCTCGTCGACGAGCTGGCGGTCGCAGGGGCGAACACGGCCGCTCGCCTGAAGCTGATCGAGCTGGGGTCCGAGGCGGTCCCGGACCTGATCGAGGTCGCCCAGGACCCGACCCACCTGGGGCGGGCCGACGCGATCGAGATCCTCGGCCGGATCGGCGACCCGCGAGCGGTCCCCGTGCTCCTCGCGATCGAGGACCCCAACTACGCCCGGGTGCGGATCGAAGCCCTGGGGCAGATCGAGGACCCACGCACCTTGCCCGTGCTCCTCGAGGCGCTCCACAGCTCGAGCGCTGAGGTCTCCCTCTCGGCGCTGTTCCAACTCGTCGAGCGGGAGGACGCCCCGATCGACGAACTCGAGGGCTACCTCGCCTCGGGGCGCCCCCGGGAGCGGGCTTTGGCGGCGCGCGCTATGGGTTATCGCCGGCACATGCCTGCGCTCCAGACGCTGATCGAAATGCTCGACGACGAGGAGGCCCAGGTCCGCCAGGAGGCTGGGCGAGCCCTGTTGCAGCTCGGCGACCCCAAGGGGAACGCCGCCGTCGACCGCGCCGTGGAGCGCGGCGCCGTGAACTTCGACGAGTGATCGTCTTCGCCTGCGACGTCGGCGGGACCCACGCCCGACTCGCGCTCGTCGAGCTCGAGGGGGGGCGGGGCTCAGCGGGCCGCGGCGCGCGGGTCGTCGAGCGCGAGGTGGTGCGCGTCGCCGAGCACGCGGGCTTGCTCGAGCCGCTGCAGCGCTTCCTCGCCGACCACGGCGCGTCTCCCACCCGCGGCTGCGTGGCGTTGGCGGGCACGGTCCGCGACCCCCGTCGGGTGCAGGGGCTGAACCTCCCCTGGGCCGTCGACGCCGTCGAGCTCGAGGCGCGCTGCGGGTTCGAGCGGGTGCTCCTGATCAACGACTTCGAGGCCGCCGCGCGCGGCGTCGACGCGCTGGGCCCCGACGACCTCCTGCAACTGCAGGGACGCCCTGACCCCGGGCGGCGACGCGCGGTGCTGGGCGCCGGCACCGGGCTGGGGCAGGCCTTCCTGCTGCCTGCACCAGGGGGGACCCTCGTGGTGCCCACGGAGGGGGGGCACCGCAGCTTTGGTCCCGATACGCCGCTGCAGGACCGCTTGCTCGCCCACCTGCGCGGGATCCACGGGCGGGTCTCCACCGAGCGGGTGCTCTCGGGGCCCGGGTTGGAGAACATCTACCGCTTCCTGCTCGAGGAGGGCCAGCCGGCTTGCCCCACGGTCGACGACGCCTCGGACCGTCCCGCTGCGATCTCGGCGTCGGAGCACCCCACTTGCCGTCAAGCGGTCAGCGTGTTCCTCGAGATCTACGGCGCCGAGGCGGGGAACGTGGCGCTGACGGTGCTGGCAGAAGGGGGCGTGTTCCTCGCAGGGGGGATCGCTCCCAAGCTCCTGGCCGCGTCCGATCGTCAGCAGCTGCTGCGCTCGTGGTTCGTGCGCAAGGGTCGCTTCCGCGAGTACCTCGAAGGCGTGCCCCTGGCGGTCGTCACTCAGCCCTGTTTGGGGCTCCTGGGGGCGGCGCTGGCGGCAGTCCCTGCCGACTGAGCGAGCTTCTCCACACGCAAGTCGCCTATTGCCTGTGGCTTGAGGGCACTTTTCAGTAGACGTGTGGACGTACGCGCAGTCGCCGTCTAAGATGGGTAGATCGCAAGCGGCAGAGTTCGGGGACCGGCGCGTCGGAGTGCCCGTCTCCTGACTCCGCCGCGGTGTCATGTACAGCGGTCTCCTCCCAACCTCCCCGACGACCCTCCGCTGCCCTGGCCCGCACACACCTCCCACCCACACGCGGTAGCCTGGCGTGAGGAGGCTGCCATGCGCGTTCCTCGCGTCCTATTGGTCCTGCTGTCGCTGCTCCTCGTGGCCTGTCAGTCCGACCCTCCCGCTCCCGATCCCCCTGACGCTCCTCCGGCGCAGAGTTCGGCGGAGCTCGGAGACGACCCGCTGGCGGAGGACCCGGTGCTCCTCACCGGGAGCCCCGGCGGGGCTTACTACAAGATCGCCCGGCACCTGGCTGGGGTGGTGAGCGCCGAGGGAGGAGCGCTGCAGGTGCTCTCGACCCGGGGAGCGATCGAGTCGCTCTACCTCCTGGCCTGGGGCCACGGCGACTTCGCGATCGTGCAGGGTGACGTCCTCGAGTCGCCGCGCCACCGCGCCGCGCGGGCCGAAGTCGAGATCGTCGGTCCTCTGATCAACGAGGAGCTGCACGCGATCGTGCGCCGGGGCAGCCCGATCAAGACACTCCTGGACCTGCGCGGGAAGAAGGTGGCGACGGGTGCGCTGGGCTCGGGGACCGCCATGACCGTCGCCGACGTGCTGCGAGTCGGCCAGATCGGCGACGTCGAGCTCGAGCACCTGGGGCTGAAGGCGGGGCTGGCCGCGCTGCGGGCCGAGCGCGTGGACGCCCTGCTCTACGTCGGCGCCGTGCCCCTGCCCGCCCTCGAGGACGAGCAGGGGTTGGCCTGGGTCTCGATCTCCGAGCGAACCCTCAACGCCTTCCCTTGGGAGCAGAGCCCCTACCTCTGTGCCGAGCTGCAGGCACCCTACGCCTGGGAGCCTGGCGACGTGGGGACGCTGGCTGTGCCGGCCTACCTCGTGCGGCGCAAGGACGTGGACCCCCGCGCGCTGATCGAAGCGGTGAACCTCGCCGCTGACCCCGATTCGCCCCACGCGCTCTCGCTCCTGGATGGCGTCGTCGTGGACGAGGACCCGCCGCCTCCGCCCGAGTTCGAGGTGATCCCCGCTGCGCCGCAGCGCGAGGTGCTGCGCCTGCTGAGCGGCCCCGAGGGAGGCAGCTACGCGGCCTGCGGGGCCGACCTCGGCGAGCTCAGCTCGCGGGTGGAGGCGTTCGAGACCCAGGGCTCTCTGCGCAACCTGATCCTCATCGCGGCCGGGGAAGGCGACCTGGCGATCGTGCAAGGCGACGTGATCGAGCAGGGCTTGATCGCGGAGGCGACTCGGGCCCAGGTCGAGAGCTTGCGCCTGGTCCTCCCGCTCTACCTCGAGACCTTGCACATCGTGGTTCCCAAGGACTCCGAGGTGACCGAGCTGAAGCAGCTCGAGGGCCGGCGGGTCGCCGTGGGCGAGACGGGGTCGGGCACCCAGGTCACGGTCCGGCGGTTGTTGCGCACGCTCGACTGGCCGAGAGGGACGCTCCAGGCGCGGGCCGTCGGAGGCGGTCTGGCGTGGGAGTCGCTCCTGAGCGGCGAGCTCGACGCGGCCTTCTTCGTGAGCCGCCAGCCGATCGCCCGGTTCGACGATCGCGCCCGCTTCCTCGCCGTCGCCGACGGCTCGACGCGGATCGATCCTCGGCACTACGGGTGGCTCGAGCAGGCGGTCCCGGCTCAGGGGGTGCAGGCCTTCTTGGTGGCACGCAGTGATGCAGATCCGAGCACGATCAAGGAGCTCATCGTTTCGTTCTTTGCCAAGCGAGAGACGCTCTTGGCGAACAATCCGCGATGGGAGGACGTTACGCTCGATTCAATAAAGAATTACGCTGGGCCCTTGCCCCACCACCCGGGTCTCGAGTCGGCTTTGGAAGGGGAATTGCGATAGGTTTGACGACACGCGAGAGCGCACGCTAAACCCTCCAACCAGAGACTGACCTGTTCAGATCCGTTTCGCAGATGAGCCGTAATCGCCACGATCTTCCGCCGGAATTCCATGGAAACGAAGTGTTCCATGGGGTCAACTTGGGGGCGGGTCGGGGGACGGCCTATCACGTCGGACCGGGAAACAAGAGTTGAGCTAATGAAGAAGACCTTGCTATTGGGCGCCGCTGCGCTCACCACCTGCGGAACGCTGTTCTGCCTCCCAGCCGGGGGCGATCCCATGGAGGACGTCCTGCCGACCCTCGAGACCTCTATCTCCTACGAGAACGAGTTCGCGAGCTATCAGGACACGGCGCCGTTCGTGAAGTCGGTCAACTGGGATCACCCGCTGGTCAAGGCCGCCGGCAACGCCTTCGGCATGGTCGACGGCGCGCTGAGCGGCGTGGCCAAAGAGGGTGGAGCCACCGTCCGTGAAGCCATGGACACCAGCAGCGCCCAGGTCGCGCTCGTCCCCGCTGGCGACACGATCAAGATCGTGCGCCCCGTCGGCGGGTGGTACGCGGTCAACGTGAACGGGCAGGACGGTTTCGTCAGCATCACCGACGTGACCCCCAACGTGGGTGGCTCGCGCTCGACCATGAGCTACGGCGACCACCTCAACATCTACCGCCTCGACAAGCAGAACGACTGGGGCAACCAGCGCGGTCTCTACGAGTTCTTCCACGAGTTCCGCGACGGCGACAGCGCCCGCGAAGGGATCGCAGAGGAGCGCCGCGAGGCCGAGGCCAAGCACAAGGCCCCCGACGTCGCCGCGCTGCTCAAGCGCGACTGCGCCCAGTGCCACACCGGCAGCCAGAACAGCTTCAGCTTCGAGCTCTCCGACGCGGACGACGACATCCTGGACGAGGCCGGCGGCTACGTCACCAGCTGGGGCGACGACGACTCCAAGAAGCAGTCGGAGCTCCTGCGAATGGCCGTGGGCGACAGCGGTCACCCCGCCAAGCTCAGCGAGGGCAGCGCGGACTTCGAGCTGCTGACCATGTGGGTCTTGGCCGGTGCCCCCGACCGTTCCCTCACCGACTACAGCTACAACAAGACCCTGAAGAAGCTCGACGAGGAGCTGGCCCAGATCGAAGAAGCCGACGCCCTGGGCGAGGAAGGCCGCACGGCCAAGCTCGAGCAGCTCGACCTGCTCTGCGCTCGCGGCAACTACGAGAACTTCATCAAGACCCTGGTCGGTGAGTTCCGCGACTACCCGTTCATGATCAAGACCAAGCTCGAGATCATGGGCAAGCACACCCCCGTCAACAAGCCCGGCGAGCAGTTCGACCCCGCCGACCAGGCCTTCCTCTTCGACGGCCTCAGCGGCGAGGGCTACGACCGCCTCAAGCACATCATGAACACGGTCTACGGCGACCGTCAGCGGGCCATGAACCCCAACCCGAGCGGGTTCAACTACGCCTGGAACACCACCGGCCACGGCAGCCACCGCGTCGACAACTCGGTCAAGGCCTGGACCCACGCCGAGATGCGCTACATCTACAAGGTCTGGCTGCAGGACCCGCACCACACGGCCAAGGCCGGTGAGACCCTCGACTCGATCGCCAGCGACTACAACGTCGACGTGAACGTGCTCAAGGAGATCAACTCGGACGTGGCGAGCATCGAGGCGGGCACCAAGATCGACCTGCCCTTCCGTCGCGAGTACAACTTCGACGACTACGAGGCCGGCCTCGAGAAGTTCATCGAGACCCAGTGCGACCCGGACCCCAAGGGCCCGGACCTCGGCTACTCCTACGACTTCCGCGGGCACAAGAACTTCAAGGCCAACTGGATGGAGTGCAACAGCTTCATCTGGACCTCCCGTGACGCCGCGCGCGTGCTCGAGGCTCAGCTGCGCAAGAAGCTGCCGGCCGACGTGAGCTACTACCAGCGTCCCTTCGCTTCGCGTCACGCGAACTCGAAGTCGCTGATGGGTGCCTACCTGCTCTACGCGGACAAGGATCACGTCCACTTCCGCAAGGCTTCCGAGAGCGGCGGCGGGCCTCACCTCTACGTCGACGCCGACTCGACCCCCACCAAGTCGTTCACCTCGAACGAGGAGCTGGTCGACGGCAACTCGGCGGACCGCAACGGCGACGGGGTGGCGGACTACCGCCTGTTCCCCGACGTGGCGGGCTCGGGTGACCAGGGCCTCGAGTCGCAGGCGCTGCCGTCCAAGACGGTGTTCGCCAAGGCCCCCGAGACCGCGGTCCTCTCGACCTTCGACGCAGACGCCTTCGCGAACACCCCCGACTGGGGCTTCAACAAGATGACCGCCGTCAGCAGCAGCAACCGCGCCAAGCTGGCCGCGAACGACGTGTTCGACGCGAGCGACGACGACGCGACCGCGACCTTCAAGATGCGCATGAGCCGCGTCTGCCAGGCGCTGGATCGTCACACCAACTGGGGTCCGACCGCCATGTTCAGCCCCGAGGGCTTCCGCCTGCGCCTCCGCTCGGAGAAGCAGAAGGTCCGCGGCGCTTACTCGCCGGTGGTGGCCATGAGCTACGACATCCACGCGTCGCACAGCTTCGCGGCCGGTAGCTACGACGTGACCCACCCCAAGGATCGCAACGCGGTCAAGTGGATGTTCATCGTCAAGTTCCGCACCGAGAACTACTACGACGAGCGGAACATGAAGGCCGGCCAGGAGATCCACTGGGACGACGACTACCTCAACGAGTCGTCGCTCTCGAACGACTGGTACCGTGAGCACGCGCTGGACAAGTTCGGCTGGATCCCGGCCCGTGACATGCACACCGCGGCCTACATGGTCGAGGCCACCCGCCGCGGCGGGTTCGGCTTCGGCGGCGGCCACAGCAGTGGCAGCAACAACTTCGGCCTGATCGACGCCGTGGGCAACCCCAAGTAGCCCAGCTCGAATCCGAGTCGTGAAGCGGGCCGCCTTCGGGCGGCCCGTTCTCATTGGTTCGCCCCGGAATTCCGCCGCTTCGTCTCGCGCTGACCGGAAGGGTCACTTCAACCTCATTTGCGAGGGCCGATTCAAGCGCTTCGGTGGCTGCCGGCGGGCGGTCCGCGGGGTGCAAGGGGCAGGGGGAACCGAGAGAGGACCCCTATGAAACGCCTGCTGCTCGCCCTCGTGGCTTGCTCGTGCCTGTCCGCTCAGGAGCCTGGGCTGCCCCTGCCTCCCCCGGTCGCGGACCAGCCCAAGCAGGAGTCACGCCTGCGCGGTCACGTGGATTGGCAGGGACACCCGGCGATGCACATTCCGCTGGGGTTCCTCGGCGAGAACCTCGACGAGGGCGAGCCCCGTTGGCGGCTGAGCTGGCGGCACACCTTCCGACAGACCATGCACGTGGACTACCTCACGCGCAGTGAGACCCGTGTCCTGGTCGCGGCGGCCATGGCCGCGGAGCGGGGGAAGGATCCCGAGCACGCGCGTGCGTTGATCCTCGAGCAGCTAGCCTACGTGCGCGAGCTGGTCGGCGAGCACAGCGAGCACTTCGCGCTGGCCACGACCCCTGAGGAGGCACGCAGGCTGCTGCGTAGCACGCGCAAGACGGTCGTCTTGCACGCGATCGAGGGCGCGCGGCACGTGCTCAACAGCCAGGAGGACGCCGACTTCTGGGCGAAGCAGGGGGTGATGATGGTGACCCTGATCCACCTCCAGGACGACGAGTTCGGCGGCGCGGGGATTCGCAAGGCGTTGACCGCGCCCCTGGTGAACTACCGGGGCAGCTGGCGCAAGCTGCGGGGCAAGCGACGCGGGCTCACCGAGCAGGGCCAGCAGGCGATCGTGTGGCTGGCCAAGGCTGGGATCCTCGTCGACTTGACCCACATGTCGGCCGACGCCGTGGTGGACTCGCTCGAGGTCACCCGCCGCTGGGGGATCCCGCCCCTCGTCACCCACGGCTGGGCCCGGTCGATCAAGGCCGACGGGCGCAGCTTCACCGACGACCAGATCGTGGAGGTCTATCGCCAGGGAGGGTGCTTTCAGATCCCGCTCAGCGGGGGCGCCATAGACCCCTACAAGCCGACCCTCGAGGTCCCTGCCGGGCTGCGCAAGGGCACCCTGGACAGCTTCGTGTTCCACTACCGGACCCTCGACGCCCTGCTCAAGCGCAACGTGGGCGAGGTGTTCCCCGGAGTTCGCTGCTACGACGAGCTGAGCGAAGCTCAGAAGACCCAGCTCAGCGTGGGCTGGGCCTCGGACTGGAACGGGTGGACGAACCACTCCAAGCCGACCCACCGCGGGCGGAAGGCCCGCCGGGCTCAGGCCCGGGGCGAGCTGCTCGAGGTCGACGTCCGTGGGCTTGCCCACCCGGGGCTCCTTCCCGAATACTGGCAGCGAGTCGAGCAGGCGGGGGTCGACATGGACCCGTTGCTCCGGCAGCCCGAGCAGCTGTTGCGGGTGTGGAGCGCGATCCGCTCTTGGACTCCGCCGGTCCGCTAGGCCTATCCGCCGACGATCCGCTTGTCGTCGCCGAGGAAGATCCCCTTGAGGTTCATCTGCAGCTGCTCCGGTTGATCCGAGATCCCTACCGCGTCGCTCTCGTCGATCAGGCCGGCGCGTACCAGGTTCAGCAGGCCCCGGTTGAAGTCCTGCATGCCCTCCTCGCTGCCGCCGCGGATCACCTGCTCCAGCTTCTTGTCTTCGCCGGTGGCCAGCAGCTTCTGCACCGTGGGGGTGGAGATCAGGATCTCCTGCACCGGGACGAGGGGGTTCTCCTTGGACTTGCCGTGCACCATGCGCTGGCAGATCACGGCCTTGAGGTTGAAGCGCAGCGCGCTACGCACCTGGTTCTCCCGCTCGGGCGGGAACATGTCGGTGATCCGCCCGATCGTCTGGGCGACCGTGCTGGCGTGGACCGTGCCCAGCACCAGGTGACCCGTCTCCGCGGCAGTGAGCGCCGTCTCGAAGGTCTCGGGGTCTCGCATTTCACCGATGACGATCACGTCGGGGTCCTGGCGCACGACGCTCTTCAGCGCTGCGGCCCAGGAGTCGACATCGATGCCGACCTCACGCTGGTTCACGAAGGCCTTGGCGTCGCGGTAGAGGTACTCGATCGGGTCCTCGATGGTCAGGATATGGCAGCGGCGCTGGGCGTTGATCGTCTGCACCAGGCTCGCGATCGTCGTCGACTTCCCGCTGCCGGTGACCCCCGCCACGACCACCAGGCCCTGCCGCAAGCGGGCGACGTACTGCATGGCAGGCTCGTGGAGGTTGAGGTCTGCGAAGCCTGGGATCTCCGTGTTCACCCGACGGATCGCGAGTGAGAGTGAGCCACGCTGACGGAATGCGTTGATCCGGAATCGGCCGACCCCGCTCAGGGAGTAGGCGAAGTCCAGGTCTCGGCCGAACTGCAGGGCCTCGGCCTGATCTGGGGTCAGGAGCTCCGTGAGCATGGTCTCGATTCGCGGGCCGGTGAGGGACTCGGTCTCGAGGTAGCGGATCTTTCCCGAGATGCGAAAGATCGGCGGGTTGCCGGCCTTGAGGTGCAAGTCCGACGCTCGGTGCTTGCCCATCAGTCGCAGCATGGGCCCTAGCTGCGGGCTGTCAGCGGGCGTGGGCGGGAGCGGAGGCAGTTGATCGGAGGGGTCGCCCACGGAGGCTCCTGAGTCAGGGACGGGCTGCAGCGCGGCTGCGGGCTCGCCTCAGTCTAACGAGATCCTCCATACCGGGCTGCAAACTCGCGTGGGGGCGGGCTGACGTGTAGCATGCAACTTCCAGAGGTGATCCGTGAAGCGCTGGCTGAAGGTGGTCGCACTGTGCCCCCTGCTCGTGGGGACGGGCTGCTTCGTGACCCATAACGGCAACCCCTACCAAAGGGTGCGGCCCGAGATCCGTACGCTGGAGTCGGAGCGTCAGGAGGGCATTCGCTGGAGCGCGTTCGTGATCGGTCCGCGCCCCCTCGGCCGCGTCGACGGGTTCCTCCGCACCGAGGAGCTGGGCGGATTCGATCACCACTGGGTCTACAACGAGAAGTTCCAGCTGGTGGGCTGGATCGAAGCTCGCGGGGTGACCGTGCGCCAAGACAGCCTCGGCAAGCAGCACCAGCTGGGCGCCTTCGACCTCAAGCGGTCGATCCTCGAGATCTTGCTCAAGGACCCCGAGGCGGTGCTCAAGTTCCGCCGTCTCCCCGAGCCCGAGTCGACCTAGCCGCGTGTCTGGCATCGATCGGCTCGTAAACCGCTGGAACACGCCGGCTGCACGCACGGCGTTGGAGGAGGTCGTGCGCGACCTCCTCGACGGCGGGGGCATGAACATGCCTGCGATCCTGGAGCAGGTCGCTCACACCCAGGAGGTGCCCGAGGGCCTCGACCTGCGCTACGCCCCCCTCGAAGGTCGGCAACTGGACGAGGTAAACCTCTACGCGGTGGATCTCACCGGGGCGAAGCTGAACCGGGCGAGCCTGCAGGGGGCCGATCTGCGCGACGGTCAGCTCGTGGGGGCCGATCTCTCCGGGGCGCGGCTGAGCGGCGGGTTCTTCAGCAACACCGACCTCAGCGGGGCAAACCTTCGCGAGGCCGTGCTCGACGAGTGCAGCTTCGACGCGGCCATGCTGCGTGGGGCCTCGTGCCTCGGGGCCAGCTGCGTTCGCACCTACTTCGCGGGTGCGGTCCTGGACCGGGCCGACATGCGCAAGGTTCGCTTCACCGAGGCCGACCTCACCGACGCGACGGTGGTTGCGACCAAGATCTCTGCAGGGGCGTTCCGCGACGTGGCGGTGCTCCCCCCCGATCGCAGCCGACTGCTGGTGGAGCTGCCGCCCGGGGTTCGGCGCACGGGGGCCAGCCAACGCACGACCATGCGACGCCCAAGCGGACAGGGTCGGCTCAACCAGAGCGGGACCTTGTTGCTCAAGCAGAGCGGATCCTTGCCCCTGCGCCCCCCGCAAGGGGGTCCGGCGCGCACGGCGAGCAGCAAGCTGCGCGCCTCTGGCAGCGGGCAGATCCGGCCCTCGGGGGCTGGACCGATCCGGCCTTCGGGCAGCGGTCAGATGCCGCGTCCCTCCCCGAGCGGGACGTTTCAAGTCAAGCCTGGTCCGCTGCAGGACTGGGACCAGGCGATGGCCAAGCTGTTCCCGCTGCGCCGACGGGTCAACCGGATCACGATTCGGATCGGTGACACCGAGCAGGTGATCTTCGAAGGACGTCCGTGAGCGCGGAACTTCGCCCCGGCGTCGCGCGTTAGCGCATGAGCTTGGACACCTGGGTGATCGCGTTCCCCTACCTGGGGGTGCTGGCGGTGCTTGCCCTCCTGGGCGCGCACCGCTTGCACCTGATGTGGATCCTGCGTCGGGCGCCGGAGCCGCCGCCGCGCCCGCCGGAGCCCCACGCCTGGCCCTGGGTCACGGTCCAGCTCCCGATCTACAACGAGGCGACGTGCGTGGAGCGCCTGCTGGGCGCTGTGGCGGCCTTCGACTATCCGCTGGACCGGCTCGAGGTCCAGGTGCTGGACGACTCGACCGACGAGACCACCGACCTGCTCCGGCAGCGGGTGGCGGAGCTTCGCGCTGCGGGCCTCGAGATCAGCTTGCTGCACCGCGACCACCGGGCCGGCTTCAAAGCCGGAGCCCTCGCCGAGGGCCTCGAGCGGGCGCGGGGCGAGTTGATCGCGATCTTCGACGCCGACTTCGTCCCAGGACCGGACTTCCTCCGTCGCTGCGTGCCGCACTTCGCCGACCCGCGCATAGGGCTCGTGCAGGCGCGCTGGGGGCACCTCAACCGCGACCAGAGTCTGCTGACCCGACTGCAGGCCATGGCACTCGACGCGCACTTCCGCGTGGAGCACCACGCGCGTTCTCGCAGTCGGCGGTTCTTCAACTTCAACGGGACGGCGGGGGTGTTTCGGCGCGCCGCGATCGAAGACGCCGGGGGCTGGTCGGCAGACACGATCACCGAGGACCTGGACCTCTCCCTGCGGGCGCAGCTCTGTGGCTGGACCTTCCGCTACCTCGACGACGTCGTCGTGCCCGCGGAGCTCCCGGGGACGGTCGCGGCGTTGCGCGTGCAGCAGCAACGCTGGACTCGGGGCGGCGCGCAGACCGCGCGAAAGCTCTTGCCTCATGTGTGGCGGGTGCCCCACGTTCCGCTGCGGGCGCGGGTCGAAGCCACCGTGCAGTTGGTGTTGGGCGTAGCCTTCCCCTGCATGTTCGTGCTCTGCTTGCTCAGCGTGCCGCTGGTGTGGGTTGGCTACCCGCACCCGGCGTGGAGCGTCGCCCAGTGGGCCCTCGTGGGGTTGGCGTCAGGTGCCGTGGCCCTGTTCTACCTCGCGGCCTACCCGGGGCCGCGGGTGCGCGGCCTGCTCGAGGTCCTGGCCTTGTTCGCGTGTGGGCTGGGCCTCAGCCTCAACAACGGTTGGGCCTTCCTCGCGGGCCTTTGTTCGCGGCGCGCCGCCTTCGTGCGTACGCCCAAGCGAGGTGTTCGGCGGCGAGCGCGCTACGTCGCTCGTCGCGTCCCTTGGGTCGAAGCCGGAGAGCTGGCCCTCGCGATCTACCTCGGTGTTGGGCTCGCTCACGCGGGGTGGAGCGCGGCTGGGGTTCCCCTGCTGGGGTTGGCCTGGGCGGGGTTCTTTGGGTTGGTGCTGGCGAGCGTCCAGGGCTGGTGGCGAGCTCCGCCAGCGAACGCGTCCGACGCCAGCAATGAGCCGCTAGCGCCGATTGCGACCCCTCTGGCGCTAGCCGAGCCACACAGCCAGCGGCTCCGTGGGTCTGGAGCTGAGCCATCCTTGAACCGGTGAGGTGTGCTCGCTATAGCGGTAGTGGGGTTTTCTTCCACATCACGCTAGAAGGCGGTCTTGGGGGTTGGGTTTGACTGAGGTTGATGAGCAGGCCTTGTTAGAGGGCTGCAAGAGGGGCGAGGGCGCTGCATACCAGCGCCTCTACGCCCGCTATTCGGCGCAGGTGTATGCCTTCGCCAGGCGTTTCTTGGGTGACGAGCAACATGCAGAGGACGTGACGCAGGAAGTCTTCCTGCGGGTCTTCCGCAAGCTCGATAGCTTTCGGGGCGAGGCGAAGTTCTCGACGTGGTTGTTCCGGGTGACCGTGAACAGCTGTCGAAACAAACGCCGCTCCCTGGAGCGGGTCAACCGGTTCGACGCGGAGCGCTTCCAGCGCACACGACCGGACCGCGAGCCCCCACCGGAGCGGACGCTCATGAGTTGGGCTTTGGGAGATCGGATCGGCCAGGCACTCTCCCGGCTGACCGAGGAGCAACGAACGCTCTTGCTGCTCAAAGCCGTCGACGAACTGTCGTATCAAGAGATCGGGGCCCTGGTTGGTCAAAACGAGAACCAGGTCCGGGGGCGGCTCTATCGGGCGCGCAAGGCGTTCAAGGAGACCCTCGTCGAGCTCGGCGGGGGCTGCGAGGAGCGAGCCGGTACGAGTCGCCTCGCCTCCGTGCTAGACTAGGGACTGCGGCACGCGATAGGAGTTCATAGGTGAACTGTTGCGAGGATACGGGGCGTTGGCGAGCTGTGCGTAAAGACGCGCAGCAAGCCCCTCCGACTCCGGAGCGTCCTGCTGCGACCCCCGGCCCCGACGCCACTGAGGCTCTCCTGCGCGAGGGCGCAGGGGAGCCTCCGGCGCGGGTGTGGCAGGGGATCGAGCGAACCCTGCGCGACGAGGGTCGGATCCGCGACTAGCTGCTTGATTCGGCTCTGTCGGATCACGTAAACTCAAGCCAGTGAGCGTGTAGCGCTCCTCCGCGCGGGCGCCGCGCAACCATCGAATTCGCATATGGAGCGGGTGCTGGCCCTTGTAGCCAATGCCGCATTCCCTCCAGCGGTCCCCCTCTCAGTGGGGGCTCAAGACAGGAGCCGCTTGTGTCCGCAAGGAAGGCAGCTAAGAGGGTCGCCCTGCTCGTCGACGTGGAGAGCATTCACCTCCACCTGCGCGCGCTGCACCACCGCACAGTCGATCCCGGCGTGTTGTTGGACTGCGCGAGCGAGCACGGGGAGGTGGTCGCCAAGCAGGCGCTCGCCCCCTGGGAGGGAGTCCCCGAAGACGTGAAGGCCGACTTCGACTCCGCCGAGTTCGAGGTGGTCGAGGTGCCGCGCGCTACTCGCCGCACCGGAGGCGGTCGCCGGCGTGACGTGAGCTGTGACACGGTCGGGACCGAGTTGCTCGCGCGCATGGTCGAGCTCTTGTTCCCGCTCGAAGGTGGAGTCGAGATCGACCTGTTCGTCGTCGCGACCTGCGAATCGGTGGCGGCTCGTGCGCTCCACGTGATCCGCGAGCGCTTCGACAAGCCGCTGCTGGTGATCAACGTCGAGGGCGTCGAGACGCCGGAGCTCGCCGAGCAAAGCGAGCAGGTGCAGCCGCTGCCCATGCCGCGCATGGAGCCCCGACACCCGGAGCTGCTCGAGCGGCTCGTCCCGTTGCTGGAGGACCTCGAGCGGCGCAAGCGCTACCTGAACTTCAAGTACATCCGCGAGGCCGTGGTGCGCAAGCTCGACGTGCCCAACCGTTCGTTCGAGCTCGCCGAGCGCCTCCTCTCAGACGCGATCGCGTGCGGGCTCCTGCTCAAGCGCAAGATCGAGGACAAGTACAACCCGGGGCAGCAGTTCACGGCCTACGCCATCGACCGCGAGAGCGAATACTTCGAGCGCTGGGGCAGCGGTGAGGCTGCTCCCGAGCACCCCGAGCCTACGGAGCCGCCGGCCAGGACCAAGTCGAAGTCCGCGTCGGAGCGCCAGTCGAAGGCAAAGCCCAGGGGCGACAGCAAACGGCGCGACGACCGGCGCGACGACCGGCGCGACGAGGGGCGCGAAGACCGGCGCGACGAGGGGCGCGACGACGGGCGCGACGACGGTCAGGGCGGCGGCAAGCGGAAGCGCCGCCGACGGAAGCGCAAGGGAGGCGCCAAGTCGGAGGGGCCCTCGCAGCTGACCTCCAACCGGCGCGGGCGAGGCTCGAACCACTCTCAGGATCGGGTCGGACGAATCTACGAGGCGCCCTCTCGCTTCCTCTCTGCCGACGACGACGACCGCCCGGTCATCAGCGACGACGAGATCGACGTCGAGGCGATCCTTCGCGCCCGGGGAGACGATTGACGGTGCGGGGTCCGAGGTTCGCCGCGCTCGCGGTGTGCGCGCTCAGCGGCTGCGCGCTCCTGGAGAAGAAGCCCGAGGCCGAGCAGCCCCCGCCGCGGCCTCAGCCGGTGGAGGCGAGCTGCTACGCCCTGGAGTTCGACGCTTCAGGCAAGGAGATCACCCGCGTCCGCAAGCGCGACTTCGACGGGGTGCGATTCGACTACCAGCTCTCGAGCACCCTCGAAGCGGAGCTCGCCCGCAAGCGGCCGCAGCGGATCTTCCTCGTCCTCCACGGCTGGAACAACGACACTCGCTCCGCGCGGGACTTCACGAGCCAGTTCGTCAAGCCGCTCGCAGCCCAGGCGAAGCAGGCAGGTGTCAACGCGGTGTTCGTCGGTGTGCACTGGGACTCCGAGGAGGTCAACTTCTACGGATCGGCGGAGACTGCCGAGAAGATCGGGCGTCGTCGGATCGCGGCCTTGCTGACGCACCTCGGACCGCTGACCGAGAACGTGGTGCTCGTGGCCCACAGCCTGGGGTGCAGGCTCGCGCTCAGCGCGCTCGAGGGGCGCGCCGGCAGCGGGCAGGCGCGCGTCGCCGCCGCGGTGTTGCTGGAGGCCGCGGTCGGGAGCACGGCCTTCGTCCCTGGGAGCGAGAACGCCTTCCTCGGCGCGCCGAGTCGCGCCCGGTTGATCGTGAACGTGTTCTCCAAGCACGACGACGTGCTCGGGACCACCTACGCCACCGCTATGTCCGAGCCCGCAATGGGCTTCGAGGGGGCGCGCATGGCCACGGGCGACCCGTTCCCCACGATCGCGCTCACCGCGAAGGGCCACGATCGACACAAGCTACAGGTCGGGATCCAGGCTCAAGAGGGCGCTAGCTACGGCGGGCTCGTGATGAACGTCGAAGCCAGCGAGCTGGTTGGCGACCACAGCGATCTGCACGACCAGCCTCTGCATGACTTGATCTGGGACGTCACCCGCCCAGATTTTTAGGAAAAAATTACCCGGCATGATTTGCGACCCAGCTCTCGAGAGCTGGTTTCGGGAGGGCTCCGACCTTGCGATCGGCCTCGGCACCACCCTTGAACATCACCAACGTCGGGACGCCACTGACCGCGTATTGGGTCGCCAATTCACTGGCCTGATCGATGTCCACTTTGACGAACTTGACCTTCCCCGAGTAGGTCCCGGAGAGCTCCTCCAGAATCGGGGCGATCATGCGGCAGGGCCCACACCATGTGGCATAGAAGTCGACGACCACCGGAGTGTTCGACTCGATGACCGCGGCTTGGAACTCACCCGTTCCGACCTGATTGATGCTGCCCATGACTCCTCCTGATCCACGGTTTCGTTCGCACCGTGTGTGTGCGCATCACGATACTCGGTAGGTGGAGCACCGCAGGTTTTCGCGCTCAGATTTTTCTCAGCGAAACTGCGCCGGGGTGTCGTGGGTGGAAGGTAAACAACTAAGTGGTTTGCTGGTGTCAAATCACGCTGCTACGCTGTTTACATTCTCGATCACCGAAAGGGGAAAAGTGATGGCGAAAAAGAAAGCCAAAAAGAAACCTGCTCGTAAGAAGACTGCCAAGCGCAAGGCGAAGAAGAAGACGACCAAGCGCAAGGCGAAGAAGAAGACGACCAAGAAGAAGGCCAAGAAGAAGACGGCCAAGAAGAAGCCGGCCAAGAAGAAGGCCAAGAAGAAGGCTAAGAAGAAGGCCAAGAAGAAGGCCAAGAAGAAGGCGGCCAAGAAGAAGCCGGCTCGCAAGAAGGCCAAGAAGAAGACGGCCAAGAAGAAGACCAAGAAGAAGGCCACCAAGAAGAAGCGGTAGCCCGAACCTCGGTTAGTCCACCGCATAGGCCTTTACGGCCTCATGTGGGGGATTTAAAACAAGGAGCCCGCCATTCGGCGGGCTCCTGGCCGTTCCGGAGGTTTGAGGTTACTCATGCACCATCGCACGACTCCACCTCCGACTTCATGGCTCTGGGCTCTGGCGTTGGTGGTGCTCACTGCGTCCGCCGGCCTCGGCCAGGACTACCTCGACTTCGACCCCCAACGTCGCGTCTACTTCGGCGACGGGGTGAGCCTCCAGGAGGTAGGTCGCCTCGAGTCCCGCCTCAAGGACGTCCCCAGCTATTGGCGCTATTACGTGGTGCTGGTCGAGGACGCTAGCCAGACCCTCGCCGGGCTCGGCCTCGAGGTGCAGCACGCTTGGGAGTCAGCGCCCGACTTCCCTTCGCGTCGCGCGGTGCTGATCTTGTGCGACCTCTCCCAGAAGACCGCGGCGGTGATCCCCCCGCCCACGACTCGCGATCGCCTCGGGTTGACCCTGAAGCAGATCGCCGAGGAAATCGTCGAGCCCTACTACCGGGTCGGCTCGTCGGAGAGCGAGTTCACCTTCCACCTCGAGCTGTTCGTCAACCACGTCGACGACCAGCTGAACGAGCTCGACCAGGCCAGGCAGGCGGTCGCGACTCGGCGCCTGGCCGAGCTCCAGGAGCGGCGCGAGGCGCTCGCCCTGCGGCGAACAGCGGTCTCCCAGCGGCTGACCGACGTCGACCTGCGCTGCCGTGAGCTCGTGGTCAACGGGAGGCTCGACCTGCGCAGTGAGCAGGGCGTGCTGCGAGATCTGCGCCGTCGCTTCGCCGACGCGCTGGAGATCATGGGCGTGATCCCCCAGCAGGCGGTGAGCGCGTTCAACGGGATCGAGCGGGACATCGACCTGGTCTCCTCGCGGCTGGAGCGACTCGATCACGATCGGCTTTCCGTGCCGGTTCACATGGAGAAGGTTCGCCAGCAGATCGAGGAGCTGCGCAGGAGCACCGAGCCGGGCGAGACCACCCCCGCGATCGAGGCCGCGATCGAGTCGGCCGAGCAAGCGATCGCCGTGGCCGAGAGCGAAAGTCGGGAAGGTCGCCCGGACCAGGCGTTGGCCACCCTCGCTGCCGCCCGCGACATGCTGGCCTCGCAGCGACCTAGCGCTCCCCCCCCGGCTCCTCCTGCCGACCGGCGGCTGGTCTACGGAGGCGGCGCCCTGCTGGCTGTGGTCTTCCTCGTCCTGGCCGTCGGCGCAGCGAGACGCAGCGCTCGACGCCGCGAGCGGGCAGCGTTCTATCGGGAGCTGCGTGAAGGCACCGTGCGACACGCCAATGCCCTCGAGGAAGAGCTGCGCTCGCTTACCCGGCTCTACAACCGCGCCAGCCATCCCGTAGCTCTCGAGCTACCGCCGTCGCTGAGCTTCGAGCCCGGCCCGCCACCGGCCCGGGAGTTCGGCGGCGAGACGGCCCAGCACCTGCGGCGCCTCTCGGGGCGGATCGAGTCGCTCCACGCTCAGTGGCGCGCGCTGCGCGCGAAGTTGACCCACGCGCGGGCCCTGTATTCAGGGGCCAGCGCCAACCCCGCGGCGCTCGACACCGCGGTCCGCCTGCTCGAGCGCGGCGAGGGGATCCCCGTCGCAGAGATCCGCGAGGCGGCCCGCGAGTTGGAGCGGATCGAGGGCTTCGCCACGGGCGCGGACCGCATGCTGCAGGAGGCCGCCGACAACGTCGCCAGGGGTGAGGCGCTGCTGGAGGACGTACTCGGAGTGGGGCAGAGCACGCTCCCGTTCGAGGACGACTTCGTGAATCTGGTGCGGGTCGCTCACCGGGTCGCCTTCCGTGCTCGCCGTGATCCCGTGTCGTGCGCCCAACTCCTTGCAGACCTCTCGAACCAGCGCGGTGTGCTCGAGGAGCGCGTGCGACGCACCGAGAAGATCGCCAAGTCCCTCAGCGAGATCGACGCCCGGATCGACAAGCTCGACTCCAAGACCCTCCGGCACCGACTCGAGCCCGAGACCGCGGAGCACCTCGCGGCCTGGCTCAGCTTCCGCCGCGACGAGGTGTGGCGCGCCCTCGAAGACGGCGCCCGACACGAGGCGCGGCTCGCCGCGGAGCGCCTGCAGGAACACGTGCGTGACGTTGAGCTGCTGCAGCAGGGCCCCGTCGCGGACGCCCAGGCCGAGCTCGACCTGCTCCGCGAGGAGGTGCTCGCCGCCAAGCGCGACCTCGACGTGCTCGAGGAAGAGCACGACCCCGAGACCTGGTCCGACGCGGAGTCGGGGTTGCTCAAGGCCGCCGCGCGGGTGGAGTTGCTCGCTGAAGAGCTCGCTGCCGAGAATCCCCCCGAGCGCCTGCCGGCGCGGCTGGGTGAGATTCGCAACGCGTGCCTGCTGACCCGCACGCGGCTGGAGACGCTCAACGAGGAGCGTAAGGGTGCCAAGGAGCTGATCAAGGAGCTAGGCAAGCGCCTCGAGACGCAGGAGGACTTCATCCGCCGTGAGTTCGGCGACTCCCAACCTCCCGCCACCTCCCGCCTGGCGCGCGAGGCGCGCGAGGGCCTGGAGGAACTCCAGGCGGCGACACGCGAGGATCGCCCCGACTGGGGGCGGCTGTTGAGCGACGCGCGGGGCCTGCTGGAGGCCCTCGACGTCGTGCGGATCTGCGCCGGAGAGCAGGCGCTGCAGCAGCGTCGCAGCAAGGAGCTCGGGAGCGTGTTCGCCAAGTGGCACCGCCAGCTCAAGGACCAGCTCAAGGCGATCGGCTCGGTGCCGGCCGCCACCGGGAGCCGGATTGGCGCCTCCGACGGGATCAAGGGCAACGTCGACGAGTTCAAGCTAACCACGCCCCACGGCGTGCGGTTGGCCTACCTCGAGGCTGGGATCGAGACCTTGCGGCATGCACGCGAGGTCTACTCCCGGACGACGCGCCTGACGCACCTTCTGGGCTCGGGCTGGGGCGGGGTGGCCGAGGTGGTGCTCTTGGCACGCCAGGCGTGGTCCCGCGTCCACTGGCTCGAACTGCTCGGGCTTTGCACGGGCACCAACGAGGTGGGTGAGCTCGTCGATCGGGCAGAAGCCCTGCTGGAGACCCAGCCTACCGACGCGCTCAACTGGGCCGAAGAGGCCCTGGCCAAGGCGTTGGAGCTGACGGCCGAGGCACGGGGCAAGCAGTCCGGCGTCCGGACCTACCGTTGGGCGGTCGAGTTCGAGGAGCTGCGACGGGGCCGAGCCTCGGCCCTCACTCGCAACCGCGAGGTCCGCAAGCAGGCCCAGCACCGTCGCACGCGGTTCGAGATCCTCGTGCTCGGCGAGGAAGCCCCCGACGACACGGACCTCGACGCCGACGACGCCAACGAGGAGGACGAGCTTGAAGCCCTGGAAGAGGTCACCTCGGGCATGGAGACCTCCGTAGGCGAGTTGGAGGACGAGGACGAGGACGAGGACGAGGACGAGGACGAGGACGACGACGAGAAGGCCGACGACGACGAGGGCGAGAAGGCCGACGAGAAGGCCGACGAGAAGGCCGACGAGAAGGCCGACGAGAAGGCCGACGAGAAGGCCGACGAGAAGGCCGA